>Ga0307990_1002108_pt1 | contig 16146 bp, 12 predicted proteins | sample EllFjometagen129_FD_203168 | JGI IMG/M metagenome (GOLD analysis project Ga0307990, IMG submission 203168) | Marine microbial communities from Ellis Fjord, Antarctic Ocean - #129 | ecosystem: Environmental > Aquatic > Marine > Unclassified | place: Southern Ocean | collected 2014-10-08
TGATCTCTCTTTCTTGTCTTCCTTCAGAATATTCTTCCATTCAAATACAAATAGTTATTTTCTTTGTTAAAAATCGCTGCAAAAATATTAAAAACTTTGTTAATACAAAAGATTATTAATAATTTGAGAATGAATTTATATAGTATTACTAAGTTAGGTCTTAATTATTGAATTAATGCAATAATATTTATTACAAAACCACTATTTAGGATTTTTAAATTATCTCCATAATTTTCCTTAAATATGGGTATAAATCCAGACTGATATCTAAATTCTATTTTAAATGTTTTTGACATATCGTAAATGACACCAAAAATAAAACTGAAATCGGTTTTTCTAATGCCCTCAAATTTTTCCGTTTCTGATTCAGACTCATCTTTAACTTCTACTTGGACTTTTATTTTTGAAAATGCTAAATAACTAAAAGCTGGTCCCGCAAACAAACTGATATTTAAATTATCAAATGAAAAAGAATGTTTTAATAATACTGCTATATCAAAATAATCTTGTTGCATAAAAATATCTTCGCTAAAAGTGAAGGGGCAATAAAAGCTGCCTTGTTGTATTGATGTCCAGCCAGTTCCTGAGATTTTTGTTCCTTTTTGAATAAATCTCAATTCAGGTTGAATTGAGAAGGAGCTTTTTATCGGAACATCGTAAAAAAAACCTATCGTTAAACCAACTCTTGAATTAGTCCTGAAATTAAAACCAGAGATGCCCTCTATTTCATTTATGTCGTTTGAAAGATTTTCTGTTAACTTATTTGCCTCACCAACATATCTTGCTGAATTTATACCAGCAATTATTCCAAAATGAAATCCCTGACTGATTGCAAATAAGGGAAGTAGGGCAATTAAGGAAAGAAAAAATATTGATTTCATAGTTTGTTGAGTTTTATGGAATTATTATTTATTTCTTCTTGAAACAAGTAAAATGAACCATTAACTTGTTTTATGGTATTTTCTGCTAGTTGTGGTAATTCTTGCTTATTGATTTTATTTAGTAAAAATTATTTAGAAGTGTCAAAGTTATATAAAATATTTATACTAATCAATCACCTAATTGAGTCTCTTTAATATAATTTTTCTATAACTATTATCTGTATTTGAGCTAATATGTAATTTTTTGGCTGGCAAGCAGGAAGTAAAATAAATTTTACTAACTTGTTCAGTATCGATATATATAATTAATTTTGCACCCAATAAAAAATCTCAAATATGACTTTAATAAAATCAATTTCCGGTATCCGTGGCACAATAGGAGGAAAAACCGGAGATAATCTTACTCCGCTTGATCTTGTGAAATTTACATCGTCTTTTGCTAAATTTATCAAAAACAGGAGCAACAAACAAAAGATAGAAATTGTTATTGGGCGAGATGCACGTGTGTCCGGTGAGATGGTAAATAATATTGTTGTTGGAACTCTGCAAAGTATGGGTGCTAATGTTCTTGATATTGGTTTTTCTACTACCCCAACTGTTGAAATTGCCGTTACTGATTCTGAAGCTGATGGTGGAATTATATTAACTGCCAGTCATAACCCGGGACAATGGAATGCATTGAAGTTATTGAATGAAAAAGGAGAATTCCTTTCTGCTGATGATGGTGTTCAGATATTAGATATCGCTGATAAAGAAGATTTTTTGTTTAGTGATGTTAGCGAAATAGGTACTTATGATGAAGATGATGAATACATCGAAAGACATATTGAAGAAATCCTAAAATTAAGTTTGGTTGATACAAAAGCAATAAAAAATGCTGACTTCAGAGTTGCAATTGATTGTGTGAACTCTACCGGTGGAATTGCAATTCCTGCTTTGTTATCTGCTTTGGGAGTAAATAAAGTTGATGAGATTTACTGCGAGCCAAATGGAATTTTCCCTCACAATCCAGAACCCTTACCTGAAAACCTGACAGAATTATCAGAATTAGTAACTTCAAAAAAAGCCGATGTTGGTTTTGTTGTTGATCCTGATGTTGATCGCCTTGCAATAATTTGCGAAAATGGTGAAATATTTGGTGAAGAATATACTTTGGTGTGTGTGGCAGATTATATTTTGCAAAATCAAAAAGGAAATTCTGTTTCTAATCTGTCCTCAACAAAAGCTTTGCGTGATGTTACTGAAAAATTAGGAGGAGAATATTTTGCTTCTGCAGTTGGTGAAGTTAACGTAGTTGAAATGATGAAAGAAAAAAATGCCATTATTGGTGGAGAAGGAAATGGAGGTATTATTTACCCTGAACTACATTATGGCAGAGATGCTTTAGTTGGCATTGCATTATTTCTTACTTATCTTGCAAAAAAAGGTATGAAAGTTTCTGAACTAAGAAAAAGTTATCCCAATTATGTTATCTCAAAAAACAAAATTCAACTTTCTCCGGATATTGATGTTAATAAAATTTTATCTGAAATAAAAGATATTTATAAAAATCAAAAATTAAATACAATTGATGGTGTAAAGATTGAGTTTAATGATGAATGGGTTCATCTCAGAAAGTCAAATACTGAACCAATAATTAGAATTTATTCCGAAAGTAGCACAGCTAAAAGAGCAAACAAACTTGCTGACATGATAAAGAATGATGTTAATAAAATTGTGAATTGCTAATATCAGAAATTGATTTTTATTACAATTTTTTATCTATTTTTGGCAAATGTCTTCACGAAAATCAAAAAAGAGAAAAAAAATAAAATTCAAAAGGATTACTTTTAAATTATCTGCAAAACAAAAGAAATCTCTTGATAATTATTGTTCCGCACGAAAAACAACTCCTAATAAGTTGATAAAGAAAAGCATCGACAGATATATCAACAATTTTGCGAAATCTATCCCTGAGGAATTTAATATTAGCGAAAACCAACTTGACCTTTTTAACAAAGAGTAATATTAATTGCATTTTAAAAATTATACTTTCTTTGTATTTTTTAATTAAGGTTGTATATTTACATCAATAATCAGCTATTAAATGAACTACCTCGCAGCAGAGCTAACGAGGTATCAAAGCAGAATTATTTATTTATTCGAAGCAGAGCATCGGGGAACTAAGCCCGGAGAGATTAGATTTTGTCATTCTGAGTTTTACATACTCTCCTCATTATCAAAAGGTATTCTATTAATAATTGACCGTCCCAAAGTAATTTCATCGGCATATTCTAAATCATCACCAATGGAAATCCCTCTTGCAATTACAGATAATTTTATTCCGATGTGCTTTATTTGCTTATAGATGTAAAAATTTGTAGTGTCACCTTCAATTGTGGTGGGCAAAGCCATAATAATTTCTTTAACTTTTTTGCTTTTTGCTTTTTCTACAAGAGGAGAAATATTTAAATCATTTGGTCCAATTCCATCCATTGGCGATATAATCCCACCCAAAATATGATAAACCCCTTTGTATTGTGCTGTGTTTTCAATTGCCATCACATCCCGAATATCTTCAACAATACAGATTGTACTAAAATCGCGCTTTGGATTACTACAAATTTCACAAACCTCACCATCAGAGATATTAAAACATTCTTTGCAAAATTTTATATTTTTTCGCATATTAATTAGGCTGTTACCCAATCTTTCGACCTCAGAAACTTCTTGTTTGAGCAGATGAAGTGCAAGTCGTAATGCTGTTTTACGACCAATTCCTGGAAGTCTCGACAGTTCATTTACTGCTTCTTCCAATAATTTTGACGAATATGAATTCATTTTTTATTATTAAGTAAAAATATAAAACACAAAAATAAGAAGAAAAATGAGAAATTTGATTTTTAGAATTCTAAAAGACATAAAGAAAATTCTTAAAGTTGAAACACAAATTTTCTTTATTCTCCTTCATTTAAAATTATTAAGAATCCGCTGTTTATCTTCAATTTCCTTGACTGATTTATGATATATCTCGATCAGTATTATTTTATTTTCATTTTCAAAATGTGCATATATTATTCGAAAACCAGAATTAACACCTTTACCTTTAAAGCTTTTACTGGCAATTTTCTTCACCTTTATTATACAAGTTTCAATTCCCAAACCATCTATTCTATAACTAAAAGGAGGTTTCTCTTTAGGATTTACAGTTAAAACCTTTTTTACTATTTCAACATCTTCATAAAGCGTTCTATGTTTTTTTGAAAGCTTCTTAATATCTTTTGTAAATTCATTTAGTACTTCAAATATCATAGAGCATTCTCATTTTCATCATAATTTCTAACAGTATATGGAGCTTCTCTATAAAAAGCTAATTCATAATCAATGGCTTCTCCATCCTTTGATGCTAACCAAGGCATGTCCTTATGAGAATACTCACTAATTGAAGTTGCAGACCAATCCGAATAATGACCTATAACTTTATCAATTACATCCTTTTCTCTTGCACTTAGGCTTGATAAATTGGGTTTTGACAATGGAATATACCTTGTTTGAGGATATCCATGATAATCAACCTTAAATCTTTTCAATTGTTTATTAGTAATCATTTGACTAATTATAGTATCCAGTTTTTGAGGAACTGGACCATAAGGCAACTTTCTATATTCTGCACCGCTTAGATGCTCTTCATATAGTTCGTAGTAATTAAAGTCAGAGAAATAAAGCAATTTATATAACAGAGTTTCTCCAACATTTGGTTTACCTGCACATCTTTCTAAAATGTATAGTAAAATATTTTTAAACTTATTTATTTTTAATTCTGGTACTGAAACCCTATACTCGTCTATTTCTTCATTTCTTTCTTCATTTAACAACAGGTCAGTCAATATAAAATCGGAAGATAAAAGTTTATCTATTGAAATTGAAAATATATTTGCAATTTTTTTTAACTCCAAAACAGCTATATTTCTATTACCTAATTCTATTTGGGTTATTGCCGGACGATTGATTTTTAGCATTTTAGCTAAGTCTTCTTGAGAATATTCTTTGCTTTTTCTAATTTCAGATATTCTTATGCCTATTTCTTTTTGTGTAAGTTTTTTCATAATGTAAGTTTTTCAATACAAAAGTATAAAATGTTTTAATATTAAACAAATAAATGTTTAATATTCTTACAGTAGTATAATAAGTTATTATACCTTAGGATAGTGCTAAAAATAGTTTTCGGTTGCGAAGCTATTGCTTGTCTGGTTTTACCAGACTTGAAACGGATTATAAATATTTGATTCATAATTGTTTCGGTAATTATTTATGAACGTTTGTTAACGGTTTGTTGTTTTTTTATATATCAAATTTCATTGGCTTATATTCATAATCTTCACATTCCCAAATCCATTGAACACATTGTCTATTCAAAGTCAAATTACTCACTGGGTCTGAGATTAGAGCAATTTCAAATATTTCTTCATTTTGTCGAACTACTGCGATGTAAAACGATTTTTGCTTTTCTTGTGCTACAGCAATTTCGTTATTTGTGAGTTTAAATTTTTGCCCTGGTAATGTTATAGATTTTACTTCAATCTGAATTTCATTCCCATTTGGGTCTAATCCTCCGAGGTCATATCCAATATTTTGCTTACTTACGTCCTCTAAGGTGAATCCGTTCAGATTCAGTATTTCTAATGTTTGTTCCTCCGCATTACGCCAACGTCTTATGCTTGCTTTTATGGTTTCTTTTGTAGTTTCTTTAGATTTATTAAACCAATCAATAACTGGATTGGTTTCTTGAAATAATTTCTGTGTTTGTGATTCTGTTGTGAATGTTTTAAATTGAGATTCTGTATCAGTATTGGGTGAAAATCTTTTTAAAACTTGCTTAATATCAAATTCAGTTAATCCATTTTCGAGTAAAAGGGAAATAAAGGATTCATCTACTTGAAAAGAATTAGAATTCAAATCTTTCAATGATTTTCTTCGACCTTGAGAATGGAGGATTTTCAAATCAAGGAAATCAGATTCATTTATTTCATTGTGTGACAGTACTGATTTGAATACATATTGTATCAACTGAGCACAACCTAATATTGATATTTCTGCATCATTAATATTCGATTTTAGTTCATGAAAATCAATTTCGGATGCTCCTAAATATTTTGCAAATGAATTAAATCCATCAATCTCATAGAAATGAATGTTCACTGTATTACTATTAACGGAATTAACTAACAAAAAGAAGTCTTTGGGATTTAGCCAAGTTGGGCATAGTTTCAGTTCTTTAAAAAATGGAGACCCTTTTTGTTTTATTTTTTCGAGAAGCGTCTTTGAGAATGAACTTTTCATAAACTGAATCATTCTTGGGTCAGAAAACGGAATAAGGGCATTAACCAAACTAACGTTTTCTTTAGAATTACTTTTTATATTATTTTCCAATAACCTGATGATATGATTGCTGCATGATTTTGTAGAATCCATTGTCTCGGTATCAAAAATCAAATGTCTTCTTGATGGGTCAGTGCTAAAATTTCCATTTATTAAAACACCAAGACCATTACAATCTTCTGTTGGTAAAAATGCATGAACCAATGATTCATCTGGAGATAACTTAACTACATGTTCATCCTTTATTGAAAAAGCAATTGAAGACTGATTCTCATGAGATATAAGCCAATTGGTAGTGGTTTCATTAGACCTAAATGTCATTTTTAATTCAGAATCTGATATTTGGTTTTTAGTAATTTTTGTTGAAACCAAATCTTTCAGTGAAATTTCAGTTTCCACAACATTCCTTAAAAATATTAAAGAATTGTATTCGAATGAATCAAACTCTGATTCAATAACATTTGCAGTAACCCCGGTGAAAATAAAAACTGTGTTATATCCTTCGGCTTTAAGAATCTTGTGGATTGGATTTACTAATTCTTTATCTGAGTTATTTAATATATGTGGTATGCGGATTAATGGTACTCGTATGGCTTCTGGAATTTCAAATTCAGTTCTGTTCTTAGAAAATGTTAATTCTAAATCCCCACTCAATACATGTATTTCTTTTGAAAACCCAACGACAGATTTAAACCCAATTCCCCGATAGCCAATCGTTTCTCCCCTTACTTTGTTAGATGAAGCACTGCGACACAAACTTTCTAAATCTTGTTTATTAAAAATTCTTCCGTTATTGGCAACGAATAATAATTCATTATTTTTTATTATTTTAAACTTCGTTGCTTTTGCGTCATCAGCATTTTGAAGTAATTCAATGAAAGACCGATTATGATAACTTTCAGATATATAGTTTTCTAATCCTGCTAAATCTGATAAAAGGTTAGGAGAAGACTGGGCTTCAACAAGTAATTTTCGTCTTACTTCTTCAAAATATGTTTTCATTTTATTTTTTTGGATAGAGTCTAATTTTATTTATTCGTTCTCCGATATTTTCTCCAAAGAAGTTCATTTCAAGTATTTCAAAACCAAAAAAATCATCAGAGTCAATGCGAGTGCTTGTTTTGTCAATAACCAATCCTTCTTTGTCGTAAATTACACATTCAACGTTTATATCTTCCTCAATAGATGTTCCATTTATTGGGTGTAATTCACAAAAAAGCGTTATGTAATTTTCGACTTTTACTGAAATATTTTGTATTGAGACCCCTAATCTTTCCTCAAATGCTTCAAGTCTTTCAATTCTTTTTAACAAGTTTTTTTCGAGTTGTTTAGGTGTCAGTCTAATTTCAATTTCTGTTTTTTCTTTGTCGACTAGAATCCAATTAGATTCATTATTTTGGTAACACACAGTTATTTCTATTCCTTCTTTTGGTAGTTCAAGAGAAATATAAATTAGGTCATCATTTAAAATTCTTTTTAGTTTGGATTTGTAAAAAACGAGACCTGCCTTTTTGAATGAATTTGGTTTTAATGTATCTTCTCCTTTGATGTATCCAGAAAGCCAAATATCTTGTTCTATTTGTTCTCTTTTTTTTGTCACATAAATTGCTTCCAAAAGATTGATTTTTCTGCTTTTGAGTGTTTTATTATTAATTTTCAAATAAATGATATAAGCATTTTCTCCACCAGTCATTGTAGCGTCTTCAAAACTTTCAATTTTCAATTCTAATCCGAAAAGTCCATTAATTTCTTCTGTCATTTTTTTGTTTTCTCCTTACTAATTTTAATTTATGCTCGGTTTTTTACAATGACCGCTAACTCCTAAATATCCACTACACCATGCGCATTATTTCGCCTTTGTACAAAGTAGTGCTTTTTGCTAATTTATTGATTAATAACACATTTATATTTAGAAAATAATTTTTCATTTGTTTGTTTTTTAGTAACTAAAAAATCATCTATTATATATTTTTTTAATATCTGTTACTAAATTACAGTATGAACGATGGAACACTCATGAAATAATTATCTCCTTGAGTGTACTTATATGAATAAGTGTTTTACAAATTCAATTTTCAAATGTATAAAATTTTAAAACAATATTAAAGCTATACGCTAAATAAAAATTCTATCCTCAAAACTTCTAATTGAACTTTTCCCTGTTTTAGTTTTTTCAATTACCGAGGTCAAAGTGAATAAATAATAAAATTTATCTTCGGAGAGATATTTTATCTTTTTCAATTCATCAATATTAAAAACTGAACTAAGATAATCACAAGCTTTAAATTGCTTACCAAAACACTCAACAACTGCAGCTTTAGAATTAATTAGATAGTTATTCTTTTTAAAACCGGATTTTATATTTTTTTTGACACTTTGAGGAATTAACGAACGAATCTTATTTTTCAAAAAGAAAGTTTTCAGTTTTTCTGATGTTACCGGAATATCCCAGTTGGCATTATTTACGGCAGCCATTTCAGGCGACAAGCGTTCAAGAAACATGCGGAATAATTTATAATCCTTTTTCATTTCGTCAGGACAATTCATGGCGTAATCAAAAAACTTGTATGAATAATATGGCGATACTGACCGGAAAAAATTCCTGTTTCTATCTTCACCTTCAAACAGCCATTTCATTGTTCTTTCAGAAATCAAAAAATGAATATATTTTTGCTTCATGCTCTTTTCGGGATATGATTTTAAAATTTGTCTGAGTTCTTCAAGAATTTCGTTTTTGTCGATGTTCAGGATTTTTACAACATCATTCAATGAAAATATTTTGTTTTTGGAAATAATATATTTTATAAGATTATTTATTCCTGAAATATTTTTATTTGGTCGCAAATCGGGAAGTACTTTATCGCCACCATCACCGGTAAAACAGCTTAAATTATTTTTATTAATCTTTTTAAAAAATGGCAAAATAAAACTCATTCCGAGATAATTCATCCCCATTTTCATTTGCAATAATTCAAGCACATCCTTGCCTTTTGACTTCTGAAGTTCAACTATTTCCAATTCCGAATTATAAATATCGGCAAGTTGTTTTGCTGCTTCAACATCTTTTTCAACCAAATGATCAGCATCAAAATATGTTGCACATTTTATTGGGATTTTTAAATTATCAAAAGCTGAGAGAATTGCACGGGAATCAAGACCACCGCTTAACGACAGCAAATTATTCTTAGAAATTTCTGCTCTGTTTTTTGTCGCTTCAAGAAAATATTTATAAAGATTTTCACTTGCATCATCTATTGATTTTTCTATATTTTCCTTGTTTTCGAAATTCAAATCATTAATATTTTCAGAATTTACTACAAATTCATTTGCATCAAAAACGAGTAATGTTGCAGCTTCCAAACAAAAAACATTATTCAACAAAGTTCGTTTTCCGAGAGTATAACCAAACAACAAAGTTTGAGCTAAAGCCATTTTATCTATGGAAACCTCCGGTAGCAAATTAGGGATTTGAGAAAAATCTCTCGTTAAAACAAATTCATTTTCGTTTTGGAAATAATACAAAGGAAGACGACCCAAAATATCATTCAGGAAAAATATTTTTTTATCCGAATTACGGAAAATTGATAAAACAAAATCACCATCAGAATCCTTCAGCCAACTTTGGAGTTTTTGTTTATTATCAGTACTTTCATCAAAAACAAAATCAGCAATTTCAATTAATTCTTTTTGAAGATTTATTTTGTCAGGTTTATTGTAAATACATCCTTCAAGCGTGATAATATACTTTTTATTCTTAAAAACTTCAACAGGATAGCATTCATATTTTATACTTCCAATGGTCAGATTATCATCAGAAAAAACTTCATTTAAACAGAAATCCTCTGGAGTACTAATTCTCTCCAAAGCTTTCTTTTTTTCACTTTTATCTTTATTGAAATAAAAAAATAATCCCGGCATTTAAAATTTTGATATGATAAATTCGTTTGTTAAAACTAATACAAATTTAACAGAAAATTATAAATCAGCATGAAAATGTGTTTCTATCTGTTATTTTAGTGGAAATGCGTAAATGATTAAATGCGTAAATGATTAAATATTAGGAACAGAAATCACGTTCAAATAGTGAAATGAGATTTTATAATCTATAAATCTATAGTAATTTTAATTACAAAAAATTAATTTTTAATCTGTGAATCTGTGGTAAATTTGTTTATTCACCCATTCCAATTTTTCATTATTCCTTTTTATTATTTAAAAGTAGCTTTTTATACTGCATTCACAAATCAATTATACATATATGTATTTAATCATTTACGCATTTAATCATTTAATCATTCAGATATAAAACCTTACTTTTGCCATAGAAAATATAAAAATGCTAAACACCATAAATAAATCATCCATACCAAAAAAACTTTGTTTCGGGCTGATGTGTAACAGTACACAACTCGAAAGGTGGCAGGCAGAAACTGTTAAATTACTCCGAGAAAATGGAGTTGAACTCAAAATAGTTATACTGAATAATAATAAACCCACACGAATTTCTGCGGTAAGAAAAATATTTACTTACCCATATAAAAAAATAATTTTCAGAGTTTTCAACAGATATTTATTAAAACCATCATCTAAACAAGCTGTTGATATCATAAAACAAATAGCAGAAATAGAACAATTAAAATGTGTTACCGAGCAAAAGGGGTTTACCGATAGATTTTCGGAAAATGATATTAAAAAAATAAAATCTTGCAATCTGGATTTTATTCTCAGGTTTGGATTTAATATTATTCGTGGTGACATTTTATATTCAGCAAAATATGGTGTTTGGTCATTTCATCATGATGATGAAAATAAATATCGGGGAGGTCCTCCCGGGTTTTGGGAGATTTTTAAAAAAGATCCGGTAAATGCTGTCATTCTTCAAAAACTAACCGACAAACTTGATGCAGGAATAATTCTTAAAAAGGGATTTTATAAAACAATAAATCACTCTTATTCGGCTAATATTGACCAGATATATTTTGAAAGCGAGAAATTCCCGCTACAAATTTGCAAAGACTTGGCAAACGGAATCGACAATCAATTTCCAAGTAATACAAAAGCCACGATTTTCCACGTTCCGGGAAATTTCAAAATGATTTATTTTCTTTTGAAATTACTAAAAAACAAAATTCATTTTCACTTAATCGAACTATTTTTAATTGAAGATTGGAATACTGCAATTATCGAAAAACCAATTGAAGAAATTTTAAAAAACAATTCATTAAATAAAGCAAGAACTCCATTTATCAGTAAAGAAATTTCGAAAGAAGAACTTCTTTATTGTCCGAAGGGGATAAGAATAAAATCAGGTTCGCAAAAAGATAAATTAAAAATCAGGTGGTTGTCAAAGCCTAAAAACAGTATGTTCTCAGCTGACCCATTTCTTTTTAATGATAAAAATGGTGACTCAAATATTATTTTTGAGAACTATGATTATAGCGAAAGAAAAGGGAAAATTTCATCAGCAATTATTGATAAAGAAAATAAAATAATCCACGATGTAATTGAAGAAGATTATCATCTTTCGTTTCCCTTTATTTTTAATAACAATAATAATATTTACTGTATTCCTGAAAGTTTTGAGAATAACCAGATCAGCTTATATAAATATGATAAATCATGCGAAAAATTTCAATTTATAAAACCACTTATTGAAAACACAGCCGCTGTTGACACTATTTTGTTTAAACACGAAAACTTGTGGTGGTTGTTTTTTACAAAAAAAGATTTGCCAAGCGTGAATCTTTACGCTCACTATTCTGAAAAATTTGATGGAATTTTCAAAGAACATAAAAATAATCCGATAAAAATTGATATTCGCTCATCGCGACCTGCCGGTGCTCCGTTTTACTACAACAACAAGCTTTGCAGACCAGCTCAGGATTGTGCAAAAACTTATGGTGACAAAGTTCACATCCTGCAAATCGAAAAACTTTCTCCAACTGAATTTAGAGAAAAAATTATTGAAACAATAATGCCGGTTGAAAATTCAAAATTTTACAGAGGTATTCACACAATTAATTCGGACGGGAAAAATACTGTTATAGATGGAAAACGCTTTATTTTTATTGGCAAAAATTTTATCTTTCAGCTAAAAAGAAAGACTTTAAAATTGATTAAATCAAATGATTAAAAAAATAATTGGAACAACAGGAGCAAGATTTTTCAGTGCAGCTCTTACATTTGTCATTCTTTGGGTAACAACAAATTACCTTGGCAAAGAAGGTGTTGGAACTATTAGTCTAATTATTCTTGATATCGCAATTATTTTGTTGCTCAACGATTTTATCGGTGGCAGCGCATTGGTTTATTTCACACCAAGAAAAAACATTTCAGAACTGCTAACAATTTCATATATCTGGGCATTTATTGTTGTAATTATTTTCTTCGGATTATTCAGATTACTTAGTTTTTTTCCGGTAATTTATAATACAGTAATTCCATCAGGTTTTGAATATCATATACTTGCCGTTGGTCTTTTAAATATTCTGAGTTTCATTAATTTGAATATCCTTGTCGGGAAGGAGAATATCAAAATGTACAATACAATTTTTTTAATTCAGATCATTACTTTGTTTCTTTCGCTTATATTTTTCATTTTTATTATTCAGAAAGTTGAAGTAATTTCTTATGTGTATTCTATGTACATTTCACAAAGTATTTCTTTTATCCTCGGTGTTTTCTGTTTGAAAAAATATTTTAAATTCCATAATCAAAACCATATTTTTTCATTAATAAAAGAAATTTTGAAATACGGGTCTATGACTCAGTTTGCAAACATAATTCATCTTACAAACAAAAGGTTCAGCTTTTACATAATCAAATCATTTATTGGAGTCGGTTCGCTTGGAATATATTCCGCAGGAGTTCAGTTATCCGAAGGTTTGCGATTAATTGGTCAGAGTATTTCCATTGTTCAGTTTGCACGCATTTCAAATACAACTGACATGGATTATGCAAAAAGATTAACATTGCAGTTGTTAAAATTTACAGTTATAGTTACTGCATTTTGCATGCTAATTTTACTGATTATTCCAACAGATGTTTTCGAATATATTTTTAGTAAAGATTTTGGAGATATTCGTCCGGTAATGTTTAGTTTAAGTGTGGGAGTGGTTGCAATTGCTGCTTCCATGATTTTTAGTCATTACTTTTCTGGAACGGGAAAACCAAAATTTAATGCTATTTCCTCAGGAGTAGGGTTAATTTTTACATTAGTTTTTGCTTTTATCTTAATTCCTAAATATGGTATAATCGGAGCAGGAATTACAGCAACTCTTGCCTATTCAGCAAGTGCAATTTATCAACTTTTTATCTTTATCAGGATAACTAAAGTAAAATTATCTGAATTCTTAATTAATAAAAATGATATATTATTTTTTATTGATGAAGTAAAAAAAGCACGAGCTTTGAAGAAAAATAATTAACTCTTGATTCCGGATTCTGTACATTTTCAATTACAACTAATTACTATAAATTATAATCATTCACCTTTCTATTACAACAAATCCCATCATTCATTCAGCCAGAACCTTAGAGTAACGCATAAAAGATATGAACAGATAACGTTTGATAAAAAATTCATTTTCTTATTTTATAAATTACTTGATTTTCTACTTTTGTATCAAATTGGAATAGGATGTCTGAAAAATACAATGAAGAAAGTATAAAGTCCTTAGATTGGAAAGAACACATTCGACTTCGCCCGGGAATGTATATCGGGAAGCTTGGTGATGGTGCGTCACAAGATGATGGAATTTATGTATTGATAAAAGAAATACTCGACAATTCTATTGATGAATTTGTTATGGATAATGGGAAAATCATCGAAGTTGAAATAAAAGACAAGATGGTTACTATCAGGGATTACGGAAGAGGAATACCGCATGGAAAAGTAGCCGATTGCGTTTCGAAAATTAATACTGGTGCAAAATACGATTCTAATGTATTTAAAAAAGCAGTAGGACTAAATGGTGTTGGAGCAAAAGCTGTTAATGCAATGTCTTCTTATTTTAACATTAAATCGGTAAGAGAAGGGCAAGTAAAGGAAGTAGAGTATAAAAAAGGAAAGTTAATTATTGATAAGGAAGTTTACTCAGCTGATTTAAAACAAGGGACAATCGTAACTTTTATCCCTGATGACACAATTTTTGAAAATTTTTATTTTATTGATGAATACGTTGAAAAACTTTTATGGAATTATGCTTTTCTTAATAATGGCTTAAAAATTACATATAATGGTGAAACCTTTGAAGCAAAAAATGGTTTACTCGATTTGCTGGAAAGAAATATAAATGGAAACGGACCTCTCCTCTACCCTATCGTCCGTATTCAGGAAAATGATTTTGAGTTTGCTTTTACTCATAGCTCAAAACAATATGGCGAAGAATATTATTCATTTGTAAATGGACAGCATACTACACAAGGAGGTACACATCAAGCCGCTTTCAAAGAAGCAATTGTAAAAACAATCAGAGAGTTTTACAAAAAAGACTATGAAACCAATGACATCAGGACTTCTATTCTTGCTGCTATTAGCATTAAAGTTACTGATCCGATTTTTGAATCTCAAACAAAAACAAAACTAGGATCACAGCATATTGAACCGGGTGGGATGACAGTAAGGAATTATGTTCATGATATTGTTAAAAGAAACCTCGACAATTATCTTCACATGAATCCGGAATTTGCTGAAGCTCTTTTAAGAAAAATCCAACAATCGGAAAAAGAAAGAAAAGAACTTGCAGGAATTAAAAAACTTGCTAGAGAAAGCATAAAAAAAACAAGTCTTCATAATAAAAAACTCCGCGATTGTAAAGTTCATCTTAACACAAACCACGAAAACAGACTAGATTCAACTTTGTTTATTACCGAGGGTGATTCAGCAAGTGGCTCCATTACAAAATCACGTAAAGTAATGACTCAAGCAGTTTTCAGCCTTAAAGGAAAACCTCTAAACTGTTTTGGACTAAGTAAAAAAGTTGTTTATCAAAATGATGAATTTAATCTTTTGCAATCAGCATTAAATATCGAAGACGGAATAGATAATCTTCGCTATAATAATGTTGTAATTGCTACTGATGCTGATGTTGATGGAATGCACATTCGTTTACTTTTACTTACATTCTTTTTGCAATTTTATCCCGATCTTATCAAATCAGGTCATTTATTTATTCTTCAAACTCCGCTTTTCAGAGTTAGAAACAAAAAAGAAACTATTTATTCTTACACAGAAGAAGAAAGAGTAAAAGCAATTCTTAAAATTGGTAAAAACGCTGAGATAACAAGATTTAAAGGTCTCGGTGAAATCTCACCTGATGAGTTCAAATATTTTATCGGCTCCTCAATCCGACTCGATCCTGTTATACTAAAAAGAGAATCTTCAATTAATGATATTTTGTCTTTTTACATGGGGAAAAATACTCCTGACAGACAAAAATTTATTATTAGAAATTTACGAATTGAAGAAGATATTGTTCTGGATGCAAAAGTGGCTTGAAGCATAAATTTAAGTAATAAGTGTCAAGAGAATTTATTGAATAACAAATTTCAATAAGCAAATTACAAGAAATACTACCACGCCTAACCCCTCCTAAACATAGAAGGGGAATGCGTTTCGCTAAATTTTTATAAAGTAAATCTCAAATAATAAATACCAAGCTTTTCTTGAGCATCTCACGAATTCTCGGATTCTTGAATCCGGAATTCAAAGCTAGATTCGGGAAATAAAATTTATAATTTTGCACTAAACAACTCCCCTCCTTTTTTTCAAGGAGGGGCTGGGGGCATAGCCGTCAACTTAAGGGCTATAAATATTAATTATTAACTTATTAATGTTGAAAATTAATTACAAAATAAGATAAACTAAATGATGACTTCAATAAGATTGCAAAGCAACCAAACTTTA
>Ga0307990_1002109_pt1 | contig 16146 bp, 9 predicted proteins | sample EllFjometagen129_FD_203168 | JGI IMG/M metagenome (GOLD analysis project Ga0307990, IMG submission 203168) | Marine microbial communities from Ellis Fjord, Antarctic Ocean - #129 | ecosystem: Environmental > Aquatic > Marine > Unclassified | place: Southern Ocean | collected 2014-10-08
ACCCATGCCATATTTGGTGGGGAATTGTCAGGTCATTTCTACTACGAGGAAAACTTCTGTGCAGACTCCGGCTTGATCACGCTGGTCCACATCCTAAATATTGTGAGCAAGGCAGACAAACCCATTAGCGAACTGATCAAGCCGCTACGCCGCTTCGCAAGCACAGGTGAGCTCAATTTCCAAGTGGAAGACAAACAAGGCAAAATGGACGAACTAGCCAGGGTCTACAATGAAGGCAAGGTCGACACCCTTGACGGTGTCACTGTAGACTTCAAGGATTGGTGGTTCAACTGTCGCCCCAGCAACACCGAGCCCTTCCTTCGTCTCAACATCGAGGCGAAAACCCAAGACCTGCTCGACGAGAAGGTTAAAGAAATGCAAAAACTGCTCGGTACGCCAGTATAGTAGAATCCAACAAACCAAGACTCATAAACAGGCCGGACACATGAATGTTCGGCCTGTTTTTTACCAGCCCCATCGAACCGAAAGAACAAGAGTCAGCTGACACTATGGTTCAGAGATCACTTGCTTTACACAGGGATTATACGGATATGACATTAGAGGCGTGATAACGGTTTGTTAGTTTTGGGTTAATATGACATTCAAGCCACAAAAGCGAAAGGTCATCCCGGAAACAAAAAAAAGCGTGGGAACCACCAGGGATTCCACGCTTTAAAATGTATCAGTAACTGAAGTTTTGCAAACTTCAAGTTTTCAGTTTTCAGTAGGCCGTTTACAGCAGGAAAAACGCGTTTTGCTAAAAACTGAAAACCAAAAACTGTACACCACAGGGCTTTTTGCAAAAGTCCTGTCAGTAACTCAAACCCCAGGCTGTCGAAACGCAACCCATGGTCAGCTTGATTCTGTCTTATTTTTTGCCTGAGTTTTGCTTTTCTTTGCGTTTCAGGATGATCTCTTCTGCCAATTTCTGTGGCACGCGGGCGTAGTGAGACATTTCCATGGTAAATGTGGCCATCCCTTTGCTCATGCCACGCATGACAGTGGCGTAACCAAACATATTGGCCAAAGGCACTTCAGCTCGAATTACGGTAAAGTTGTCACGGGCTTCGGTCTCAAGAATCATACCTCTTCGAGCATTGATATCCCCTACAAGGCTCCCCTGATATTCACCTGGGGTTTCAATGCCGACCGTCATGATGGGTTCCTGCAAACAGGGTTTAGACCGTCTAAAGGCTTCAATAAACGCGTCACGCCCTGCCGTGCGGAATGCCATCTCACTGGAGTCCACAGAGTGGGCAGATCCGTCATCCAAACACATTTTGCAGCCCACAATCTCGTATCCTGCCAAGGGCCCCTTTTTCATGGCAGCCTGAAATCCCTTGTTCACAGCAGGGATGTAGTCACCGGGAATACGACCGCTCACAATGTTGTCTTCGAATTCATAAGTTGTATCAGCATCTGAGGGTAAGGGAATCAGACGCCCCACCACATGGGCAAACTGGCCAGACCCACCGGTTTGTTTTTTGTGACGATAATTAAACGCCGACTCAACCCTCGGAGCCTCACGATAACTCACATTCGGGGCACCCACCTTCACGTTGGCTTTGAACTCACGCCGCATACGTTCAACATACACATCCAGATGCAACTCGCCCATACCGGCAATGATGGTCTCAGCCGTCTCATGACAGGTGGAAACACGGAATGTGGGGTCTTCCTTCATAAAACGACTCAAGGCTTTGGCCATACGTTCCTGATCCGCACTGCTATCAGGAATCAGTGACAAACTAATCACGGGCTCAGCCACAAAAATGCTCTCCAGTGAGTAATTGGCCCCTTTGCCACACAGGGTATCACCGCTGGCACAATCCACCGCGACCAACGCCACGATATCACCAGGCCCGGCATCCTTGACATCTTCTCTGTCATTGGCATGCATACGCACAATACGTCCAATGCGCTGCATTCGATTGGTACGGGCATTGCGATACTGCTGTCCCTTAATGACAGTCCCCTGATACACACGCAGGTAACTCAATTGTCCAAATGTCTCGTCCGCAATCTTAAAGACCATACCCACAAACGGTGCGTCAGGATCAGCAGCCAGGGGAATTTCAGTGCCTTCATTGTCGTGGTCACGTGCGAAATTGACACGGTCCATAGGACTGGGTAAAAACTCGCATACCGCATCCATCACCGGCTGCACCGCTTTGTTCTTAAACGCAGAGCCCAGCATCATGGGCACGATGTCGCGGTTTATGGTGGCTTCACGAACCACCTTGCGAATGAGAGACTCACCCACTGGCTGTTCCTCCAGGAGCATCTCCATCAAGCAGTCATTAAACATGCTTAACGCTTCAAGCATTTCTTGCCTGGCAGCCTCCGCAGTTTCGGCATATTTCTCAGGGATTGGACCTTCAATGACGTCAATCCCCATTTCACCTTCAAAGGTCAGGGCTTTCATGGTAATCAGGTCAATCACACCTACAAACTCATCGCCCTCGCCCATGTGCAATTGAATGGGCACAATATTGAGGCCCAGTTTTTCAACAAGATCTGTACGGACACGCTCGGGATCTGCCCCGGTTCGGTCCATTTTATTGATAAAGGCGATACGTGGCACGCGGTAACGCTTCATTTGATGATCCACAGTGACTGACTGACTCTGCACACCGCCCACGGCACACAAAATCATGATCGCGCCATCAAGAACACGCAAAGAACGCTCTACTTCCACCGTAAAATCCACATGGCCAGGGGTGTCAATCAAGTTAACGCTCACATCTTTCCAGGCCACCTGTGTGGCGGCTGATGTGATCGTAATCCCACGTTCACGCTCCAACTCCATGAAATCCATGGTAGCCCCCCCACCATTAGCACCCCCGCCATGCACCTCTTGCATGCGGTGGATACGTCCCGAATAAAACAAGATACGCTCACTCAGCGTGGTCTTACCTGAATCAATATGGGCAGAAATGCCAATGTTGCGTATCTTATGAATCTTTTCCATAACAAGCTCTATCTACTTTAATTCAAATACAAACAGCAATTTATCACGAACCAACTAAATACGTCACGTTATATGGTAAGTCATTCCCCACAAAAACCCGAATTCAGGATTAAAATAGAAGGAAGGCAACCTATCCTTGTTTATTTTAGGCTACAAGGAGAAGTATGATAATAGAATATAGTGACAAAAAGCAAGAGGAAATTAATAAAATTACCAATTTCCTCTTGCTAAATAGTCTGTCTATTCAAACCTAATCGCTCGACGCGATTTTCTAATTCACAGGCAACGCATTCGGGCCGCCCTGTGTGGTGCTTTGAAGAATGACCAATTGATCGCCGGCGATACGCCCCAGAGACACGCCCTGATCAGACGCACCAAAATCGACCTCATCCACGTACCCTGTAAGGCCATCTTGATTAGCGCCGTGCAGATAGAGAGTCTCGCCATTCGCGCTCAGACCAAACGTCGTGTGGCTGCCAGGATTGGCCATATTACCGAAATGGAAGTTTTGGCTGAACACCAGATAGCCCTCTGCGGGAATCATCGTGCCATCAGCAATACGATATTTTTCCAGATCGCCAGCATCATCACTGAGATACCATCCACCCACATTCACAGGAGCATTGGTGTTATTCTTCAACTCAATCCAATCCGACTGACTGGCACCGGCATTGGCCAGCACTTCGTTAATCGTCACAGTGCCGGGCATCATGGCTTGAGCACTGTCGTCATACCCCGGGGTACCACCCAGCACTGAACTGGCACGCCAGGCGGCTTTACTGCCCAAGGCATCGACATCTGCTAAGTCAGGGGTGATGGCAGTCAAGGAGAAACCCAAGCCATCGGTGATTTCAATCCAGCCGTCTCCGTAACTAAATGACTGAATCACCTGCCCCACAGCGTCCTGAAGCTCAATGCGCTCACCGTTGTTGTCAAGACTACCGAGATATTGACCGGCAATCGGCAACCCCTGACCATACATCCCTTCAAAATCTGACAGATCCCGCACCACCAAAACACGAGCCTCTGGCAGCAGGTCGTAATCCGGGAACACAAAGCTGATTCCTTGAGTAAAGGCAACACCGACCAGATTGACGGGAGAGCCGCCCACATTGGCCAATTCTATAAACTCTCGATTGGGGTCTTCAGGCAAATTGCTGTCCATCGGATTGTACATCATTTCTGAGACACGCACAGACTCAACCACAGGGCCCACTGAGAAAGTCGCCTCATTAAGCGCACTCCAGACCTGTCCATTCAAGGCTCTGGCCTTGACCACACCAGATTTGACCAAAGCAACAGGTCCTTCATATTTGACTGCACTGTCAGCCATGGGCACAGGCGCGGCATCACCGCTGTCCAATCCCTCCATCGCGGCACTAATCAAAAAGTCAACGCTGCCAGCCTCATTATTCAAGCCCTGAATCGATAATATGTTGGTGCCAGTTTGAAGCAAGCCCTTTTTCACAGCGATCGTGAAGGTCTCCAGTGTCAAAGCCGCAGCGGTATCACGCTCATTGGTTGCCACGGCATCCCACGACAACGATGCGGGTGCATTGGCACTGGCCACTTCCTCGCCATTGATAAACGCGACAAAACCATCGTCATACCGGATCTTGAGGTTCAACCCTCCAAACCGGCTGGGGTCTGAATCTATTTCAAAGGGGATGCGAATCAAACATGAACTGTTCATGAAGAGCATATCATCAATGACATCAATGCCAATATAATCACTGAAATCAAGGCCGAACTCATAGCCCACACCGTTGGTCCCCAAAGTCCAGGCAGAATCATCAAAGGCATCTCCGCCCTTCCAGGCATCATCCGTCTCACCCAATGGCACGGTGGCACGTTTGGATGAAGATTCTTCCAGTAACGTGACAACCTCAATCTGGGGTGGAGGCCCAACCTCAGCCCCTGCCAAACGAGGATCAGCTCCGTCCACTGTGTAATACACAATACCGTTCGAAGAATCCAGTGTCAGCTCATCACCCACGTTGGCCAACCCACCTCGCTGTTCAATGCCATTGACTGAAAACACGGGCGACTGGACAGTCGGATACAATCCCGCCCCTGTTAATTGACCCAACACCAGGTAACTTCGCAAGTCAAGATAAGTCCCCAGCATCCAATCACGTTCCGATATCCAGGCCTCTTGAACCAGAGGCGTGCTGTGATGCATATCACCCCATCGGGCAGATTCGGCAATGATCGCAGATTCCACGGTCCCGGCCAAGTCACTGTACAGGTTCTTTAATGCAGACGCTGACAAAACACCCTCGGCAAAGAACAAACGCTGGGCACGGTCGGCAACTCGCAATTTGTATTCATCATTGGACATCAGATAACGATGTACCAGGCCTGAACCGGAAAAATCATTGAACAGGATGTTTTTATCCAAGGGCGACCGATCCCGGCTATTGCCCATGCTGTTTTCGCTATTCCAGCTGTAGAACTTAAATCCGGTACTCAAATCGGATGTATCGCGGGCTGCCCACCAATTCTTCCAGGGCCAATCCCAATGGCCTGTCCACAGATTAACGAGCAGATAATCCACGTAATTGTCCAGGTCCAGCAGTGGGGTCACACCCGGCAGAGGCAAGCCATTCGTATCCAGACCCTGCACCTGTTGAAACTGTTCATACGAGTTACCGGTGGCCCGGCAAATAGACAGCATTTGATTCCATGCTTGATAATCACCCCGATGTGACTGAGCACCCACGGCCCCCACCTCACCCACATCGTAAAGCACGTCCCAATCACCCGCACTGCCGCCATAGGCCTCAGCAGACATATCTTGATCCGGACGTTCTGCGACATTATACATGCCCCAATACAATCCATTCAGATAGACATGCACAAATCGTCCGCGTGAACTGGCATGGCCAGCTTCTGCCTGCAACATGCGAGAAAACTCATCACGAATAAGCTGCGGAGTCAAGCCACCTTCCTGGGCATAACTGTCGGATTCCCCGGCACGTAAAATCAGCGTATCAAAACTCTCTGGGCCACCTGTACCCAGCACAGGAAAATCCAAACGCGTCGGACCATACACATTTTTGAAAAGCAATCTCAGAGAATGTTTCCTGGATACAGCATGTTGTCTGAAATTCGTGCCATCAATGCGAAGACCACAATTCACATGGAAGCCCTGCTTACCGTCGGGTTCCATCCACTCGACAGACACACCACGCTCCCAGGCCTGCCCCGAGGACACAGGATTCGCATAAATGCCTTCCTGACCAAACAGGGCCTCAACATCGGTCACAATGGACAGGGTTGGCAAGGACAATAACGCCTCTGCCATTTTGTCCTGATACCGAGCGTCCTGTGTCACATCCGGGTCCATCTCATAGTCAGATTCTCCAGAGACCCACTGAACAGGAAATCCCTCGGGCGTTGAAGATTGAGTGGCCACATCCTGGGCAAACACATAGGTTTGAGTATCCACATTGCTGGGGCTATAGCCCGGTTTAAAAGCTGCAGCCCTCAATACCGTAGTCTTGTCAATACGAATAGAACCGGAATAAACGTTGCCATTGCTGGGTCGTTGATCCCCCTCTTCTGAAAGATAGGGATCACTCCCGTCGAGTGTATACACAATAATCGCACCCACGGTACTGCATGACAACACCAGATCATTGGGCTCCGAGTAAAATCCACGGTTAAAGCTAAACTTTGTATCGGCCACCTCTCCCAAAAACACCGTATGATTTTCACCCAAAGGGGTTGGCTGAGCCAACTGTCGCCAATGGATGCCTGCATCGGGAAAACGGCCAAAAGACACATCAACAATCTGGCTACCAAAGATCACCTCATCCACCAGAGTGATGCCATCAGAGGCATACACTGCCACCATTTCACCGCCAGCACTCAGCTTAAAATTCGCATGAAGACCGGAATCACCACCATCATTATCAAGCCAAACCAACAGATAGCCATTCGCACGCACAGTCGTGAGTGCCGGAATGCCCGCTGGGATCTGCCACTTTGTAGGATTTGCCGAATCGTCTGTCAGATACAATCCTGCGGTATCAAACGCGTTGTCCGACATATTCACCAACTCGACCCAATCCTCAAAATCCCCTTGAGGATCACGAACCACGGAATCGTTGGATGCCAATAGCTCATTAAGCAGGACTGGCACATCCTGAGCCATAGCCCCCTGGCAACACAAAATACCCATCAGAATAGTAAAAAAACACCCACTCATCCACGATCTACACATAACGGCATGATCCTCCAATGTACGCGTTTATCTGGCGATAAACCGCAAATTCCAATATTATAGCTGTTAAAAGAAGTATTATAGCAAATTCAGACAAAAACTTCACATACTAAAAGACGGCGGTTCTTCCCTATTGTTACATCAAAACCGAATTTAGACAATAATATAGAAGAAGAGGTTATTCGTATGCGCCTGTGTATGTGCCAGAAGACAGATCAACCTTGATCAGGAAAACACAGTTACGCGCCGCCAACGGCCTGCTGAATGCCGAACACAAAACATACTGCGTCCCGCTAACCACCTTATTTTACCGCACTTGACACGGTTTGGGGCAGTCCGTATGATAGGCGGTTTATAATTTCTGTCATAGTTTGAGGATTATCTGATGTCTGACAAGAGCAAGGGCTATCGTGACACATTGAATCTGCCAAAAACCGGCTTTTCCATGAAAGCCAATTTGGTGCAGAAAGAGCCGCAACTACGAAAGCAATGGGCCAAAAACAACATTTATTCGCGAATCCGTGAGGCACGCAAGGGTTCGCCCATGTATATTTTGCATGATGGTCCCCCCTACGCCAATGGCGATATTCACATGGGACACGTGATCAACAAGGTGCTCAAGGACTTTGTAATCAAGTACAGAACAATGACGGGTTTTGATGCCCCATACATCCCTGGATGGGATTGCCATGGTCTGCCCATTGAATCCAAAGTGATGACGGACCTGGGTGATCAGGCCCGAGGTATGGACAAACAGACCATCCGAAAAGACTGCAAAAAATACGCGAGCAAATATGTAAAATTACAGAGCAAACAGTTTCAGGCCTTGGGTGTGTTTGGGGACTATGACCACCCTTATCTCACGTTTAAACCCAAATACGAAGAAGGCATCCTCGAAGTGTTTGCGGATCTGGTGGACAAGAACATCGTCTACAAACAACTCAAACCCATTCACTGGTCTGTGGGCTGCGAGACAGCGTTGGCTGAGGCAGAACTGGAGTATCAGGACATCACCTCTTCGAGCGTGTATGCCAACTTCCCAGCCAATAGCGTGGCTGTTGATGAACTGATAGATCTTGGCCTGATGACGCGTAAGGCTGCTGATCAGTCCAAAGTATGCTTTATGATCTGGACAACCACGCCCTGGACGCTTGCAGCCAATCTGGCCGTGGCAGTGAATCCGCATCTCGACTATGTCAGTTTGTCCTATGAAAAAAATGGCCAGCCCTTTGTGTCTGTGGTGGGTGCAGATCGTGTGAAAGCGATTATTGCTGCGGGCGAGCTGGCCGACGGCCAGTACCAGGTCAGTGACACCAAAGTCAAGGGCTGCGATCTCGAAGGCCTGCGATACACCCATCCCTTTGTCGCCACCAATCCCACAGACAAGGATGCGTACAAGGTGATTGGGGCCGATTATGTGACCACTGAAGATGGCTCCGGCCTGGTGCATACTGCCCCGGGACATGGCCAGGAGGACTATGTGGCTGGCCAGAAGAATGGCCTGGCTGTGTATTCCCCGGTGAACGACGACGGGACCTATGACAACACCGTGCCTGAGTGGCTCATCGGCAAGAGCGTTTTGTCTGTGGACAAGGAAGTGAATGCCCATTTGGCAGACATCGGTCTGCTGTTCTCTCAAAAGGATATATTGCACAGTTACCCCCATTGCTGGCGAAGCAAGGGACCCGTGATTTTCAGGGCCACGGAACAGTGGTTTGTCGGCGTAGATCGCAAGATTGAGGCCTATGGAAAAACACTGCGTGAACTCGCTGAACAGAGCACACACTCTGTCAACTGGATTCCAGCCTGGGGCCAGAAACGTATTGATGGGATGCTTGAGTCCAGACCCGACTGGTGTATCAGTCGTCAGCGAAGCTGGGGCCTGCCCATTCCCGCGTTTGTAAACAGCCAGGGCGATTCGCTCTTGACCAAAGAGTCGGTCATGGCAGTGGCCAAACATATCGGAGAACGAGGTTCCAATAGCTGGTTCTCAGACACGCCCCAGGAAATTCTGGGTGACAACTTCGATTTGCCAGAAGGTTTTTCATGGGACGACCTGCACAAGGAAGAGAACATCTTTGATGTGTGGTTTGAGTCTGGCTGTAGCTGGTACAGTGTATGCGTCAAAGAAGCAGGCTGGGCCCTGCCCGTGGACCTGTATTTGGAAGGGTCCGATCAACACCGTGGCTGGTTTCAACTCTCGCTGCTGCCCGGCTTGGGTGCCACAGGCAAGCCCCCGTTCAAGAGTGTTCTAACGCACGGTTTTACAGTCGACGAAAAAGGCATGAAACAGTCCAAGTCACTTGGTAACTATGTGAATGCCCTGGACGAAATCAACAAATACGGATCAGACATTTTGCGTTTGTGGGTCTCCAGTGTCAATTACCAGGAAGACATACGTTGTAATGACCAAATCATTGGCCGCATGCAGGACGCCTATCGCAAGATCAGGAACACACTTCGATACCTGTTTGGCAATACCAATGATTTTAACCCAAACACCGACGCAGTCGCCTTTGATTCGATGTATGCGATTGATCAGTGGGCTCTTCAAAAACTCAATACCCTTGTGGCTGAGGTACACAATGCCAATGAAACCTTCGTCTTTCATCGGATCTTTTCTCTGATCTACCATTTTTGCACGGTGGAAATGAGTAGCATTTACATGGATGTGCTCAAAGATCGGATGTACTGCGAAGCCTCAGACAGCGCGTCACGACGCAGCGCACAAACAGCCATGTCAGAGATTCTGAACACGTTGATCCGGCTGCTGGCACCCATTTTGGTGCATACCTGCGAAGAGGCATGGGAAGCCCTTCAATATAAGCCTGAAGACGTGGACTCTGTCCATCTGGCCACTATGCCCAATGCCAATGTGTCACTGACTGGCAAATTTTCCCCACAACAATGGGATTGCTTACTTGCGCTGCGTGATAACGTTCTTCGATCCCTCGAAGGTCTCAGACAGGACAAAGCCATTGCCAGCAATCAGGAAGCCAGTGTCCTCATCCAATGTAATCAAGAGACAGCAGACCTCTTGAATGCATTTGGCATTGACCAGTACGCAGCCCTGTGCATTGTAAGTGAGGTTGAAGTCGTTGCAGGCGAGGAAGACGCCGCGACCGTCTCTGCCACCAAGTGTCAGGCTCAGAAGTGCCAGCGATGTTGGAATTATACACCCAGCGTGGGGACCCATCCATCTCACACAGACCTGTGTGACAGATGCCACGCCGTTCTGGTATAACGGCCTTTGTGAATCATGTTTTAGCCCGGCCCATGAGGTGTCCGGGCTTTTTTTTGACCTGATCGCGACATATGTCGCGATCTCACCTGTCACTAGGGACTGTCACACCCCTCCTTACTCACCTATTTTACCTCTATTAACCCTAAAAAACTTAAATTTTAATGGATTCCTATTTTTCTTTATTGATTGCCTAGAAAGTGACGATTATAGTACCCATTGAGATTATTTTCTAATTACATTGCGGACTTATTTGAAAGGAGTCGCACAATGGCTAAGAAGAAACTCACCAAAGGGCTGTGGACCAAAGAAGATCTCAAGGTTCTGAAGTCGATGTTTTCCAACAATCCCACAGCAGATGTCGCTGCCAAGCTAGATCGTCCTACCGAGGCGGTCAAGAAAAAAGCATCTCGCATGGGACTACGAAAAACCAAGAAATACATGAAGACTCTGGGACGCTCTTAATCGCGTCCGAAGTTTCATTATTTTGCGATCTCAAAAGACGCTCCACCGGCATCACATCATAGTTTTACGGGTTAGTTCTGTTGGATGTAGATTCTGTGCTGATGGAGTGTCTTTCTTCATTTTTTGACCCCACCTCAAATTTCTTGACTTTTTGGCCCCCCGTCTCTATAGTCCAGGTCTAACTTGTTCTAATCCATTGCATTGATTCCCTGGGAAACTATTTGGAGATCCATCCTTGAGAGTACTATCAGGTATCCAGCCGTCAGGCCAACTTCATATTGGCAATTATTTTGGTGCCATGCAGCAACATCTGGAACTTCAGACTGAGCATGATGGCTTCTACTTCATTGCAGATTACCACGCCATGACCAGCAACCCTGATCCTCAGGACCTGGCTGGGCGTTCCCTGGATGTGGCTATGGACTATCTCGCCCTGGGATTAAACCCTGAAAAAACCGTATTTTGGCGTCAATCTGACGTACCTGAGGTACTGGAACTGGCCTGGTTGTTATCCTGTGTTACTCCCATGGGATTACTTCAACGATGTGTCAGTTTCAAAGACAAGGTCGCTCAAGGCTTAGTAGCCAACCATGGTTTGTTCGCCTATCCTGTGCTTCAGGCGGCGGATATTCTGGCATTCAACTCCAATCTGGTGCCTGTGGGCGCAGACCAAAAGCAGCACATCGAGATCACCCGTGACATTGCCACCCGGTTTAACAACACGTATGGCGAGCTTCTGACCATACCTGAACCACGTATTATCGAATCTGTGGCTGTGGTGCCTGGCGTTGATGGACGCAAAATGAGCAAGAGCTACGACAATACCCTGGAAATATTTGCGTCACCAAAGCAAGCCAAGAAGAAGATTATGCGCGTGGTTACAGACTCCACCCCTGTGGAAGATGCCAAGGACCCTGCCACGTGCAATGTGTTTGCCCTGCTTAAGCTGGTGGCTGACCCCGCAGAACTGGCCGAATGGGAAACACGCTATAGAAACGGCGGCATGGGCTACGGTGACGCAAAGAAGCGTTTGGCTGAGCTGATGGTGGCCTATTTTGAGCCATACCGTCAGAAACGTCAAGACCTAGCCAACAATTTGGATTACGTGCACGAGGTCCTGGCCAAGGGTGCTGAACGTGCCCAAACCGTGGCTCGAGAAACACTGAACAAGGCACGCACAGCCGTGGGACTCATTGGCATATAAGAAAGACTGACGTGGTAAACTACCGAGTTAATCTGGACATCTTTGCAGGTCCTCTGGATCTGTTGCTCTATCTTGTTCGCAAGGAAGAGGTGGATATTTATGATATTCCCATCTCAGTGATAACGGATCAATACGTCAAGTACATTGAGGTGCTCAATCGTCTGGACATTGATGTGGCAGGTGATTTTCTGGTTATGGCTGCCACATTGATGGAAATAAAATCTGCCATGCTTCTTCCCAAGGTCGACTCAGAGCAGCTTGAAGAAGGCCAAAAGAATGACCCAAGAGCAGAATTGGTGCGCCAGCTTCTGGAATACAAGAAATTTAAAGATGCTGCCAACCTGCTCAATGCCGCTTCGGGAGAACAAAGCGAACGCTACACCAGGCCAGACACCATTATCGGTCGGTTAGAACCCCAGCAGGAGCCAGACCTGGATCTAGATCAAATCAACATTTGGAACCTGCTTGAAGCATTTGATGAAATCTGCAAGGCCACGGGCCAATTTGCCCACCTCAAAAGCATCAAAGACGACACCCCCATTGACCTGTACCAAATTGAACTACTGGCCAGACTCCAAAGCGAAGGCGCACTCACATTCAGACGTATTTTCGAAGCTCAGCCCAATCGGCTTGTCATGGTAGGTCAGTTCCTGGCCCTTCTGGAGCTGATTCGAGGTAAACTCATATGGGTAGAGCAGGACAAAAACAGCCCCGACCTGTATCTTCGTGCCCTCACGGATGAGCCTGCAGAACAGGCTGTCCAGCGAGTCATTCTGGCCGTAGGACAAGACTTCAGTCATCTTGACGAAACCGTCAATGAACCCTCAGAACAGGTATCCGAACCTGATGTCGTTGCAGAACAGACCAATGAATCAGAGGATAAGGTGGCTCCGGCCAAACCAGAGGCCCCACCCATCCCCATTGTGGAACTCCCTGATCAACCATCAAAAAAAACCGAAGAGGCGGTGGTTGATGTGGAGTTGCCACCCAAAGATTGGCCTTGATTAATGTTTGACAAACACCTGATAGAACCCTAGAATAACCGCTTGATTTTATTACTGGAAAGCTCGACATTTTTTTCGAAGGAAAACAATATGGCCGCAAATGTGATTGAATTAACGGATGCAACATTTGATGAAATCGTTCACAACAGCGATGTGCCTGTACTCGTGGACTTCTGGGCGCCTTGGTGCGGCCCTTGCAAAATGCTTGGCCCCATTATTGAAGAAATCTCTAATGAGTATGCTGACACAGCAAAGATTTGCAGAATCAACACAGACGACGCCCGGGATAGTGCGATCGAATTTGGCATCAGTGCCATTCCCACCACCATTCTCTTTAAAGATGGTCAAGTCCAGAAAAAATGGGTTGGCCTGACCAGCAAGAAAGATATTTCTGAAGCGATTGAAGAGCAACTCTAGAATAGGTAGAGAATGTTCATGATTGATCTGTCTCTGGGTTGCCTTGGCCTCCTGTTCGCCGCCGCTCTTTTGGGTGGGTTCGTCGATTCCATCGCAGGTGGGGGAGGCATTATCACTGTCCCGGCACTTTTAGCGGTCGGCTTCCCGCCTCACCTGGCACTGGGGACCAACAAGCTGCAAGCCAGTTTTGGCAGTCTCACGGCAACACTCAACTATCGCCGCGGCAACATGCTAAGGTTGCGCGACCTTGTGCTCGGTATCGGCTTCACCGCCCTGGGTGCCTGCATCGGAACCATGACCGTTCAAGTCATGTCTGCGGATTCTCTGAAGCATATTATTCCGGTCTTGCTTGTCATCATCTTTGTGTATGTGCTCTGTAATCCGAAACTGGGGACCACGCACAAATCTCATCGTTTGGTTCCATGGTTGTTCTATCTTGTGTTCGGGTGCTTGATTGGTTTTTATGATGGTTTTTTTGGGCCGGGCACGGGATCCATCTGGACGATTGCCTTGGTTCTGTGGCTTGGATTTGACCTCAAGAAAGCTACCGCACACACAAAGGCCTTGAACTTCACAAGCAATATCGTAGCGTTGGTTACTTTTTTTTTGGGTGGACAAGTGGTTGTTTTCGCGGGCATCACCATGGGGATCGGCCAGATGATCGGCGCCTATGCGGGCTCACATCTGGTCCTGAATCGTGGCACCCGCTTTGTTCGAATGTTCTTTCTCTGTGTGGTGGCAATCACCATCACCAAGCTGCTTTGGTCCACCTATCTCTAGGAGCCTGTCGGAGAACCGGACTGGCTTCGAGCGGCCCTTTTAATCTCTGGACTGCGTCCGGCTGTATCGCCTATAAAACCAACATAGGCTGCTTCGCCGTCCTTGCCAGAGATTAAAATTGCTCGCTCTCGGGCCTTAACGCCGGGTTCTCAGACACACTCCTAGTGCATGTATTCGCCGCCATTGACAAACAGGTTTTGCCCCGTCATAAAGCTCGCTGCATGCACAAGAAAATCCACACTCGCGCAGATGTCCCCTGTGGTGCCTAGCCGATCCTGGGGGATGGTGTCCAGCGTTTTTTGACGCGCCACTTCGTCGTGCAGGTTGAAGCGTGTTATCACCTCTTCGGTATCGATGTACCCGGGAATCACACAGTTTACCGCAATACCAGGCGCCAACTCCAATGCCAAACATTTGGTCATGGTAATAAGACCTGCTTTGGCACTGCAATAGTTGACACCATTCTTACGGCCGTGAATGCCGGTGGAGGCTGCAATGTTGATGATCTGACCGGCCTGCATCTGTAATTGAAAGACAAATTCTTGTGCGCAAATAAAGGCCCCTGTCAAATTTGTGGCGAGGACCCTGTCCCACTGCGTATCGGTCATTTCCAGAAACGGACCATCCATGTTTTGTCCGGCATTGTTAATGAGTACATCAACACACCCCATCTGTTCATTGGCCTGACGAAAGAGGGATTGAACCTGCTGCCTATCAGAAACATCAGCCTTGATTAACAAAACACAGGTTGGGTCAAAGCGTGAGACCAAGTCCTTATAAAGGGTCTCTGCTTCGTGGGCAGACCTCGCATAGTTGAGGATCACCTTGTCTCCCTGACCCAGAAAATGGGTCGCCAGCGCAGCGCCGATGCCTCGTGAAGAACCGGTAATAAGAATCGTTTTTGTCTTGGGCATTGTATGGTCCATCCATTCAAACAGTCACTGTGTGATTACTTGAGAGAGTATAGGCTGCTGATCTGTATAAGGGAATGCCAAACTGTTCAAATAAAACGCCCACATGTTTTAGCTTCTCTTGGGACTTGATCAGGAAAGCGATTTCCGCAATTGAGAAATGTTGAACAATACAGTATAATTGTATTGGATCATGCTAGTCCCGTTTTGGCAATCGTTCTAAAGATACCTGTTGGAGATTAATCTGTGAAAACTCATAATTGCCTTTTGTTAACCATTCTGTTGCCTGTTGCCTGCTGGGCCCAGGTAATCAATTTCAGCGATTACTTTGAAGACAAGACCATGCGTGTGGACTACTTCCACACCGTTGATGCCACACAAGAAGAAATAAATCTTGATCAGATCTATATACGGGGGAAATGGGCCGGTAATCCTCAGGCACTGCTTCCGGCTGTTGAGAACGGCAAATATACAATCACGATCAATGATATTGCCTCAAACAAACGAATCTACTCGCGTCACTTGCTGAACCTAGTTTTTGAATATAAAGGGACAAAAGAAGCCCAGGCAGGGTTAAAAAAAACATTTCACCAAACTGTTTTGCTCCCCTGTCCCAAACAATCAGTCCTCTTCGTGATGGAACGTAGAGATCGGCAGAACATTCAACACGCTGTTTTCAGCCAGATCATTGATCCCAATGATCCGTCTATCCGCAGGGAAACAGCGAACCACAGTGACGAGTCTTTTGTATTGCTAAAAAATGGCCCTGCCCAGCACAGGGTTGATCTGGTCTTTATTGCCGAAGGCTACACCGCTGGAGAGGTGAACAAGTTCAAGACCGACGCCCAGTGTTTTGTGGATTATCTGTTCACCGTGGCTCCCTTTGATCAGATGAAGCAGAAGTTTAATGTCCAGGCTGTATTCC
>Ga0307990_1002112_pt1 | contig 16131 bp, 1 predicted proteins | sample EllFjometagen129_FD_203168 | JGI IMG/M metagenome (GOLD analysis project Ga0307990, IMG submission 203168) | Marine microbial communities from Ellis Fjord, Antarctic Ocean - #129 | ecosystem: Environmental > Aquatic > Marine > Unclassified | place: Southern Ocean | collected 2014-10-08
TTGAGTAAGCTGCTTGTAGATACCCATAATTGCTCCTTTGTCTTGGTGGGTAAAGATGCAATTGTACTACAAGTAGCTTGCTCTTTCACCAACCAATTAAAGTTGCACTTACGAGTTGAATTCAAGAATTTCAAAGAACAACAAAAAGCTTAACAAAAAATTGATATCATACCCCCAGATGTCTTCAGTATCGTGTCATTTCTTGAAAAATAACAAGGAGTAATAGAATAATAAAACCAAGCACTGTAAAATAAAATGAAATCTTGTTTATTGCTGCAGGAATTTTATTTGTTTTAATTAATAAATATTCTTTTTGAAGCTTATTAAAAAAGCTTAAATCGATATTTGGAAAGTACGGATTAGTCACACTATTTTTAATCATTTTATAATTATTTTTTTTTACTATGTTTATCAAATATAAAGTGCTTAGAATAAAAACTGGTAAAGCTATGTAAAGGATAGTCTCTACTAAATTAATGATAGAAGATATATTATTCATTATTTCTCCAAATTATTGAGAGCAACATTTTCCGACGATCACATCATTCAAAATAGTATTGCTGCTACCTGAATAAACTGTCCAACCTCCTCCAAAACCAACTTTCCAGCCTGTCCCATTTGTTTTAGAATATGAACGGCCTATTATTAATGCTCCCCATACACCGCTATCTTCGGAATAATAACCAAGGTCATCATAATTTTTGGGACATTTTTTAGCAACTTTATCATCGCTAAGAGATGCATTTGATCCGCCACTCCCTTTAAGTCCAAGGCCTAACTCGAAGCCTACGGTTACTGACTGGATTGTTCGTAAATGTTTATTGTTTTGTTCATCACAACAAGTGTCAGTCGTTACCGAAACAGAAACAGAAACTACAGCGAGTGTAAGTCCAAATCCTCCACCGATATCTCTATATAAACCCTGTGGATCTACATAATTGATCGGATTGTTTAGGACATACCCATAAATATTCGGATCCATACCAACCAGTCCAATCGGATCAGGGGTCAGGTATCTGCCTGTCATAGGATCATAGTACCTGTAATAGTTGTAGTTCAATCCAGTCTCTGTGTCAAAGTATTGCCCCGGAAACCGCAGATTATTCTCAATCACCGCACCGGCATCAATTTCCGCCTTACCAAAAGACTCATATCTTGCACTCCAAACCACTGCCCCATTAACCGCCGTCATTTTCTGCGGCGTTCCGAGATGGTCGTTGTGGTAGAAATAGTATTGACCATCTTCCTTCATAAAGAGCGGATCGGTGGACCAGGTGGAATGAGGCCGCCAGACGTAGATTTTGATTTCGGTGCCGGTTGCGTCGTACTCGCCGATCAGGCCTTCATCAGTATAATGGAAACAGGTTTGGATGCCGTCAACCTCTTTCCAGAGACGGCGGCCGAAGGGGTCGTAGTAGTATGCGGCGCTGAGAACGCCGTCTTTTTCGACCCGGGCCAGGCGGTTTTCCAGATTGTAAACGTAGTCGGTCACCTGGGCGCCATCGGTTTTTTGGATCAGGCTGCCGTTGGCGTCGTAGCTGTAGGCAATTTCATCGTAACCGAGGAGTTCGTTATTGGCGTTATAGGACCAATCACTTACGGTGGCATTCGCCGAGAGACGGTTGCCGACCGCATCGTAAGCAAATGATTCCGATTCGGCCGGCTGGTCGGCATCCGTCAGGCGGTAGAGCTCGTCATACTCGTAAGCATAATCACCATGCCCGGTCTGTTTCTCGATGATATTATCCATCCCGTCGTAGTTGTAAAAGTAATCCAGTTGCGGATTTTGTCCGGGATCCTTGACGCTAAGCTCTTTAAGCCGCATCAGTTGATCGTAGGCATATTCCCGGGTGGTGCCGCCGGGCAGGGTGGTTTTGGTCGGCCGGGTCCAGTTATAGGCGTTGTTGGTGATCAAGCCGATGTCGGGAATCTCGATGCCGAGCAGCTGATTGTTATCATCGTAGGAATAGCTGTAGGTGATGCCGTCGGGACCGCTGAAACTTTTCTTGCTGCCATTTTTGTAATAGGTCATGGCGTTGCTCAGGCTGAAAGCGCCGTAGTCGACGGTTTCCGCAATCTTACGGTTGGCGGCATCGTAGTCATAGGTCGCTGCAATCACGGCGTCATCGTAAGCTTTGAGGTTGCCGACCGCATCGTAAGAAAAGAGCACGGTTTTCTCAGGCCCGCTCTGGGCGCTGGCCGCATAGTAGCGGGTTTCGCTCAGCCTGCCGGCGGCATCATAGAGATATTCCGTCTTATGGTCTTCGGCATCGATCTTTTCAACAAGATTGCCGACTCCGTCATATTGGTAAAACGTCTCCGCCCCTAAAGGCCGAATCTCTTTTAGCAAACGGTTGTTGCGATCATAGACGAACTGGGTTTGCCGGCCGTTGGCATCGGTTAAGGCGATCAGATTGTTACGGTCATCATAAACATAGAGCGTCTGGCCGCCGTCAGAATCGACCACCTTGATCAGGCGATTGAGATCGTCGTAGGCGTAGCTGGTTTGCTTACCCTCCTTGTCGGTTTTTAAGATTAAATTGCCGACCGCATCGTAACTGAAAACCGTGGTATAATCTTCAAAATCGTTGAGGATATCTTTTTCGCGGGTTTTACGGCCGCGCACATCGTAGGTGAGCTCCTTGATAAACGTCGGATAGATAATCCTTTTGGGCTGCTCCAGTTGGCCACCGCCGGCGCAGGTGGAACAGGTTGAGGTTTGGTAGTTGTCATATTCCCAAGCGATCTCATTGCCGTTACCGTCAACCGTTTTCGTCATCCGACCACTGTTATCATACTCGTAACGGATCGATTTCTCTTCCGGATCGATCCGCTGGACCAATCGGTTATCGGCGTCATAGACAAAGCGAGTGATATTTCCGGCGGCATCCGTGCTCGTGATCAGCTTGTCGTGTTCGTTGTATGCGAAGATCTGCTGATTGCCGTTAGCATCGGTTTCACTGGCTTTATCACCGGCGGCATCATAATTCATCTGGATAAGATTGGCAAGTGGATCCGTGATTGTAACGAGATGGCCTGCGGCATCGTAGGCGTAGCTGAAGACTTTGCCGTTAGCGTCTTCGCGGGTCAGGACATTGCCCATGGCATCGTGGGTAAAACGGGTGATGTTGCCTTCGGGATCGGTCGAGGCGGTCAGGTTGCCGTAAGCATCATAGGCCATGGTGGTCAGCGCCTCGGCGGTCTTTGCATCGGCGACGGTTTTAATGGTTAAGCGATTGTCGTCAGTATCGTATGTGTATTCCGTGATCTTTTCGCCGGTGCTCTCTTTAGCCTCGATTTTTTTGCTCAGATTGCCGAGAGCGTCATAGAGATATTCAGTAACGACTCCCCTTTCGTCGGTCTCTTTTATCTTTTGATTGAAGGTATGCTCGTACTCATAGGAGGCGAACGTCCCGTCAGGGTGGATAATTTTGGTTAAATTATCCCACTCATCGTATTCTTTGCGGGTAATATTGCCCTGCTCGTCGGTGATGATGAGATTGCGGCCGTCTTTTAAGATCTTTTGGGTTGTCCGGCCATTTATAGCGACCTTTTTAGTTTCGAAATCCTTATCATACCAGACCTCCTTGACCTTTCCCTCTGAAGATCTGATTAAGGCGTAGGACTCTTTCTTGAAATCATCATAATCGAATTCAAAGAAATAGCCGTTGCCCTGGCTGTCGAGCACCGAGGCGACATTGCCGTAATCGTCATACGTGATATTCGACTCTTTGCCGGTTGCCGTGACTTTTCTGACCAGACGCCCGTTATCGTCGTATTCATAGATGGTTTCATTAGCCAAAACATCGGTGACTTTGGTCAGCAAGCCGTTGGTATACGAATATGCCACCCGGCGGCCGGCGCCGTCATGAACGGCGACCAGACGGTCGTTCTGGTCATATTCATACCAGAGCACCTGGCAGCCGGTGCGATCGGCCTGACCGATAACCCGGTAGTCATCGTCGTAGACGAACCTGCCGAGCTCGCCGTTGTGGTTGCCGTAGGCAGTCAAGAGGCTTCCCTGATAAAGCTTCCAGTTGCCGTATTTATCCTCCCAGCGCCAGGTAGAAGCCGCCGGGGCCGTGGAGGAGGGAGACTCGCGGGTTATGCGAAAGCTTTCGTTGACGAAGACGTCTTCCAATGCCGACCGTTTATAGGCCACCCCACCCTTGATGACACTTCTCAAGGTGGTGTATTCCAGACATTGAGCATCGGGAAGGTTGTTCACGCAGATGGCAAAGTCGTAGGTGAAACTAAGCTGCTGTTGCCGGTGCCTCTGCTGCCAGCCGTTGTCGCTGAAAAACCGGTCGACGACCATCCGGCCGCCCGGCACCTTGACCGAGAGATCGGTAACTCTGTCATTATACTCCCGGAGAACTGTATTGACCACAGAACCGACATCCTGGGTGTTGTTTCGCCGGGTTTCCCGGTCACAACCGGCGGCGCAGGGATCGTTGTCACACTCTTTTTTGTCCGGATCCGGAAAACATTTAAGACCGGAAATCGGTTTCGCGGACGGTGAAGACGAAGAGCCACTATCATCAGAGTTTATAAAAAGACCCTGTACTCCCCATGTAGTCGGATCACTGGGATCAGTGCTGCCATCGCCACCATCGCCGTCGCTGCTGCTGCAATGTTCCGTCACCCAGCAATAGTGAATATACTCAGTGCTCCAATGACCGTTGGCACAAACGTAGGCATAGACAATATCCGAGCATTTAACAGAGCTGGTGCAGCCTCCGCCGCTGGCGTCGCCTTCAGCCTGGTCGGGTGAGATCAGGCAGGTTACCCGATAAGGTACCGTGATCCGCTCTTTGGCCCCGAGGGTTTCCGGAAGGCCGCCGATGACCTCGTAACGGAAATTCGGATCATCCGGCAGGGTGATTGCAACCTTCTCGGCCCGGATCAGACCGTAGTTGGTCAGGGTAAACTCTCCTTGAAAAACCTCACCGGCTTGCATTTCCGGCAAAGTGACGGAAGCTGGTTCAGTGACGACGACCGCCGCCGGGACGTCGGTTTCGAACGTGGCATTTAAGACAATTGCATAACGGTCTTCGATGGTAATCTCGTTAACCTCCCACTCGACGGTGACCAGGTTGTAATCGAGGAAAACCTCTTCATTGACGGTAATCCCCGGTTTGATCCATAAACGGCCGATCTGCTCCTGGTGATCATTGGCGGTTATCCGGTATTTGTAGCTACCGGTCGGAAGCTCGGTGAAGAAGGCTTCGCCGAACTGATCGGAGTTTAAGGTTTGATCGATAGTTAAAACGGCCTCGTTTTGCACTCTGATCCGGGCGCCGTTAAGGCCCTGGATGAGCTCGTCGTTTTCATCAAGGGTGCCGGTGTAGATATCAGATATTTTAAAAAGGACGTTGCCGCTGCCCGATTGGGTTACGGCAGTGTAGATGCCGATATCGGTAGTGTTGTGGTTAGCGGCGGTCACCCGGAGATAGAAGGTATAGAACCCTTCGCTGATGCCAGCGGTGGAAGTAAACGAGATCCCGATTGGACGCTCTTCTCCTACTGAAATATTTCCCTGTGCGGCCGGTGATGCGAGTTTAACCCAGACGGGAGCCGGACTGCCATCCGGGTTTATGAGCGTCAGGGTGACATCCCTGAGCTCGGCAAGACCGCGATTTCCCAGGGTGATGGTCTCGGTAATTCCGTTATCAAGGGCGACCCCGGTTTCGATATGATCCGGCGTAAATGTCAATGCCGGGATCGGATCAACAAAGTTGGTATTGATGACGACGGTGCCCCAGGGCTCGGTTTTATCGTCACTTTTGATTTTTAAGACCAACGAATCAGTTTCCAGGGCGGTGTTATCGCCCCAGATCGTGAAATTAAGCGTCGCAGTTTGATCGCCGCCGACTAATGGCAGTGGGTCATCGGGGGTAATGTGAACCCCTGCGGGCAGAAAATCGCCCGCAGGCTGGCCTTCAGCTTCATAAACGATTCTTAAATTATGGACCTCAGTCCCCGCACCGGTCATAGCCTTGACACCGATGGTCTGCGGGTAGTTACGCGAAATATTGAGATTGATAATCGACGGAATGATACTTAAGCGGTTAATGATAAATTGCCCCTGTTCCGGGCGATCGAGAAGCTCGGGATGAACGGCGCGGACCTGATAGATTCCGGCTTCGCCGGTGAGCGGTGTAAAAACATGGGTGAAAGCGCCATCAGCGTCGGTATAGATTTCGTACTCCCGGTCAAAACCATTGACCGAAATCACCAATTTCAGAGGAACATGGGCCAAGGGTTGCCCTGTGGCCCGCTCGACGGCACGACCGTTGATTGTGATCTCCTCATCCCCACCCGATACCTCCGGGGTGACATTGAGGATTTCACCGTAGTAGGAGGTGTCGATCAGGGTGACTTCATGACCTGAGCCGAGGCCATTCATCAAAACCTGGTCCTCTTTGCCCTGATGGTAGTAGACCTTGGCAATATCGAGATAAACCACGACATCGTCCGGGGCATTGACGGGTATCGACAAAGTTATCGGTGCCGAAGTAAACGTGGCACCCGCCGGAATTCGCGCTACGGTATTACCGTTGGCAAGGGTCACGAGACCGTCGCCCAGAGTCTGGCTGAATCCGGCAGAGCTTAAGACATTATTATCCTGATCTAAAAGAAGGCAGCTGATCTCAGAGGTTCCCGACGTGGTGATCTCGATCTCCTCGGCCCCAGTATTTTCCAGGGTGAAACGGACCGTGCCGTTCGTCCCTCGGGTTAACTCCTCGTTTAAGACCTGTAAAACCAACATCCCCTCACCGACCTCAATATCGTCGGTGCACTTGATCTCGACAAGTTCGCCGGCATTAGGTGTAATCACGATTGTCGTCATCAGGCTTGATACCGCCTCAAGATCGGCGTAACCGCCGACGATTACCAGAACGGTTTCCGAAGCGCCCGCAGCAAGAGAAAAGGCGGTGGTCGTGTGGTTGTAGCCTCCGATATCCACGTTGAGACGGACATTTTCCTGCAGGGTATCTGAGAAATTTTCGACCAAGTATTCGAGACGATTCATCACCCCACGTTTTATCGTGCTCTCTTGGTTAAGGATCGCCCGAACTTTTGGCAAGGTCAGGGTTCGGCCGACGCTTTCGGCCTGATTATCATCCACGGCTACGACCGTGTATAAACGCTCATCGTTGGCATAGCCGCTATCGGTAAAGGAGGTCTCAGTCAGAATAGTTTGGTTCAGTTTTACCGATCCTGACGTTGCAGAACCTGAATAGAGATCGTAACCGGCAAGAGATGCTGCCGCCGGATGGCTCCAGGAAATAATTGGTGACTCTTCGTCGATCTGGACGACATTAAGAGTGGCAACCGGCAGCAATTCAAAATTGAGATAGAAAAAGTTAGACGGCGCTGATTCGTTACCCACTTCGTCAACGGCGCTGACCACGTAGCAATGCTCTGCCGGTGACGGACTGGGATCGATTACCGATAGCGGCTCGATCTCGCCGACCAAGGGCGTAAGCCCCATAACCGAGGTGATCTCGGCAATCGCGGCCCGATAGATATTATACGTGATCGTTTCGGTATAGGGCGGTACCTGCCACTCTAACCTGATCCCCTGGGGCACCAGATCGAGTACCAGCTCAAAGGGCGCTTCAGGTGGAATCGAATCGGAATAAGCCTCCTCCTGATTCCCCGGGCCGCTGATCGCTTCTTGAGAATTTTCCTGTCGGATACTGGCCAGCGCATACGTGTAGAGACCGTCAGTTGCGGGCACATCGATAAATTCCAGCGGCGTTCCGAGGCGCTGGTAAGAAGTCAAACCACTCTCTCCCGGTCCTTGCCGGAAAAGCTGGTAGCCAGCGGCTTCCTCAACCGCATTCCAGGTCAGTTTGATCCGGCCTGCGGGAAGTGATTCAGCACTTAAACCGGTCGGCGGATCGAGCGGCGGGAGATCGCCCTGATAGACCTGGAAGAGGTTGGGTGAGAGTATCTGGTCGCTGAGATTCTCCAGATCATCCACTCCCTGATAGATAAAGTGGAAGGTCTCTGCCGCCAAAAGACCGGCATCGGCGGGTAAGACAAAACTCCCCTGCCAAGCCTGAAATTCGCCGCCTGTCGGATTTGTCTGAATTAGATTTTCAAGCGCTATGGCCTGACGCCCCTCACCGAAAAGGAGATAGGAGAGCATCGGGATTTCACCTTCCGGCAGCGCTTCGTCAAGACCGATGGTCACGCTAACAGTAACCGGATCACCGGTATCATTTCTGATCGGGGTTTCGGGTTGAATTTCAAGTCCGATAAGCGCCGGACCGTCGGTATCGATAAGGATTGACAAACCCGAATCGATCTCGGTACCACGATTACCAACCTCGTCCCGAGCCGAAAAAACAACATAAGCGGTGCCTGAAGGCATATTTTCGTTAATCACAAAAAAGCCCGCGTATTCCAGTGCTGAAATCTTGTTTAATTCAACATTGACCGGCACTCCGGCCTCAGGGGTAATACCGAGAAAGGGGATGGTCATCAGTGGTTCACTAACGCTCATATGAACCTGAACCACACCCGGCGCTATACGGCCGCTTTGCGGATCGAAGTTGCCTTCGGGCGTATAATCGATATTAAGCGCCCGGGGCATGATTGAATCGGATAGAGCCACGGCTTCTTCTGAAAGCAGGCTTTCATTGTCCGCTAAACTTACCGAAGTAACCCGGTAATAATAGGTGTTGTCCATAGCCGGCAAATCATTAAAAGAGGTACCGGTAATCAGATTAGTATTAACCCGTTGTGCTGTGCCGGTCGTCGTGAAGGTGGCCGAAGAACGATAGAGATGGTAGCCTTTTACCGGGATGCCGGGTGCGGCTTGCCAGGAAAGCGTGATCAAACCGCCGGCTTTCGCCTGGGCGCTAAGATTTGCCGGCCTCTGCGGGATATTGGTATCCAGAATGATCTGAATCTCACTGCTCAAGGGACCGGTACCACCCCGATTGCGGGCTGTTGCTTGCAGACGATTTTCACCCTCATTTAAACTCAACAACAGACTGAAATTGCCGAGCGTATTCACAGGTGCGGGCTCCCCGATTTCGTTGCCGTTACGGTAGAGAATGATCTCGCTGTTCTTGGTCGCCGAACCGGAAACCGTAACCACGGGATTATTGGTGCTCGTGCCGCTGACCGGCCGGCTGATGGACGGTGCCGGCGGTGATTCAAGGGCCACCAGAAGATTATAGTTTTTCTCGGTACTGTTTCCCAGAGTATCGAAAGCAGTAACGGTAAGGGTATGATTGCCATCGGCGACGGCCACAACATCCCAAAGACAGGAATAATCGGGTGCGCCGTTATAATCGATATATTCAAGCATCCCGTCAAAAGAGAATTCCACCCGGCTGATCCCGGCGGGATCGCCGGCGCTAAGGCTGAATGTTGCCGGTTTTGTCAACGTGAAACCATCGGTCAAAACAACACCGTCCACTCGTTCATCAGTGATCGCCGGGCCGACGCTGTCCGCAACCGGAATTGTGGCAACCGAACTGATTTCATAATTCTGCCCACCACTGAGATTAACCGCGGTAACCGCGCAGTAGTAGTTCACATTATTGGTCAAACCGGAAATCGTGGCCGAGGTGCCGGTTACCGTGAGAGTCGGCGTCATACCTGCAACCGTCGAAAAAGCTGTTTCTTTCACGTAGATGGCATAGTGATCGACATACACTGACGGTTCAACACCATCCCAACTAAGATCAATAATGCCGCTATAAGGCGAAACCGTGAGATTGGCCGGATTTGGCAACCAGGTGATTCCGGTCAGCTCAACCCCGGCGCTCTCATGGTCATCGTTATCGAAAGCGGTGATCCGGAAAGGATACGCCGTAGCCGGGCTCAAGTTCGTTTGCTCAAAAGTGTTGAGGCCGGAATCTAGTGTGGTTCCTGTAGCGGCCCCGTTAAAATAAATTCGGTAGGAAACCAGATCATCGGCGCTGTCAGCGCTATGGTCCCAAGCAAAAACCAAGCGATTCTCAAAAGATGAGAGCTTAAGATTAGTCACCTCTTCCGGCGCTATAGTATCTGTAAACACACCAACAACCGGAGTGACCGTGGTGAGGACATTGCCCGCTAGATCCACCGCTAGCACGGCAAAAAAGTATGTGGTCTCTCTGGTAAGATTTTCAACCGTACAACTAAAGTTTCCGGCAGCAACAGTATCACGCACCGACAGTTCGGCAAGTTCGGTAAAACCGCTGGTCTCGGCATAGATCCGATAGGCGGCGATATCCCCATGAACCGCTTCGTCGTAGCCGTGCCAATCAAGCTCGGCCGTAATACCGCTGCCCGGATCGGTCAACGTCAGATTATCCACCGCCAGCGGGGCGGTATCATCAAATATGATCGTAACATTGACCGCATCACTTAAGTTTTCGGCCTGATCACGGGCTAGAAAGGTAAAAAGGTTCTCCCCCTCGGTCAAGGTAACCGTGTATTGCCAAGTGGTCTCCGGGGTGTGGTCGATAATTTCTTCACCGTTCAGAAGAATGGCGGCGTAAGCCTCCTTGACGCCGCTGAGAGTCTGAGTCGAAATCGGACTCGGGGTCGTAACCGGATCAATTGCGAAAACCTCCGGCAAGGTTGAATCAACGGTAAATTGAGATTGGAAGAGCTCAGATTGATTGCTAAAATTATCTATTAATTGAATCTCTATAGTATAGATATCATCAACAAGGGCGCTGGTCGGGGTAAAAATCAATTGCTCATCACCAGCAACACTCCAACTGCCGGAGACCTCCTGCTGACTTGAATCAGTAACCATATGAGTGGAGCTATCGAGATTCAAACCACTCTCGGCCTCCTGAAAATCGATGACGATGGTGACCGGGGCACTATTGATAAAACTCTCATCAGCCGGAACAATTGCGGTAATGGTCGGAGACTGGGAATCGACCATGATATCGACCCAAACGGAGGGGCTGCGGTTAGCGGCGCTGTCTTCGAGCCAGAACTCCAGGGCGTTGTCACCCTGGGGCAAAAACATATCCACCGACCAGTCGCCGGAACCCATCTCCACCACCTTACCAGCGTAGGAAGTAATAAAATACCAGGTTCCGTAGTTTACACCATAACCGACGGTTTCGGTGGTGACGTAATCGGCAGGATCAGGATTATATCCACAATAAGTACAAGCGTAGGGAGTATTTAATTGACACTTGCTCAATGACCAATTGGGAGAATTCATTTGGACAAAATGGCTATACCCCCTTTCGAAGAGACAATTTTGGAACTCCACCAGCGTATCGGTAGAGGTATTATACCCCAAGTTCCCTACCGGATAAGTATTACTATGTGTTTTGATAAATTTACAACGGTTGAAAATTACGGTTCCTGCCCCGGTTAAACCTTGAAGGCTGAGCCCAACATTCCAGGAATATGCAAACGGCTCAACCCGTATCCCTTCAATGCGAATCGGAACAGAAAGCGGATTGGGATCGGACAAGGCAAAGCTAAAGGTCGGGGGATAACCCGAATAGACATTTCCTGGACTGCGGATGATAATATCATCGGGATCAGTTGAGTTGCCCTTGATATGGATCCATTTGGTCAAATTGACATTTTCGAGATAGGTGCCCGGCTCAATCGAAATTGTATCGCCATCCTGTGCCACGTCCACGGCCGCCTGGATCGTGGCAAACGCCTGCCCGGCTCCGACCCGCAAACCTAAAACATTGGTCCAGACACTGGTACCATCCTCACGGGTTCCCGTAATCGTTACGGTGCTGCTATTGGATGAATTTGTCGCTGGCCGCACCTGAAGCAGGCCGCTGGTAACCGTACCGCCGGTAATTTGCGGCATCTCCGGCAGCAGGCTGTCAACCGTGAAGGAGAAGCTGTAGTTTTGGACATTGCCATCCTCGTCAGCGGCGGTTAGCAAAACCTGATAGGTGTCGTCTGGCAGGGGTGAAAAATCTGGATAAAAGGTGAAATGGTCATTCGTTTCACTGATCGTACCACTTACCACCTGACCACTGCCGTCAGTAACCATGATGCTGTCGGCCACCGCCGCATCATCAACGACGCCGTCCCGATCAAAAAGGATGATAACGATCTGCTTTGCCTGCTGAACCGCCGAGCCGTCAACCGGTTCGGTAGCGATTAGTTCGGGAGGTGTCGTATCCAGTGCCTGAGCCAGGGTTGCCGACAGGCTATTATTCTCTTCATCCGCTTCGGCAATCGTTTCGCCGCTGTCGGCCACAACCTCAATGGTGTGCTCGCCGGTCGTGATCGTCCAAGCCTGGTTCACCTGAGCGGATTCCCCGGCGGCCAGGTTTTGGCTGACGGTCTGGCTGCCGATACTCTCACCATCAATCTTAAAATCAACCAAAAAAGAGCTTTCGGTCGCACAGGTTCCATCATTACGCAGCGTAGCGGTAAAAGTTACCTGTTGACCCGCTTCCAAATCGCCCGACGGCTCCCAAGTAATTTCCGTAATTGTCAGATCGGGATTAACGCGACATATCTCCAAGGGCGTGACGGTGGATATTTTGTTACCGGTCACGTCCACAGCGACCACGGCGACATAATAGCAAGTATTCGGAATAAGGGATGTAAGTTCATGGGTTCGTGCGGTTTTCGCAAGCCAGGCATAACGAGTTAAACCATCGATGATAGCAAAGCTGCTACCTGTTTGTTTATAGATCTCGAATCCGGCCAAACCTTCAGGGGCAACGTAGTCGTTCCATAAGAGGGTTACCCGATCGCAAATCGGCATGGAGAGAGTTACCAACGGACTTGACGGCGGCGTTGCATCCAAAATAAAGTTATAAAGGTTATCAGCCGCTGCCATTTCATTTCCAAAGTTATCCCGAGCCCCGGACAGATTGACCTGAAGCTCTCCGTCCATGCCTGCCGATAAAGTTATATCGGGAGTAACATAGGTATCATTGGGATAGAGACTGCTAAGCCAGGTACCTCCGGTTGGGACCACTGGCTGTAGAGTTCCGCTACTAACCAACGCAACAACCGGTTCAATAGCGCTATCGATAGTGCCGGCAAAGTGAATGGTCAAACGAAAATCGTCTACCGCTCCCACCGTACCAGTGTAATTGCTCTGAATCTCGGTCACTTCGGGGGCAACGCTATCGACAAGAGTCAAAACCCCAGTGTTACTTACCTGATTTCCGCCCCGATCCGTAACGAGACTGGTAGGTTCCACCACCTCGTCACCGGTAATCGTAAAACCTTCACTAACCTTAATGACGCATTGAGTAAAAGCCTCATTCCAACTTATCCGGTTGATAAGCCCGTATTTCTTTCCGGCCGGAAAGAAATTGAGATTACCATCGGTGGTATTATCGGAAAGCGCGGCGACATCCATCGGCTCACTAAAACCGAAGAGATAACAATCACCAAGAGTTACACTGCCACTGCCGTCAAGATCATCAAAGGTAATAAAAAGAAGCTCGGGCGGCGTATCATCGTATGGCAGACGCTGGGAACCGACAACTACATTACCCGCAACATCGGTTAGCAAACTGTCAGAAATCACCATTTCATTACCGAGAACGTTGAACCCCTCGGTTATCGACACGGTCAGATCGCGACCGTCGGCACTCCAGCTTAGCGTATTGATGTTACCGTAAACAAGACCACCTTCCGGAACCAGGCGCAGATTGGCATCCTGGGTTCCGTTCTGAATTGCAGCCGTCTGCATCGCTTCGTTGAAACGGAAGATATATTGATCCCCAAGACTCAAAGATCCATTTGTATCAACATTAAGCCAATCGATACCACTAAATTCAGGCGCAATGGTATCTAAGGTTGTTAGATTAGCGCTGCCGATGGCAGTATTCCCAAAGATATCATTCAGACCGGTCGGGGTCACCTCCTCCGTACCGGCGACAGTGAAACCTGTCGTGAGACTGACGATGACCGTCCGGTTATCGGTGGTCCAACGAGATTGATTGATCATTCCATAAATCTGACCGCCCGCCAGCACCAACCGGTCATTAGCCTCCGTGGTACCGTTAACCAGCTTGGCGGAGTCCATCTCCTTCGAGAATTGGAAAGAGAACTCATCCCCGAGACTCAACGAACCACTGCCATCGATATCGTTAAAAGCCACAACTTCAAGCCGGGGTGGTGAAGCTTCATGATCTTCCAGAAGCCATACCTCGGGCACAACCGCCCGATCGGATGGCAAATTATCATTTATAAATTTAAGCCGAAGATTGCCGTCCGCATAAACAGATGACGGCAGGAGAAATTCAAACTGAATCGGGGTCGAACCCGGCAACGATATGGAGTCATGAATAAGCGTGTCATATCCATCAGTAAGGCTCTGTAAAGTACCACCGGCATCGGCACTGAAATAACTTACCCGGAGTTTGTAACGTTTTGAACTATCGATGCCGGTATAATCCAGAATAACCGCTTCAGCATCATAGGCCATGGTTCGATCCGGCCTTAAGTTTGACGAGTCCCACTCATCGGAAATCGTCCCCTGAACCAGTACCGGGGCCGCCAGAGAGCCATAAACCGAGCCGGAACCGGCGCTAAAATTACGATATGAAAATTCGGTTCCAATTGTAGTCTGATAAGGGTTGTAGTCAACCAGATCACTTACCTGATTGGCGGTCCCATCAGGATTGGTGACGGCCTGATAGGGGCCGCCGGCATCAACATCACCCCACCAATTGCGGGTCGCATCGACCAGATTGTCGGTCTGGTTTAAAATTCCGTATTCACGGTTCATAAAAATCTGGTTATCGGTAGCCGTTGCATTGGCACCGCTCAAGACCTCTATACCGTTGGTAATATTGGTGGAGATCCGGTTAAAGGTAATCTCGGCAGTGGAATTTTGCTCCAGGTGAATTCCGTAACCACGATTCCCCCAGATATTGTTCCCGGTAATTATCACGGTAGATGATGAAACAAAAATCCCGGTTCCATTTGCGTTAATTTTATTGTCACTAATTTCAGCACTTGAATTTACCAACCAAAGCCCGCGCGATCCATTATTGCGGATTGTATTGCTAGTGATCGTCGGTGAGGCCTCGGCGACATAAATACCATGAAGTTGACTCTCTTCAATAAGACTGTTGCTGACTATAATTGAGGAGGTCGCGATGGAAAGGCTCGTTTGATAACTGGGTGGTCCACGATAATAATCCTTACCACCATAACGTATCACCACATGATCCAGAAGACTGTTGCTGCTTGTCGTGGTAAAATAGAGGTTATACCAATCTCCCCGAGACGGACTGGTCGCAGCGCCATCTCCATTAGTATCACCACCAACACTATCGTCCCTGATCGAAGTAAAATAGATCGGCTCATCCACCGCCCCGGCGGCATTAAGACCGCCGTTGATCGTCATACGCCTGCCCAGATCAAATTTAATTACCACGCCGGGCTCGACCGTCAGAGTTACCCCTTCGGCTACCGTCAAATCATCGGTAACCACATAGGAACTACCGCCGTTGAGAATACCAAGAGTCATGGATTCACTTACTGTGCCGCCGATACTAATTTCGTCTGTTCCGTTGCCGCTGAGCGTATTACCACTCACCGTCGCACCATAAGATCGGCCATCAAGAAAAATCGCCCGACCACCGTTATCTAAAATCTCGTTGTCACTAACTACTGCACTTGAATTTACCAACCAAAGCCCGCGCGATCCATTATTGCGGATTGTATTGCTAGTGATCGTCGGTGAGGCATCGGCAACATAAATACCATGAAGTTGACTCTCTTCAATAAGACTGTTGCTGACTGTAATTGAGGAGGTCGCGATGGAGAGGCTCGTTTGATAACTGGGTGGTCCACGATAATAATCCTTACCACCATGACGTATCACCACATGATCCAGAAGACTGTTGCTGCTTGTCGTGGTAAAATAGAGGTTATACCAATCTCCCCAAGACGGACTGGTGGCGGAGCCGTCACCATTGGTATCCCCACCAATGCTATCGTCTCGCAACGATGTAAAATAGATCGACTGTTCCACCGTCCCGGCGGCATTGAGACCGCCGTTGATCGTCATACGCCTGCCCAGATCAAATTTGACCACGACACCCGGTTCAACCGTCAGAGTTACACCTTCGGCTACCGTTAAATCACCTGTGACCACAAAGATGCTGCTGCCATTAAGACTTCCGAGGGTCGTGGATACGT
>Ga0307990_1002113_pt1 | contig 16130 bp, 38 predicted proteins | sample EllFjometagen129_FD_203168 | JGI IMG/M metagenome (GOLD analysis project Ga0307990, IMG submission 203168) | Marine microbial communities from Ellis Fjord, Antarctic Ocean - #129 | ecosystem: Environmental > Aquatic > Marine > Unclassified | place: Southern Ocean | collected 2014-10-08
TTGATCCTAGTAAAAGTGGAGCTGAAAAGTATACATTGCTTTACTCTACTACCTTGACCCAGAATGTTAATGATAAAGATGATAAATTCTCTGCTCGTAAGAGAATGGTTGGTCGTCTACTTCATTGCGTTTTTACTAAGGCAGAGCGAAAAATGCTTTGGAAGAATATCATTCTGTCTGACAAGAGTATTGTTGGGCAAAAACTTGTTGAGGATTTGGCTTCTAAAAAGGATTAATTATGAAGTTTATTACTGCTTGCTATTGTGTCCATTGTCAGTCTCAGGTACGTCTTAATGATGGATTATATGTCGGCTATAGTCCGAAGTGTACTTGTGCAGATGGACTGGAAAAGAAAGATGTCCGATTTTTCTCTCTAGTTGCAAAGCATCTTAAATCAGTTTTTGGGCTTATTGTTGAGGAAAACAATAACTCAATGGTGACTTATGCTCAAGCTACAGCATATCAGGGACGTTTTACAAAACGTTAAGAGTTAGAGAAAAGAGCCTGGTTCTATTATATAGGGCCAGGCTTTTTTTAAGGAGAAAAGATGATTATATTTTGGATATTTCTTTTAAGCTTGTGTCTAATTTCGGCAGTGATTGCTTGGATTGCTAAAGCCAGTATTAAAAAGCATGTAGTTATTCTTGTTGTAGATATGGCTATCGTTTCTATGATAATGGGCAGCGGCCCGGAATACTTTTCAAGTCTGTTAGCTTATAATTTCCTTCTTATTGTCTGGAGTATTACGGCATTTTTAAGTTTAGGGTGTATTTTGTTTTTCCAATACGTTCCCGAAAATGACAAAAAAATTGTAGAGAGCATGTTAAAAGAAATTCTTAAAAAAATACGAAAGGCTCGTAGAGACAAGACTAAGAAGTTAGATTTGCGTACACGAATTGCTACAACTGAAAAGTCTAAAAAAGATCCTAAAGTTGCACGTAGGAAATGGAAACAGAAACAGAAAGGACATAATGATGAATAGGGATGATAAAATAGGATTGTTTGTAATATGTTGTATAGTCTTTCTTATAATATCTTGTATTATAGGAATTTTTACAGCCGAAACTTCGATGGATAGATATCGTTTTATAGCTAATTGGACAAAACTCTCTCCTGAGATTACTCAATACATAGAGCTTTCTAGAGCTAATGGTCAGATTAGTCGTTGGGAGTATGATGAAATAGCCATGATGGCAAAAAAGTATTTTCATGACAAAAAAATAAATAAAATATTCCAGGATCCTAACACTTCCCCGAAAATCGAAAAATAATTGTAATAGGTAGATGCAAAGAGTTGAAGGGAGAACGGTTCTCCCCGAAAAGAAGCAAAAAATTGTAGACGATGTTGAAGTAAGGTCAATAACTTTTTTAAGAAGGAGATTCAAAATGACCACAAGCACTGATGGACCACGCACAATTCGTACTCGTACTGGCAAGAAAGGTCCGGGCAAGGTTGTCGCTATTGCGACAAATCAGGCCGAGGCCGATCTTATCGCGGCTGATCTTAAAGCCGATGGCGTTGCGGAAGTTATCATGACTCCCTATGCGGCTCCCGTTATCTATACCCATGAGGGTTGGAAGGCGGAAACCGAGACTCAGCGAGAGACTGATAAGCAGCGTACTGATCTTTTGGCTACGCTGTCCGATTCGGACAAGGCTCTCTTGGGTGTTAAGTAGTATTAACGCTTAGAAGCTAAAGTTAGTTGAGAGAATAGGGAGTCTAATTGGGTTAGGCTCCCTATTCGTTTTTATGCGAAAAATAAGAAATTCCCCGAAAAGTGAAAAATAATTGTAGAGAATTGATTATGGCAAAACAAAAAATAGATATAACCCCGGTTGAACTTCGTGATTTACTTATTGAAGCATTGACGAAAACAAAAACTGGTCATTTTTACGACATTCAGGATACTATTAAAGAAGCATTGCCCGACAATATCTGTCCTGATTGCTTGCATCCTATGACACCTGTAGGGACTAAAGCGAATCCTATGTATAGATGTTGGCTATGTTATGAAAGCTCTTGCTATGAAGGCGATGGATGAAGAAATTCCCCGAAAAGTGAAAAATAATTGTAGAGAATATGAGAAATAAAAATAAAACAATACATGTAGCCGGTCTAACTATAACGACTTATAGTGATGGTACTGGAACCATAGATGGAACACTAAAAGAAAAATGTCCTCATTGTGGCCAGCCAGATTGCTATTGTCAATGTGAATTTTTTAAAGATAGAAATTCAGACTGGGAAGATCTTGATACTACTGTTCGTAGAGAGTATAATAACGCAATGAATGGGATTGAATCACTACTTCTAGCACTAGCTCTTGAAGGTATTGATGTTTCAAGCCTAGCATTCGTTGATGCTTTAGAAGTAGCACAAGAAAGTGTGGCTAATAACTTATGAAAAATTGGAAAGATAAACCACTGTTTGCTGTTCCAGTAAAAGTTATAGGTGAATTTCCTAAATGCCAAGATAAGTTATGTCTTAAAAGATTAGATTGTGCTAATCATGAAACTGCTAATGAATGGCGAGAAACATTTGGCGCAACACCGAATCTAAGACAAATTGTTCCAGGTAGTTGGAGATGCCAACAAATTCCAGAGGAAAAATTTTATGGGGCCGTACTGACTGATTGTACATTTCTTAAAGATCATATGGATCTTAAAGATTGCACAGATTACACAGATTTGACTGATTTTTATCCAGAAAATAATGAGGATGATAAAGATGAAAATTGATTTGTCAACAGTAGTAGGGACTTTCGAATGTCCTAAATGTAAAGCGAAAGTTGGAATATCTTTCACCGAAATTGTTATTGTTGGAAATCCAATATGTTCTGCTTGTGGTAATGAAATGGAATTGAGTAGCGAAGAGGGGGGGAACTTATAGATGTAGTAAAGGCTCCAGAAGCTCCAGAAGCTCCACAGGACAATTCTAAAGAGAATAACGATACAATAGACGTAGTTAAAAAGATAGACGATCCTGAGGACTTCTATCAAATGAGTTGTTTTGCAGTAATTGGAACAAAAATTCGTTTTCATAAACGGTCGAATGATTATATTCATGATGATCTTTCTTCTTATCTGGATGAAGAAAGAGAAAGAGAAAAAGAAGATAAGTATCTTAAGAATAATGAGAGATATACAGTAAGTCATATCATTCATGGTAATATAATGTATGCTGTTTCTTTAGTAGAGTTTCCAGATGTAGAATTCGATATGTCACGTTTTGAAAGAGTTTAACTTGAAAGGATTGTAAAATGTCAGATAATGTAAAAGTTGTATCAGGACCAGGCGTCGGTTTGGGAATGCTATTGTTTATTGTTTTCTTAATCTTAAAGCTAACGAGTACAATAACTTGGAGTTGGTGGTTTATCTGTCTCCCGCTATACGGCCCTATTCTTCTTGCAATTATTATTGGTATTATTCTTTTTTTGTTAATGTTTATATTCGCTGGTAAACGATAATTATTTATTGGTTTTTCTTAAAGGAATGACCCACTTTGTATCGAATATATAAGTGAGACTTATATAGGAGATCTAAAATGAGCGTTCCAAAACGAATTTCTAATAGAAGAAAAGAGATGGGCGAAGTTGCTTGGGCAGAATATCAAGAGGAAAGAATATTACGAAAAGTTAAGCGTCGTTCTTTAAAAGAGAGAATGTCTGCGGGTAATTGGCGAGAAACAAGAAAAAAAGAACTCGTAAATTACAAAGGCGGAAAATGTGAGATATGTGGTTATAATAAACCTATTTGGTCAGTTTATGCTTTCCATCATTTAAATCCGGAAGAAAAAGAATTTGGAATTAGTGGCAAAAGATATTCTATGAAAAAAATGAAAAAAGAAGTTGATAAATGTCAACTTCTTTGTCAAAATTGTCATACAGAAATTCATGATAAAGAATATAAGGCTAACACTAAACAAAATAATAAAAAATTAAAAAAACAATGGATAAAATTGGCAAAAGAGATTTATCAATTAAAAAAAATAACAACTAAAGAATTACAAGAAGCTATAAATCAAAAAAAGACCATGAAAGAAATAGCAGAACAATTTGGTAGATCAAGGTCTACTATGTATAATATCTTATGTTTTTTTAAAAAAACGGGATCAATTGAAAATTACCGTACCTTATACCATCCTAAGATATATGAAGTCGAAGATCTTATTTTAGATTTTCAGATATAATAGCGATAATTTTTTCGCAAAAAAGGAATATAATAATGAAAAAATCCAGTATAATACTGAAACAATGGACAGGAGCAGGAATCAGCATCTTTATATCTTTGTTTCTCGTAATTGCACTTATAGGGATGGTCTTTCTAGGAACCTTTGTTAAGGAAAGCCTAATTGAATGCTCTGCCCATGAATACGCACTTATACAACGGTATCAAACTACTGATCCCACCCTTATACCATTAGTAAAAAAAGCTATGGAAGATGATGTAATTACTCAATATGAATTTGGCTGTATCCTAAAGACAAAATGTAAAAATTCAGAAAGAATACTAGGAAAACAATTAGGGGATATTAAAAGAGAATTAAAATAATAAATGAATTAAAGAAACCTGTAAAAGCTGTTAAATTAGAAATTAAATAGAAATTAAATAAATATTTAAAGAAAGGTTGAAAATGAAGAATATTAGGTTCGTTAGAGATAACCAATTGGATACAGAGGATAGAACAGATAAGGTAGATTTTTATATATCTTTAAATGATCTATTGGACGTTCTTAAAGAAGATCAAATACAATCACTAAAAGATGGAATGAATAGAAAGGATGCTAACTCAATTTCAAGCACGGCAATGATTGCAGAGTACATTGATAATCTAAGCAAAATGCTGGAAAAATTAATAAAGTAATTGGAAAATGGGAATACACCTGGTCCTTAGAACTAAAAGGTTCGGAGTCAATAACCAATGGTGGAACTAATTCGATTCTCTGTTCGGCTGGAGTATAAGAAAAAGAATCTGGGCTGTATTAACTATTAAACCACTAATAGAAAATATGAGAGGTATGCAGTTTAGATCCTAAATAGGATTCCTATTACCAAAACAATATGAATTGATGTACGGAAAAAAGAAGAATTAAAAATGTCTTTTGTATTTAATTAAAAATGTCCCGCATCGACGAGTCTCTTTCCACCACTATGTCCTCCAAAACAATTGATATTTTAAATTATTTTATTATTTGATAATTCGGGGAGTTTAATTTTCCCCGAAATTTTATAAATTCAAGTTATTGCTCCCCGAAATGTTTATAAAAATTGTGGAGAATATTGGTTGGCAGCATTTCAAAAATTAAATTTAAAATTTAAAGAGAATAGAAATATCTGGAAATCAAATTATAAATTTAAATTTTAAATTTATAATTTAGTATTTAGGGATAAGAGAGTCTAAATATATTTTTTATTAGAATATGGCAAAGAGCAATTTTCCCCGAAAACCGAAATAAAATTGTAGTGAATATCAGCGATCAAGAGTGACAACTATTGATAACTTAATGTCCCGGATTGTTGTAGGCCGGACGAGACTAGAGTGGCAAACTAAAACTCTTAATGCCCCTAAGTCTCGTCTTTTTATTATAGGAGAAAAGATGTTGAGTTGGAGAGAGATGATAATCAGGGATAAAGAGATGATGGAGAAAAAAAATGAGTAATGAACCACAATGGCTGAGAAGAATGGCTGAGAAAGCGGAGCTATTAGGTTGTGATGCTAATGGCAGAACATCTGTTCAAGAAAAACAGACAGAAAAGCCTATTTTTCATGTCAAAGATTTAAGTTGGGAAGATCATGCTGGCGGTTTTAACTCATTTACTATTGTATTTGTTTATACTGACAATGATGAAAATTATATCATCAAGGGTATGAGTTGTAGAGTAGATGAGTATTTAAAGCAATATTTTAGATCTACTCGGATTATCTATAATAAGACTTATTGGGATGATGGTTGTCGTTGTTCTTCTTGGAACAGTAATTGCTCAATTTACTTTTTTGATAAGAAGCTTCCTGGTCATAAAAAGGTTGAAATTACAGTTTTTGAAACTGGTAAATCGCAACCTGTTAAGACATTACATGTTAGGCGAGTACCTCGTAGGTGGTTAGATATTTACGATGTTGCTTCTGTAAACACTCATATTTCCTAATTTTCCCCGAAAATTGAAAAATAATTGTTAAGGTCAGCGTAATAAAGTTATTCTAAAGGAAAGGCAGAATAATGGACCTTAAGATTGCTGAAATCAAATCGAAGATGCTAATGATTGAGCATGGACTTATCCAAGAGGGTTGGAAGTTTGCTTTTAATCGGAGATTATCGTCTCTTGGATTATGCAGTCATAATAGAAGAACTATTTATCTTTCAGCGAAATATACTCAATTAAATGATTGGGAGCCTGAAATGAAAGATACGGTTCTTCATGAGATTGCTCATGCTTTTTGTGGTTTTGGACATGGACATGATTTATATTGGAAAATGAAATGTTTACAGGTTGGAGCGAATCCTTGTCGTCTTGCTCAAGGAGACATAGTTTGTCCTCCGCGTAAGAAAGAAAAGAAATACATTGCTACTTGTTGTGGAAAGACGTATCAAGTTCAGCGTAGAGGCAAGCATTTTAATAATTATATTTGTAGGATTTGCAGGGCTCCTTTGATTTTTACTCCTAATCCATTATATGTTTAAGGATAATTTCCCCGAAAAAAGGGAAAAAATTGTAGAGAATATCATGAAAAAACCTTTTCGTTTATTTCAGATTAGATGGAAAGAAAAATTAGGTCTTAAGGATCATCCTTATTTGATTAGATGGACATTTATCTTTTTCGGATTTTCTATTCGCATTCACCATTGGATCAAATCTGATGATAATAGATTTTTTCATGATCATTCTTGCGATTTATTATCTATTATCTTAAAAGGGCATTATTGGAATGTTGGGCCTAATGATGATGATAAGCCTAATGTAAAGAATTGTTATAAGATTAAGGCTAAGCGTTTTCGTCCTTGGTTTGCAAAAGCAACTAAAAAGCATTATTTAGAAATTCCTATTGGTGGTGCATGGACTATTTTGTTTCAAGGTAGACCTTATCATAAATGGGGTTTTTATGTTAATAATCATAAGTGGCGTCCTTTAAGATACTTTAGTAAGTTTGGTATTATTCAGGACGAAAATTATCAGTAATCCCAGCGGGTAGCTCAGTCCGAAAGAGCGTCTGCAAGTAATAAGCCGTCATGGCAAACATGACAAGTCCTCTTTAAACGGTGACTCCAGAAATCCGTGAGCAATGACGATTGCAGGACTTCCAAGAGTTGGGAGTAAGGTTCTCGGCAGAGAGCCAGGGAAATTGGGTTAACCAATTATTACAACACGCAGAAGGTCGATGGTTTAAATCCATTCCCCGCTGATTTGAAAAGTTTCCCCGAAAATTTGTAAAAAATTGTGATAGGCAGACAAGGAAAGGAAATAAAATGTCTTGCGAAATTACACAAAACGATTTAGCCGGATTTTATGGTTCAATAAATATGTATCTCCATCGTATGAGTGGACTAAGGTATACTGATGGTATTCATTATCTTGAAGAGAATGGTGCTGGCTGGCTGGTAGATGCTATTGCTTCTTATCAAGGTTCAAGGGCTTTATCTGCTAAGACTTTTAAGTCTTATCAATTCTGGAATCTAAAAGTTGACATTGATAAAAGTACTGCGGTTTTGACTTGCGAAGAGGATTCTGGTATTCCGCCGGTTGTCACCCAGAAAATTTCTTTCACCGATTTCCCCTTTGACATTAAGATTTGGGTAGAAAATGGTGTTATGCTTCTTCCTTCTGAGCATTAAGGAGATATTATGAATTGGTTAGAAAAATGGTTTTTGCGTAGGTTGTGTCGTAAGCTTGTACTTCAAGGATTAGGACATAAGCAGAATATCACCCAATATTATCTAGTTATGAGGGACGCGGCTCAATGGGAATTCTCGGAAGATAATAAACCTTCATTGGATGGTTTTTTAGAAGAATGTCATAAAGAAGCGGGAAAATCTTGGAGAAATTATCCTCATGTTTATGCCCGACGTTATTATGGTCAAATAGAATAGTGGAGATATTATGTTTTATATTATACTCGGAATTTATTTAATTATAGCCGTTATCGATTATCTTTTTTGCAGGATGGTACATAGAGAGGGTTTTGCTTCTGCTCGTTGGACGCAGAAAGATCGAGCTTTCGCTTTATTTATCGGTCTATGTCCTATTGTTAATGTTCTGTTTTGGATATTGATGATAGGCTTTTTTATCGGTGATATTCTTGGCAAATATAAATTTTGGGATAAAGAAGCTAAATGGTAATTTTCCCCGAAAATTGAAAAAAAATTGGAGAGAGCATGTCAAATAAATTAAATGCAGTTCAAAATAATTCTGAAGGTAAGGCTATTATTGCTAATATCGTTTTTGAACTTCGCCAAAAGGCTACAAGTTTTTACGATATTGGAAATGCTTCGATGGGAGATCTTTTATCTTGGCAATCTAAAGCCTTGGAGAGAGCTTCTAAGAAAATGGATACTGCATTTTCGGATATGCTATATGACTATGTTCAGCGTTCCGGAGAAGCTTCTGATAATCTTGTTAACGGAGTTCTTACCGGAATAAAAGTGGGACACAAAGACTAATTGGGGATAGCATGGAAACAGGATTTGAAGTATATAATGATATGATGGACTTGCAAGAGAAGGCTGAAAAGCAGGCTCGCAAAAGACTTTTTCTTGCGGGTCGCGGTCAATTTGTCGGCGGAAAAGAAAAAAATCGCCTCAAGGAAGTTCTTGGAAGTGGTGAAGTTCCGCGATTGACTAAGGCAAAGAAACAGAATAGGAACGCAAAGTGTACTTGCGGTTCTGGTAAGAAATTTAAGAATTGTTGTGGGAGATAATTATGTTGACGATTTATTTGATTCTTTCAACATTGCTAGCTATATTTATGTTTTCTTTTTGGAATAGAAAAAGTAAACTTGATGTTTGTATAAAGTTTTATATATTATTGTTATCATTTTATGGTGTAATTATGATATTGCAGAACTTGGGTTTTGTAGTACAGACTGCGGGAGGATAATTTCCCCGAAAATTGAAAAATAATTGTAGAGAGTAGTAATGGTTTTAAAATACGGAGTTTAGGTTTCTTAGGGTAATGATTAGCCGCCAGCGTTAGAAGAGTAATCGGGAAGTCACTTAAGGAAACTAGGCTCGTATAACCGGGGATGAAATGGTATCGACTGCTTTGCTGCAAGCAACCTGAGCGTGGTAGCTCAAGCAAGATAAAAGCCTTAGAAACGACTTGCGGATTGCCCAAGAGTTAAAGACAGGACACGTGTTCAATTCACGTCATCTCCATTAGACGGAAAGGATGAACGATGATTGCTAAAGTTGTATTGCGGCCAGGCACTCAATTGCTAATTGAATTTGAAGATGAAGAAGGTTCTCTTACTGATGGTCAATTTTCTGTTGACTATGATACAGAAATATATCCTGATGCTATTGTTATTAAAGAAAATGATGGAATGCCTGGCCTTATTAAAGGTGGAGCTAATGAGATTCTCTATCATGATAGTTTTCATATGGACGAGGATGAATTAAAAAAAGTAGAACGATGGTGACCCCATATAGGAATAAAAAATGCTGAATGAAAATGGAATATCTTATACAAGAGATCATAAAAAAGCACAAAAGTTCGGATATACGAGGTTTACTTATTCATGGTTTTATTCTCACTTTTTATCCAAATCAGGAAAACACTTCGTTTATTGTTCTTGTCGTAATGATGCTTTAGAATTAGTCAATTTCTGGAGTGGAAGTTCTTGGTCTTATAGACTTCTTTACTCTTAATAAATACAACGCCCCGGTGTCGGAATGGCTTACGAGATAGATTTAAAATCTATTGGAGATATTCTCCATGCGGGTTCGAGTCCCGCTCGGGGTATTATTTTTTCGCGGCAAAAATAAAAATTCCCCGAAAATCGAGAAATAATTGGAGAGAGTATGATAATCAATAAAATTACAACGGGTTTCGTTATCCAAGTTTTCGATACAGACCTTGGAAAATTCATTGAGCAAGATTTTATTGCTGGTGATGAATGCGAATATGAAAATGAGAATGGTAAACCTGTAGATGCGTCTTTGCTAAAAGTTGCTGGCAAAGAAGCTTATCTGCCTTTTGATATGGTTGACCCAGATAAAGGGACAGACTAATGATTATTGAAAAGATTATAGTTGGCTATGTCTCTCAAATTTATGATAGCAACCTTCGTAAATTTGTTAGTCAAGAATTTGTACCTGAAAATAAAGCTGCTATATATGAATTGCCAGAAGGTAGTTCATTAGAGACAGAATATATAAAAGTCGGTGGTAAGCTGGTAGAAATCAATTTTCCTTGTGATATGGTACAGCCAAAGGAGAAAAAAATGGATGAACCTATTCTTATTACAGTAGACGGTGGAGTAATCCAAGATATCAATTTTCCTAAAGATTGCAAGATTAAAGTGGTTGTTAGGGATTATGATGTCGATGGTGGAGAACAGAATCTTGAGACTGATGAAGATGGTGCTAGTTATGTTGAGAGCATCTACCAGGAAAGGTAATCTAGATAGGCCGTTATGAGCCTTTAATCATAACTGGAGCCGGGTGCTTTAGGGTGCCGGTAATAGGGCAAGAGAAATCTTGCCCTATTCTTTATTCTCCCCGAAAATCTATAAAAAATTGTAGGAGTTGTAAAGGAAAGGGATATCATGGACAATATAATTTCTGAAATCAATTCATGTCTGGGCGTTCACCCTGCAATTCGTCTCCCCTTTGACGATTTGTATGCAGGCGTTATGAACGAAGTCGCTTTAGGAAATGTCTCACGTCAAGTCAAAGGCGATTTGGAACTCTTCAAGTACACGAGGCAATGTTCATTTGATAAGAATTGGAATATTTTTACGCTTATTTCTCGCGGTTTAATTCTTTGCCCGTCACAAGAGAAAGTGATTTCTGTAGGAATCTTAAAATTCTTCAATTTTGGCGAAATAATTTATTTGCCCGAAAATGAAAAGTTCAAAGCTACCACAAAAATGGATGGATCATATATTTCACTTTTCTGTCACAATAATAAATGGTTTTGTGCCACTCTTGGTTCATTTGAATCTGAACAAGCGATTTGGGCAGAAAAGTGGTTGAATGAAAATGCTAACACCGAAATGTTAGTTCCCGGTAGAACTTATATTTTTGAATGTATTTATCGAGAAAACCGTATTGTCATATCTTATGATTTTGAAGGATTAGTTCTTATCACTGGTTATGATGAATATGGCAACGAGTTTTTGTACGATGATACTGTTGAGTATGCGGATAAACTCGGCACAAGGGTCGTAGAGGCTCCCAGATTTAGTACAATTGATGAAATGATTAAAAAGGCTGATACCCTATCTTCTTCGGAAGAGGGCTGGGTCGTCCGATTTGATAATGGATTTAGAATTAAAATAAAAGGGGCAACGTACTGCCGAATTCACAGAATAGTGAGTAATTGTACTCCTCTTGCGGTATGGGATATGCTTCGTACTAATAGCGATCTTGAGGTTCTAATAGAACAATTGCCCGAGGAATTCCGTATAGATCTAAAATCTATTCGTAGAATGATTCTTACCAAAGAAAATCTTTATATACAAGAGATTGAAAAATTATATAAGGATACTATATCTTTATCTGATAAAGAATTAGGATTACAAATGCAGGAATTATGTAAAGAATTTCCTATTGCTGCTCATTTTATATTTTCTTGTCGAAAGATGAATTTTTTGGTAGAGTATAAAAATCCTGGGAAAATACGAAATGCTTTGTACTCGAAATTTCGTCCCACTGCTGATGTATTAGAAGGATACATCCCTTCTTCGGCAATGAATAGATTTTCTGATGAAGAAGAAAATTAAAAAAGGATTGGAGAAAATATGGAAAAGATAATTATAAACATTATGTACAGATTCGCATATGCTATTGTTAATGCTATAATTCTTGGATTAGGATCAATATTCTGTCTACCTTTGGGATGGATTATAGTTATTGTATCAATTATATGGACTATAAATTCTGGTGATTTCTCAAATTTGCTTATTCCTTTGGTATGGCCTGGTGGATTAGTTGCAGCAACTACTTTCTTGTACTGTTTAACTCATGGTGATCCAATCTTTTGTAGTCCTACACGTTGTGCAGAAATCGAAAAAGGGCATAGTGGAGAATTTAAATAACTCCCCGAAAAGGGAGAAAAAATTGGAGTCATTATGAAACACGCATATACAATGACAAGAGCAGAGTTTATACAATCTGATCTACCAAGTGATGAGTATGGACATATTCTTGAAGTCGGAGATAAAGCAAAATTTATGACACTTTATGGCTATCGAGAAGTAGTCATTAAGAATCTTAACAAAGATGAGGATGGTTGGTTTATAATCTTTGATCCTATTCAAGTTGGACCTGAAAAGGCATTTAAGCCTATTTCTCAATGGCATATAAAGCATATGATGATGCAGGTTCGTTTTGCTGGAGAATATAAAATAGCCAGCAGAGAGTGGTTAAATTCTATTGCTAAGGGATTGGGTGGACATTATTGTTCTGTAATGACAGTAAAGAAGCAAGGAGTTTCTTTAAGGCCAGAAGTCCTTGCGGATTATAAAAAATATAAGAACAAGATTAATAGAAGAGAAGGAAAAGGTTATAAATAATGCCATATGATCCAAGACCTGTTAGTGAAGGCGGAAATCGCGGAATAGATGAAATTTTTAGCAGAGTTGCTCCAGCAGGAAAGTTTCGGGTGATTGGGGTTGATACTTTTGATGGTGGTGATTGGCATCAAGGCGACTGCGATACGGTTGAAGAGGCTTGTAAACTTGCTAAAGATCATGGCGGCAGTATGACACGAATGTACGTTTATAATGATAGTGGAGTATGTAAAAGTCAAGCAGGAATTTTTTAGAAAGAGTCCTTGGCTAATTTTTCTCCCCGAAAAGGGGAAAATAATTGGAGTCATTATGAAAAAGAGATTACGATTACATCTTCAAAATGATATTGCTATGATAGAATGGATAGATACTCCTGCTGGTTTATTGCAGGCTAAGGCTTTTAGAAAGTCTCATCCAGAATTTAAAAATAGACATATTCGTTCTGTTCTTCAAGCTATGCCAGATTTAGTCAAATGTGAGAAAATCTATCTTCTTACACTCAATAGATTTGACCCTATCAGGGAATATAAGTATGCTAGTTCAATTTAAAAAAGATGAAGTTGTTATTACTTCTGCTTATGGAGTTATTAAAGGTGCCGATCTGTTACACTATCAAATAGCTAAAATGCTAGTAAAGAATTCGTCTGTTATTCGAGAAGTTGTTGATGAGAATACAGAAACGAGAGCTATTTGGCTTTTGAATGAAACCGAAGAAGAATATCTTAAATTGACAAGTGGGAGTTAGTATGAAACAGCTAATGAAACCGTCGTTTTGGAAGTATCATAATGAAGGTGTTATCACTCATTATATTCGTTATGAGACTCCAGATGGAAAACAGGCAATCAAAGAAATTTCGGATGAACAATTAAAAATGTTTGAAACAGAGTAGATCGTTTTCCTTTCCGAGCCAGGGACATTATTCAGAAGGTGTCCCTGGCTAAATTTTTCCCCGAAAAATAAAAAAATTGTAGACGATAAAAAAAGGAATAAAAAATGGAAATTAAAAAAGTTTATGAATTAAGTTCCCTCGAAGTTAATGCTATTTTTGTACAACATCTGTTAGATGTTGGGTTTACACTTGCCATAAACGTAAATCAACCTAATTCGAAAGACCGTCCGATAAGTGAACAAGAGGTTCGTATAAATAATCCAGCATTTATGGATATGACTACTTTAGCAGATTATTCGCTTTGTATTAAATTAAATAGACGATATTTGGAAATGTTGCTTGAAGATTGGGCGATTAGAACTCAAAAACATGAAGCAGAAGATGAATTTTATATTTCTTATCCTAACCTTTACACAGTAAGGATTACTGTGCCAGTTAAAAAAGTTGTTTTCATGCACTAAAATCTAATCCTGCAATATAATTTTTCCCCGAAAAATAAGAAAAAATTGTGAGCGATATGAAAATATATAAAATTATAATGTCAATAGTATTATCTTTTATACTTTTAATAAACCCCGGTTGCATTGCTATTGCTGCTGGCTTAATCGCTGGTTCTTTAGCTGGTCAGGCGGCAAATCGAGCCAACAGACAGCGACAAACTAATCAACTCGAAATTGAACGTCAACGTATAGAACGAGAACGGCAAGTATTGGAAAGACAAAGATTAGAATATGAACGTCAAAAGTTCGAGAATAGAAAAAAATTGTAGACGATATGATAATACCAAAAGTATCAATTTGTAAAATACGCCATCTTAAAAGTGAATGGTATCACTACATTCTGCCGAAGAGACTAACACTAAAACGGAATCCTGCCATTTATAAATGGTTATGTTTCGTATATTCCTGGGATGAGAAAGTTGGATAATGTCAAAAATAATTGATTTTTATAACGGTAAGATTCCTCTTCACGGTAGAACTTTCAATGACGTTTGTATGTTCAATAATAAACAATTGGATATCTGCCACGATTTTATCCAATGGTTGTTTCCGACCGTTAAAGTAAGTGCGCATCACCCAAATGCTCCGACTCTAACTCAAGAGGATATAGAGACTTTTAATAATAATTCCATCCTCAAGAAGAAATTGTTGTATGCCTTTGATACTTATCTTCTATTTTTGGGATTAGTTTCTACTATTGATACAGACGGGATTACATGGATAGAAAAGGGAGACAATTATCCTGATAGGAAACTTTGCTGGCAGACTCCGTTCAATCATAATTATTTACGAATTACAAGAGTATTAGATTGTTTAATAACTTGTGGTTTGGAGAGAGAGGCTAAAGCATTTTTTAATTGTCTAGAGGGTTTAACGTATCAATCTTGTGGTAGTATTTCTTTTGAGTCTTACAGTTATTGGCATAATGTTATGTGTCCTACAGAAGATAGTTGGTTTAGCAGGCATAACGCTCTTAGAGATATAATATTAACGTTTTAATATACGTCCTCATAGCATAATTGCCCCTATAACTCAATTTGGATAGAGTAGCAGCCTTCTCCTAAGCCCTTACATTAGAGGACTTTAGAGAAGCTGCAAGTTTCAGGTTCGAGTCCTGATGGGGGTATTTTCCCCGATTTTTGCGAAAAAATTGTGAACGATATGAAAACTTACATTTATAAATGTCATGGTTGCGGTAAACTGTACTATTTTAAAGAAAATAGAAGAGAGGTTCAACCTCCATCAAACCAAATAAGATTAGAAGATTTTTTTTGTTTTAATTGTGGTAGCTCTTGGGATCACAGATTTGATTTAGTAGGTATTAAACCACCAAGTAAATTTTTTAATAATTTGATTACATGGATTTTTCGATTTTTGCGAAAAAATTGTAGATGGGGAAAGGGAACAAAATGATAGAAATACTCGATAAACGTAAAGAAACTGGTAAAACAATATTTGCCTGGGACATACCTCTTGGCTATTTTTATGGCGTTATTGACGATACATTTGGGTTGTATTATAAAGCCCAGATTACTATTATACGCATAGAAAGTTTTCCATGTGGATTGTCATGGGAACTTAGCTCGCATATGAAGCCTTTAATGATTAGGAGTTATCAACCACTCGATGACAGTAGAGTTATTATTGTCATAAAGGATTAATCGGGTATTTTCCCCGATTTTTGCGAATAAATTGTAGAGGGCATGAAAATCTTGTTTTTAGATATTGATGGCGTTATTTGTATGGGAAATCATCCTGACCTATTGGATGTTCCCCAACTACTTACGCTTCAATTTCTTGTAAAAGAAACAGATTGTAAAATCGTTCTCTCTTCTGATTGGAGAAAAGAAGATGCCTGGCTCCAAATGGCAAGAGAGCAGATGGGCTTCTTTGGTCTTGAGATATTAGATATAACACCAATTCGTCTTTCTCGTGATTTGAGATGGTTAGAAATACGAGAATGGTTAAACGATCATAAAGATATAGAAAATTTTGCTATTCTGGATGATGATG
>Ga0307990_1002114_pt1 | contig 16123 bp, 13 predicted proteins | sample EllFjometagen129_FD_203168 | JGI IMG/M metagenome (GOLD analysis project Ga0307990, IMG submission 203168) | Marine microbial communities from Ellis Fjord, Antarctic Ocean - #129 | ecosystem: Environmental > Aquatic > Marine > Unclassified | place: Southern Ocean | collected 2014-10-08
TTTTTGCACAAAAAAGGGTTAACCGACAAACGTCAGATAACCCGTTGATTTTATTTGGCGGGCAATGCAGGACTCGAACCTGCGGCCTTTGGCTTCGGAGGCCAACAAAGAACCTTCCCTGAGCTTCCTCAGTCCACCTTCTTACATGCTTCATCATGCATATATTTCATTATAAAATCATATATTTACAAGAATTATACTCCTTGACATTCCTCTTTGTTCATAGTAGTCATATTGGCACTATCTGCTGGGGATAGTGCTGGGGACGTAAGTGGGCAAAATTGAAAGCGGGGTTAGCTATGCCTAAACAAAAGAGAGTTAAAACCAACGAAAAAGGTGTCTATTTTATAGAAGTCGATCGTTTAGATAAGCCTGGTAAGCTTGAAAAAGTGTACTATTTCTATTTTCGGGATGAATCAGGGAAGCAGCGAGAGGAAAAAGCTGGTCGTCAATTCGGCCCTAAAAAAATGACCAGCACAAAAGCCCGCGACTTACGCTCAGACCGAATGAGAGGAATCACCAAAAGTCGCCAGACGCTAAAGGCTGAAGAAAAAGCTCGCAAATCAGAAGAATCGTCTCGCCCTACTTTCAAGAATTTATGGGAAGAGTACAGTTTAACCTTAAAGAAGAGCTTGGCAGCCGACTGTTCACGATTCAAAAATCACCTGAAGGACATCCACGATAAAACCCCGGATGAACTTATCACGCTTGATATAGAGCGAATCAAGAACCGACTTAAAAAAGCCAAGCTATCACCCCAGACCATTAAGCATTGCCTAACCCTGATTGACCGCATAGTTAATTACGGATTCGACCAAGAGCCACCAAGATGCAAACAGCTATCATTTCGGATTAAAAAACCATCTTTTGATAATCAGGTAACTGAAGTTCTAGATGACGATCAGCTGCAATCATTGCTCAAGGCCATAGATGACGACCTGGAGAGAGATCCTTTCACTGGTAGAGCCATGTTGCTGGCATTAACCACCGGTATGAGGCGGGGCGCAATGTTACGACTCAAATGGACAGACATAGACTATACCACGGGCTTTATCGTCCTGAGAGATGCCAAGTCCCGCAAAGCCCACAAGAAACATAATATTCCACTAAATGAAGCTGCAAAGAGTATCCTTAAGAGTGTCCTGAGAACCGGAAGCCCTTATGTGTTCCCTGGAGAAAAAAAGGATGGTGTATGGCGGCCACGAGCTGACTTCAACAGGGGTACGCGACGAATAAAAAAGGTTGCTGGCTTACCGGAAGATTTTCGCCCCTTGCACGGCCTCCGTCACCACTACGGGAGTACCTTGGCAAATTCAGGCGTTGAACTATATACTGTACAGAAATTATTAACCCATGCTGACCCGAGCACAACTCAACGATATGCACATTTATCAGACGACCGGCTAAAAGCAGGAGCGGCGGTTGCTGCTGGTTTAATTAAACGAAAAGAGGCCAAATGAAATGTTATCACTTTACTGAAAGATTGATAATCAACGGTTGTCGGCACACAAGCCGATGTGATCGAGATCAACACAGCCAGCCATGCGCGAAGTAGGCTAATCAAAATGTCGCTACAATACTATTGCAAAGCCTGCTTACCCACAAAAGAGAAATCATATGAAGAAAGAAATCGAATGCCCGGATTGCCCCGTTCTTGACATTAGAGAGCTACCTGACGGTAATGTGACTTTCACTTTTGATGGTGATTTCCTTCGTAAATATGTTCCTTTATTTGGCGGCAAAATCACGGCAGATTTAACAAATATGGAAGTATTTGACAAACTGGTAAAATTTCAAACCAATTACATCAAAAAAACTCCCGAACAGATAAAGTTGAAAGAGCAATTATCCTCAATCGAAGAGCTTCTAAAAAAGGATATAAAAAAGGCACTAGTCGTAATCAAGCGGGTATGTTGGAAATGTGGCTTGGAAGCGTTAAGTATAGAACCTGTTAAATCATTATTTGAAGAAATCATACGTGAAAGGAGAGGCGGAAATCACAAAAGAAAGAATATCTCAAACCAAATAATAGGAGCTATATATAAAAGTAAAGATATAGACTTTGATCTTCAGAAATGGCGACAACTAGAGATGTTTTTCAAAGAAGAGAAGCAAAAGGCAGAAAAAGTCTTCGAAATTGTCAAAAAATACTGCAAAGATGACTGCCCTTACAAACGTTGCGATTACGGGATCAAAAACAGATGTAGAAAATTAGTTAAACATGTCAAAACAACAAACGACGAAACTTTAACAATACGAGAAATCAAAGACATCCTTGAGCACAATAATCCAAGCGAACACACCAGAAAAGCAATCAGAGTTGAATTCAAACTACCTACTCAAGCGTTGACAAATGATATTCACACACTATTAAACCAAACAATTGTCATTGAACCCACCGAAAACTCACCTCACACAACATCCTAAAATCACAAGCATTTATCCCTGAAATCATTGTAACATTTTACGAAGAAAATATTACAATGACATACTCATATTCTCCTATTATATTCTCCTGATAGATCCCTAGTGCGCACTAAGGAACAAACAAAATAGCAAAATAACAGGAGAATATAAAATGAAAAGGGCAGAAATAATAACTGACATCATTAGTCGTGCAAACGCACCACTAATCAGCCGAAAAGAAGCCGCTAAACTTACAGGTGGACTAATGGCTGAAAAAACTATTGCCAACCTTGACTGTTTAGGTGAGGGGCCAAGTGAAAAGATCAGGATTGGAAAGCGGGTAGGATATCCAACCGCGATATTTGCGGAGTGGTTTGCTGGTCAGAGTAAGGGTATTTAAAACAGAGAAACCGGCAGAGTTGGCCGGTTTCAGTGATGGGTAAAACTTTATATGTAAGATGATAATACTAAAACCAAGTGTTATTGTCAAGTTCTCCCTTCTCTGTTGCCTGCCTCTCCATGTCGCAAGGAGGTGTAAAAATGAATCATCCTAATTCTGGTAAATATAGTCTGCAGACAAGAAATACCCTTGATTATGGTATCAAAGCAATTGGACGTGCAGATTATCAAAAGTTTGCTGACAATAAACGGCTCACTCGATCCCAGGCCATTAAGGCTAAATGTTATGAATGCACATGTGGCTATTCAGACGGGAAATACGATTGCATTGTATTTGACTGTCCACTGCATAAGTTCATGCCCTACAGGGGAATTGAGCCTCAAGATTGACAGCTAATAAGCCAACCTGTCCACTGGTGGGGCTTGTACCGGCTGTGGCAGCAAATCAAACCATCAGGTAAAGGGAAAGAGGTGTCTCGTGAATCGAAGTTCCTGTAGCCCTGTAAAAACAGAGGTGCCGGAATCAATAGCGTGAAGAATGAAGGCAACATTTTTAAACGATTTGTGCACTCCGAATGCTGAAAACACAAAACTGAAGGTGAAAAACATGGCAATGCCAGGAATATACATCGAAGCAACTATCTTAGATTCTAAAGCATTCCAAACGCTAACGAAAATGCAAATAAAGATCTTTTTTCACTTCATGAGAAAACGGATATTTAAGAATGTTGGCAGAGGCAAGAAAACCAAAAAGTACCTTGCAAATAATGGCGAAATCATCTTTACTTATTCTGAAGCTGAAAACCTTGGAATCCCACGCAAAACATTTGCGACTGCAATAAGCAAGTTAGTTGAAGTTGGCTTCATCGATATCGCCCACTCTGGAAACGGGGCAATTAAAGGAGATTGTTCAAAGTATGGATTTTATGACAGGTGGAAAAAGTATGGAAAGCCAGACTTTATAGAGAAAACGAGACCAAAAGACACACGAAGAAAGCACTGTTTTGACAAGGTCAACAAATCGAAAATGAAGCCACAACTTTCGATGACTCAAAACAACTCAGTCACAGGAAGGAATTTACGGCAACGGCTTAATAAGGCTAGAACAAGAGTCTCTGCCACAGCCACTCTCAACTGAAGTTAAGCCAGTCATTTTTAGTATGTAAGTGTAGTTTTCTACACTTAAGAATACGAAATAGAGTGCAATGAATTACACTGCCCTTATATCTGAGGAGTGTAATTCATTACACTTTATAAAACCGTCAAACACTATCTAAATTGTTGTTTTAATAGCTTAATTGTCATTTACAGGGAAAACAACCCTTCAAGTGTAAAGCAGTACACTATCTTAAAGCTTTACCATAGCCTTATGTTTTTATGCTTTTGTCTTTGTAATTTTATGGGGTTGGTTTTTCATAGTGTTATTGTACTTAAAATGAGCAGAATACTACGATTTGTGATCTGTTAGTGGAAGTTTATTGTTCAGTTACTTCCCGCTGCTTTTTGATTTAGATATTATGAATAGCTGTGCTGTCCCACGCTACTGCTAGCTTTCATTGCAATTTATGAATATATTGATTATTATATAACTAATTGATGATCACCACAATACACTTTTAGAGGAGTTTTAGCATGGCTAGCGAGAATAAACCGCTCGAAGTTTTGAAGGCTTTAGAGTTGGCAATCAAGCGTATCTGTCGGGATATCAAGACGGGCAAATCCGGCCCTGACATGGTCAGCCGTTTAGCAACTTTGACAAACAGTTATTCCAGATTGGCTGACCTTTTTGCTACAGAGATTGAAGATAAACCATACAATTATTACGACGCCATGAATGCTGAGGCCATAGCAAATGTTGGCAAAAAGCAGAAGTAGAGTTAGTATGACTTTCTTGGTGATTATAAGTTGTGCTCTTTTTGTCACTCTTACCAAGTAAACTGTTTTTCATCATGTTCAGCCTTCTGTAGTCCTGTAATCCAGACTCACACCCCTACTTATTTGTTCAGCCCCAATCCTAGGAGTTTTGGACGAGCTTAAGTAAGCAAGTTGAGGTATTAACTGCATATAAGACATAGCTGAGGGTGTCTAGGTGGCAAAAATCTCGTTTTACTGAAGGGAATCAGCTTAAAGTTATCTGTGCGCCTTTAAAAGCTGCTGTGATGGCCCCAGAAAGGCACAGGAGGCATTTAAGTGTAAATACCTATGCTCTGTATCTCTCAACCTTTAAAGTTCTCCTGCGAGCTTTTTAGGGGGGCTTAGAAGGGCCACACTTTTCTATGTGTGACAGCGAGCAAAATAAATAAGGCATTTTATCTGTTATTTTTAATATCCAATATCCAACCATGTAGAATCTATAATAAGTCAAATTGTAGATGGACAATACTTCCATTTCACCTGTTAAAAAGGCTGCATATGCGGAAAACGCTATATTCCAAAACATAAATAAAATCAACGCATTAAAGATGCTCGATACATAGGGTGTTTTATGTGTTTTGAAAAGTCTGGAAATATAGACAAATTAGGGTTGCTGGATTTGCATTGCCACAACTCCAAAATGGGTATTGACAAATAATATTCAAATATGTACTGATTCATGCTGTCTGTATATTCACTAATTATCCAGTAAGGGCAAAGGACCCCTGCTGAACTGGCGATAAGAAGGAAATTTGGGGTCTGACACCAATTTTCCGATTTTCGAGCTGGATTCGATTTAACTATTTTTTGATATTAGGAGAGTGTATGTCAAATTATTTGGGACCGTTATTAATTGACAAGGAGAGTATTGAAGCATCGTTGAGAAAGAGAAAGAAAAAAATAATTGAAAAGTCGATAACAGCTTCAAATCCAGACCTATTAAAAGACAAGTTGAAAATTGAAGTAGCAGATGGCTGGGTCTTCCTCAGAAAAAATAAATCAAGCTACAGGGTTTTTAAAAATAAGCCAAGTGATGAACAGTTAGAAGATGAAGTTTTCTCGTTTCTTGCACAGATGCAATTCACGGAGCTTAGTGATGGCAGATTTTTCAAGATAAAGACCAGTGAAGGAAACGAGCCTAGACAAATTGACGTCTTTGCCAAGGATGATGATACCGCTGTTTTTGTCGAGTGTACCCAGTGTGAAACTCCTAAAAAGAAGCAAATGGGAAAGCTTATAGAAAAGATAGAAAGCTTTAGAGGAAAGATTTCTCAATCAATAGTAAAACATTACGGTAGAGCTCCAAAGTTGAAGCAAGGCTGGATTATAGCGACTAGAAATGTTGAATGGTCAGCTGCGGACTTAGAAAAAGCACGGGATGCAAAGATCACAGTTCTCCAAGAAACACAGCTGAATTACTACAGTAAATTCACTCGATTATATCGATTAGCTGCCAAATATCAGTTTTTGTCACATGTTTTTTCGAAGGAAAAAATTCCCGGTCTAGACCTGGTTGTGCCTGCAACAAAAGGAAGAATGGGGGGGGTACCCTTCTATAATTTTTTGATCAAACCTGCTGATCTGTTGAAAATATCCCACGTTAGCCACAAGGCGTCAAGGGATGTCCAAGATTTAGAAACTTATCAGCGAATGCTTAAGCCTAAGAGGCTCACTGATCTTGCAAAGTATATAGATGGTGGGGGACAGTTTCCAACCAACATTGTTATTAACGTACGTACTAAAAAGAAATTGCTATTTCAGAGTGTTGGGCAAAAAGGTGTCTCGGAATTCGGCAATCTAACATTGCCTAACTGCTATGCCTCTGCAATGGTCATAGATGGCCAGCATCGTTTGTACGGTTATGCCCACAGCGAAAGAGTCCTGAATGGTCAAGACAGTAAGACAACGATTCCAGTATTGGCCTATGAAAATTTACCTCCAACGCGAGAAGCTAAACTTTTTGTCGATATTAACTGTGAGCAGGTACGTGTTACACGTAATTTGCTAAATGAAATTAATTCAACACTTTATTGGGACAGTGAGGATTTTGACTTACGGGTCGATGCTTTATGTTCACGTGTTGTCATGACGTTGAATGGAATGAAGACTTCACCTGTTTATGATCGAATTAAAATGACTACAAAAGATCAAACACTGCTTCGGTGTTTGACGTTAACTAATTTTATTGATGGGCTGAAAGAGAACAAGTTTTTTGGAGAAAAGAAAGGGGCGTCGCCTGTCCCCGGGGTTTTATCTGCTAAAGAATTTGAAAATCTAGATAAAACCCTAGAGAGGTCCGTTGGGATATTGAAAGGTTTTTTAGAGATTTTCTCAGTGACCGCTGATAAACATTGGAACCTTGGAAATAAAAAGAATGCGAAAGAAGATAAAATAGGATATCTAGCTACCAATGAAGGGTTGCGTTCTCTGCTTAAGGTTTTAAAGGAAGTGTTGCTCTATATAGGGCAATCGTCAGGCATTGATCTGGATTCATGGGAGAGCGATGAACTGATAGAAAAAATTAAAAAATATTGTGAGCCGATTGCTGATATTTTCACAACTGCACCGTACTCTACGGTCGCTAATTTCAGGGCTAGGAGCGGTGTCAAAGGAGTTCGACAAAATGCAATTGTTTTCCAAGGTTTTATCCATAAGAAATTTCCTCAATTTAATCCTCCTGGGTTAGCTGATTATTTAAAAACGATTGATGAAGAGGGTACCAAAGAGGCAAAGGAGCTAATAGGGGAGATACAACGAAACCTACATGCTTTCGTACTCTACAAAGTAAAGGAAAAATATCCAGATGGAGATGATTGGTGGTATGAAGGTGTTAATAGCAATATAAGAACACGCTGTAGTGAAGACTTTGAGAAAGGTAAAGGTGTCAAGGCACGGGAGCAATACATGAAGACGCTCGACTACCTAGCAATCGCTGCCGATAATTGGAAAGATTGCTTTGATAAACCATTTTCATTTTCAAGTAGTGGAAATAAAGATGTAAAGCTTTCTTGGCTTAAAAGCTTAAATACGATACGCAACATAACCCATCATGAGGAAAAGTGGCCAGCTACAAAAGACCAAGTTGCTTTTGTTAGGGATTTGCATCGCAAGGCCATGGAACGTTTCGTAGTACCTGAATAAGGCAGTATGCAGTCAAATAAAAATGTATTGACTGGAAAGTTAAATTGAAGTAATAAACTTCAATATGAAGAAAAATACTTCAATAGTGTGCAGTCATGGCATAATGGGAAAAAGTGGTAAACTCGATGTTTTTATCGGGTTTGCCACTGCTTCATGCCTATCAGGTTATTCATTTGCAGATATTCTACATGAGGAAACAGGGCAGGGTTATCAACGAACTTATAATAAGCGGCATAGCCTGAATTTTAAAAAATATATTTCCCTTCCTGGAGCTTCGACTCCCCCTTTGATTTTCAATTTAAGAAGAGACCTTTCTTCTTTTTGGTCCATTGAGTCTCACGAAAAAAATCTATCCGTATTGAGATTGCAGTCAGGTGTTAAACCGTTAGCTCAAGTTGATTGTCAACATCGACTAGGTGAACTTTGTGACAGTGAAGTAGCATTGCCTTTCATGTCATTTATTGGGTTAGATATTAGACAAGAAATGGCCATGTTCAACGTAATTAATGGCAAGGCAAAAGGACTTTCTTCTTCCCTGACAGATTTTCACGAAAGCAGACTGGTCGATGACTTAATCTGTCAGGCTCCTCATTTATATATAGCTAGAAAGTTGAATGAAGATATCGATTCACCTTGGTACCAAATGATTCGGTATGGGGGAGAAAACACATCTGGTTTAATGCGTAGAACCTCTCTAAGGATGATGCAGAAAGCGGTCAAAGAGCTTTTATCTAAAATCAGTCGTTATGGATTAAATGACTCGAATTGCAATTATGATTTGATTGCAAATTATTGGAGTGCGATTAAAGCGATTTTTCCCGTTGAATGGAATGACCACCGCCACCATCTTCTAACAAAAGGAGTCGGTCTTTATTCTCTTATGCAGATATTGGCAGATTGCGTGTTCGAAACAAGCGGAAAAGCAAGCTATTCAGAGGTTTTTTTTATTGGTCGATTTGAGCGGTTAAGGGTGAAGGTTGATTGGACATCCAAAGGTGAATTTGCGTCAGCGAATGGAAGAAAAGGTGCAAATGAAGTGTATTTAGCGATTAAAGAAAAACTGGTGCAATAATATGAGAGTTCTCTTGGTTGAACCCGAGTACCGCAGAGCTTCCGCAAGCTTTCGTGCTATGCGAGAAAATACAAACAAAAAAAAAATTGATGACGAACGCCTATGGTATCCACCTCTTGGTTTGATGAAACTCTCAACTTTTCACAAGAGACGTGGAGATGATGTCCATTTTGTAAATTTTTGTGACCCTTCACTCTTTTCTTCTGGTGACCTGTTTTCAGCTCCAATTTTGTGGGACAGAGTGTATATTACAACGCTCTTTACGTTTGATTGGGACAATGTCATCAAGACAATCAACTTTTTTAAAGAGGCGGTTGGTGGTTCTACCCATAAAGTCATGGTCGGTGGGATTATGGCGACACTCATGGCAGATGAAATATTTGAAGAAACGGGAGTATACCCAATTAAGGGGGTTATAAACAGCCCACAACAGATCAAGCTTGATGGTTATGTAGACATTGATCTTCTCCCGCCAGATTACAGCATTTTGTCTCCTAATCTTTATGCCATCAATGACACTTATTATGGCTATACGACACGTGGCTGCACTCAAAATTGTCCTTGGTGTGGGGTTCCAAAGATTGAACCTGAATATCACGGTTATATTGATATCAAGCCTGCCATTAGTCAGCTGATAAGTTCTGAGTCAAAGAAATTATATGGTGAAAAGTTCAGGCTTAAGTTGATGGATAACAATATCCTTGCTTCACCATACCTCGAAAGGATTGTCAATGACTTAGTCGCGTTAAAGTATGGGAGAGGGGAGTACACGGAATTACATCCTAAAAAAATGAAGGTTATTGATTTTAATCAGGGACTAGATGCGACCCATGTGACAGAAGAAAATTTACAAATTCTAAAGCGGCTAAATATTCGTCCCATGCGTATTGCTTTTGATCGTATTCAGGAGAAAGAACAATACGAAAAGGCTTTGAGGTTATCTGAAAAATATGGTTTTCGAGAGTTTTCTAACTACATGCTCTATGGCTGGAAAGACACACCTAGGGATCTTTACGACCGGCTAGTTGTCAATATTAGACTCAACGAAGAGTGGAAAGAAAAAAACGACTGTGAACCGGCGGTAATTTACTCTTACCCTATGCGATTTGCACCGATTTTCGACCTTGATGGTACTGGGGCAAATAAATTCAGAAATAGGGCTTACGAACAGGGGCAGCTTGGCGAATTTGATATGCTATATGGTGCAAAGTGGAGTAGCCGTTTTGTGCGTAATGTTGAAATAATAAAGGGAGCAGCGCATGGTGCTATTTCTCCGACCCCTGGTTATGCCTGGAGAGCCATCGGACATGATTATGAGGAGTTTGTAGCAAACCTTTATATGCCAGAAGAATTACTGAGGAACCGCAACAAGCATGAAGCAAAAATTTATCCCTATGATCCAGATAGAACTCCAGGGACAGGGAAGGTTGAAGAATTTAGAGAGTTTATTTACAAAAATATAAAAGAGCCAACAAAGGAGTTTTTGATTTTTCATCAAGCGGTAAGTGAAAATTCGATGGCGGCTACAAGGGCTGGTTTAGAAAAATTGACTAATCAAGAAATGCGTGAGTGGCTTCAATATTACTTGAGGAAAGATTGAGCATGAAAACGAATAATCAAATATTAGTGGGGCGACAAATTTTAGATGTTGTCACCTCAGCGATGTATAACAATCCGTTGATGATCTACCGCGAGTATATACAAAACGCTGTTGATTCGATTGATCAAGTGCTGGCTAGTGGTTGTCAAGGTACCTATAGTTCTCAAGTGAAAATCTCTATTGAAGGTCGTACGAGAGCAGTTGTCATTGAAGACAATGGTGTAGGGGTCCCCGCCGAAAGTGCAGGGAAAGTATTGATGAGTTTAGGTCTTAGTTCAAAAGAAAACGGAGAATTTAGAGGGTTTCGAGGAATTGGTCGTTTGGGAGGGATAGCTTATTGCGACCGGTTGTTTTTTGAGACAAGGGCTTTGGCAGAAGACATTATTACTGAAGTCGTTTGGGACCGTTTAGAGCTTGACCGGTTGAGTGAAAATGGAGAGCAAATCTCCCTTGAAGATGCAATGCGGGCTGTCGCAACTTTGAGCCAGAGAGCGGCTTGCAATGAAGATCCAGAGAACTTTTTTCGAGTGAAAATGGAGAATGTTCATTGTTTTCATTCTGACCAGGTTATGAGTGTAGGAGCTGTGAGAGATTATCTTGCACAGGTTGCACCAGTACCTTTTGCTGACAGTTTTACCCAGGGAAACGATGTTGATAAATTTTTGTCCTCTGTCCCTGGTTTTCGAGCTTACGAAATATGGGTAAATGGGAAGAAAATTTTTCGACCCTATAAAGATACAATTGATTTTTCTGAAAATCGCTCAGACCTGATCGAGAAAATACAAAAGTTTGAAATTTACGGTGTGGGCAATGAAACTATTGCCAAAGGGTGGTTTGCAAATCTTCAGTATTTAGGTTCTTTGCCGATGAATGACAGTATGCGTGGAATTCGTGTGCGGCAGGGAAATATCGAAATCGGAGGAGAATACTTTTTAGCCGACTGCTTTGCTGAAAGGCGATTTGCAACTTGGCAGGTTGGTGAAATTCATGTTTACGCAAGTGCTTTAAAAGCAAATGCTCGAAGAGATGGTTTTGAAGAAACCCCGAACTATGAAAGATTTTTGGAGTTTATAACTCGCTTGGGTAGTCATTTAAGTAAGGAATGCAGGAAAGCTTCAAAAAATAGAAACAACTATGCTATGGTTCTTAACAGTTTAAATCGGGTAAGGAATGGATTGCAAGATAGTTCATTGTATATTGATGAAGAGCACCATTTTGGAGCAAGGTTAATATACCTTGAAGAGTTGAGTGCAACTAAGAACTATATCGAGAAATATAACCTCTCCAAAGATTTATTAAGCGATGCAACTGAGCTTGAGAGAAAAATTAATCAAAGTGAAGGCAAGGCAAATTATCTTGTTGAGATGATAAATGGTCAAAAGTTTTCCAATAAAAGCGGAAAACAGGCTTTTGTTGATTTTGTGAAAAATTGTGTAAAAAATAAAGGCAACAACAATGCAGTCGATAAGGTGTTACTGGAAAGCTTGTCTGATTATTTCAAGCAGAGTTTAGGCTGCGAGAAGATCAATGGCTTCACAATTAACAGCGATGGGATTTAACATGAAAAACTCTTCGCAAAGGAATTGAAGGAAATGGGGGCTGACCGTTCGAAAGGGAAATCGGGGACCACGGTTTTTTAACAACTTTATTGGCAACAAATCGTCGAACCAAACCATTCACTTGACCGGGAATAGCCGCCTGTTGTTTTGTTTAGGCATCTTGGCCCGTCAAGTGATTTTAGTCGTTATGAGTACAAGCCAAGCTGCGCAAATAATTATATATGAACGTTTGGGAGTGTCAATGTTCTGTGACAACACCCTTAAATTCACAATGAATACTCTTTCTGAATACTGAGCGAACCGTCTCACAGCTCATATTTCATTAGAGTAAATATCCCTTATTTCCTAATCTCTCTAGTATCAACAAAGTGCTTCATGGTTCCATAGGAAACGCTATATATTTTTGCAATATTCGTTAAATTAACGCCTTTGGACATATAGTCTTTAATCTCAGATTCTTTGCCATCTAGCTTGGATTTGCCGCGACTGCCCTTGGGTCTTCCTAGCAGCTTGCCTTCAGCCCTGGCTCTAGCAAGCCCCTCTTTCGTTCGCTCAGATATCAAGTCCCGTTCAATTTCAGCAAACAGACTGAACATGGTCAGCATGACTTTCGTCTGCATATTGGGATTGCCGTTCAATACCATATCTTCTTTGATTGAAATTATCTTAACACCATTCTTTGTTAAAATATCAACCAGCGTCGCCACCTGACCAACAGATCGGCCCAACCTAGATAATTCAGAAACTATTAGCGTATCACCTGCCTCAAGCTGGTCAGTCAATTGATCTAGCTTTCTTTCAGTGCTTGACTTCCTGCTGCTAACTGAAACTTCAATCCAGTCATCTACTTTCAGGTTCTTTCCGTTGTTGCAGTACGAAAGTATTGCAAGCTTTTGATTCTCATTTGTCTGCTTGTCGGTGCTCACTCTAATGTAGCCTATTACTTTGCCCATCTTATCAACCCCTCCTGGAAATCATACCAACTTTAATGAAAACGTGTATTGCGTATTCTTTTATAACCTTAATAGTATATTAAGTCAAACGTTTTCATTGAAGCATAAACAACTATTTAACGAAGGTTTTCATTGAAGGGTTTGCAAGGCAGGCAAGGAGCCACGGGAAGAATAGAACCATCTCTGCTGTAGCCAGCTAGCAGCCAACTGAGAGCGCACAGGAGACATTGACGGAGTATGGTAAGGCTTGGCCCCTCTCTGATGCCCTGCAAGACCAGCAGCCCTCCCACGGCACGACTAAGCCCCCCCCCCCCCTGCCTAATTCTTGTCAATAGGGGGGTGTCTGTTGTGGGTAGGGTATCGACCTCAATATATTTTTGAAAATCTACTGAAAAAAGCTATCACTACGAGGCTTACAGGAGCCTCTTTTTTCTTGACTTCACCGCTATACAGGTATTACTCATGTCTAAATTTAAAATGAGGACTTAGAAATGAAAAAGATGTTTAGTGTTTTTATTATTCTGTTTGTGGTTTTGTGTTTATCTTTTCCATCTTTTGCTTCGTGGAGTAGTGATTTAAAAAAAGCTAAAGAGTTTGTTGTTATTGAAAACTATGAATTGGCTGATAAGTTAATTCAAGATGCTATTCTAGAAAATCCTACTAAGGCAGAGCTTCAATATCAGGCAGGTCTTATCTATTTTGATATGGGTTGGAAAAAGCAATACACTAAGTCTTTTCGGATTGCTACTAAACTTGATGATGATTATAAACATAAGGTTGCTGATTTTTATGAGGAGAAAGGCTTAGCTCTTTTCCAAAATGAGAAATTTACATCTTCAGATCTTTTAGATTATTTTTCCCCGGCCGTTTCTTTTGGAGGTGAAAAAAAGAAAGAAAAGATTTGTAAAGAACTTTATGAAATTAGCGAATCTTACGTTCTTGAGCCTAACTTTCGAAAAGCAGGAGAATCCTTTCGGGCTCTCTGTTCTCTAGACTCTAAGTATAGCGATTTTGCTTCAAATAGTCTTCTTCCGATGGCTGAGACTTATGGACCTAGAAGTCGATTAAAGATTTATCGGACAGTGTCCTCTTTTAGCAAGGTCAACAACTTTCAGATTGGCGAGAAAATTGCGGCTATGGCTAAGATGGACGGTGCTAAAAAGTCTTTCGTTGATGACTGCAAAAGAGAGGCGAAGAAGTACTTGAGTGATAGCGAATATAAAGAGCTTTTCCCGCCTGACTTTGTAGTTTATGGCCCCGGCCAAATAAAAGTTTTTAAGCTTAAGGCTGGGGAGAAAAGCCACTTTATTCGTGCTCAAGGAGTGTCGAACGTACGATTTCAAAGTAGGTTTGGAAAATATGAGATCATAACAAGAAGCGGGAAGGCTTATGCTCCCAAAAATATTCCTAAATATTTCCCAGAAGATTTTGTTATTCTCGGGGTTGTTGATGTCGATATGAGAATAGTTTTTGAATAATATTTTTAATGTTTTGGTTTTATTGTGGAGTAAAGATTTCGTTTGCTCCCTCAAGAGGGCTTAAAAATGAAAAAAGGTCTTATACTCTTAGGAATCTTATTCTTTACCTGTTCCTGCTCCAACGATGTCAAAAAAGCCAAAGAGTTTATGTCTTCCGGGATGTATCCTCAAGCAATAGAGCTTTTAAACAAGAGTATTAACGAAAAACCAGCAGATGCAGAAGCCCACTTTCAGTTGGGTGTGTGTTTTGTTAATACCGGGAATTTTAGAGGGGCAGATGAACGGTTTGCTAGTGCTGTTAAGTTAAAGTCAGATTATGGTTTTCAAATCGGAGGGAAATATAAAAAGGCGGGATTAGAACAGTTAGATAAAGACAATATTAATGGTGTTAAACGTCTTTTTAGTAAAGCGATACAATATCAACCAAATTTAAAAGATGGGATATGCCAGGAGCTTCTAACTAAAGCACAACAAGACGTTGGTTTAATAGATAATTGTCTTGCTATTTGTAAAAACTTTCAATGTAATACGGATAAAGAATTTGCTAAAATATATTTTACTGCTAGTCATGATGATAGTTGTAAAAACCCTTTAGAATATTTGCGAAATGCTTCTTCTTTAGATTCTCAATATAAAATTCAAACCGCTAAAGAATTAGTCAAAGTAGCAGAAACAACTAATGACAGTGTCAAAAAACTCACCCTACTTAGTGAAGCAACTTCAATTTCAAATGAATATCGGCCTCTTCTTAAAGATTATTTTCAAAAACTCAAAAAAGAAAAAAAAGTAAAAGAAATGCGCACTTTAGTTTCTAAATATGGACAGTCTTTGTCCACAAAAGATCAGGAGTTTTTAGCTCCGCCTCCTGTTTGGCAAGAAGTCCCCGGTTCCAGAATCATGGTGACTGGAAAAGGTTTTGGTTCCAATGATCAGGGTAAACTACGTATTAAAATTGTAGGTCTTAAGAAAGGAGATAAATTTATAGTTCAAGCGAGCAGGTTTGATGTTAAAAAAACTGTTAATGGCAAATCCCAATGGGTTTCCTATACTGTAAAAGAAGAATTTCATTGCACTTGGAACCCAAGTGGTTATCCAACTCCTTTTAGAGCACCAAAAGGAGAAAAATTAATTGTTTATTTAAAAAGGCTAATCTAATATTCTACTATGAAGAGCTAAATTTATCTTGTAATCATGGTGGTCAATTTTAGATAATCACAACTGGTCAAATTTCGGTTGTCATAACTACCCCTGCCTAATTCTTGTCAATAGGGGGGTGTCTGTTGTGGGTAGGGTATCGACCACAACTTATTTCCGAGAATTAACTGATTTAAAAGGAGCAATATTAGTCCAATTTGCTCAGTGGAATCAGGTTGTCTGCTGGGGATAGTGCTGGGGATGGCCTTTCAACAAAAAAGGGTTAGCCAACAAACGTCAGCTAACCCTATGATATTATTTGGCGGGCAATGCAGGACTCGAACCTGCGGCCTTTGGCTTCGGAGGCCAACGCTCTATCCACCTGAGCTAATTGCCCAAAATTATTGCGAGGACGCACCTGATAGCACAGTCCGCTATACTTGACAAGAAAAATGATTACTTGAAAG
>Ga0307990_1002115_pt1 | contig 16121 bp, 23 predicted proteins | sample EllFjometagen129_FD_203168 | JGI IMG/M metagenome (GOLD analysis project Ga0307990, IMG submission 203168) | Marine microbial communities from Ellis Fjord, Antarctic Ocean - #129 | ecosystem: Environmental > Aquatic > Marine > Unclassified | place: Southern Ocean | collected 2014-10-08
CTTCAACTACTTCTTCAACTACTTCTTCAACTACTTCTTCAACTACTTCTTCAACTACTTCTTCAACTACTTCTTCAACTACTTCTTCAACTACTTCTTCAACTACTTCTTCAACTACTTCTTCAACTACTTCTTCAACAACAGGTATGTCCTTGGTCTCTACACCTTCTTCAACTACTTCAAGAAACCTACGCTCTAGAAAAAGCTTAACTGTTGCTTGTTCTTTAGGTTGTAGGCCATCTGGTACAAGACCTCCAACTGGGATACGATGACGACCTAGACCGATCATTGATGTATGTACGTTTTTAATTGGCATGTGCTTCTCCTAAAAAGAAGGCCAAGCCGTTAGGCTCGGCCTTCATATCTAAATATAGTACTTAGTACTAACCCAAAATGATTTTAACAGCACCACGAGTGTTACCAATACCCATACCTGGAGCTTCGTATGTGTGGAAAGAGAGCATGTCTGCTTCGTTCTTGATGAACAAAGTAGCATCTTGCAGCAAGTAGAACTTGCAGAAGTACTCTTGAGGAGCGAAGAAATACATCTCGCCCTCTTTAACCAAGTCATCCTTGATTGTTGTAACGACGTTATAGCCTAAGAAGCTATCTTCGCCTTCAGCGCCATTACTGAAACGCTTCTCTTGAGGAGCATAACCGATCTCGTCAGTCTTCAATTTCAAGCTGTCGAGATAAGTATTCTTGTGCATAAGAACCTTGCCTGTAGGTAGGCGTAGGCTATTAAGCATTTTAGGACCATACATAAATGCGTCTTTAAAAGACTCACTTGCTGGCACTGTGATTGATTGGCTTGCACCAGCATCAGCGATAAGTTGATCAACAGTACCTAGGAACAGGCCGTCTTCTTCTTGCTGAATTTGCTTAACTTGGTTCTCTTTTAACCAAGACATGATATCCATACGGATTGTCATGAGCTCAAATTTAGATTTGTTCTCGCGAGTAGCTTCGATCTTGCCGAATGGAATCCGGAAACGCTTGCCCTCGAAGTAACAACGATCTCCAGTACCTTTAAATGGTACGAATGTCGCACTCGGAGCATCTGGCTCCATTTCGACGATGATTGATGGCTTGTCACTATCCATCTCAGGGTCTAGCTCATCAGCAGTAACAGTGCGGTGCTCAAACAGACGACGAAGAATACCGTCCTCATAGAGCTTTTGGCGTACATAAGCACTGCCCGCTTCTTCAGCTTCCTTTACCAATCCAGACTCTAGCTTCTGGAGAAACGCAGCATTAATGAGCTCTGCGCTTACTTGTGTAGTTTCTACAGGCATTATTTATAACCTTTCCTTATGATTTCTTATAATTAGTCTGTAGCAACCCAGACAAAACGCATCTGGCCAGTTACAGCATCAAAACTACGAACTTTACCAACAACCTTCTCTAGGTTTGTTACAGGAGCAAATTTGCCCTCAGTAGCAGTTAGAGGTTGATTAACAGTATAAGCACTGGCAACATAGTGATCTGCATTGCACTCGATGATCATGCCAGATTTAAGACCAACAAGAGTCTTAGCAAGAGCATCATTATCAATAACAAAGAATGCTAGATCTCCAGCATTAACACCTAGAGCATCGTAGTCAGCTACGATAGCAAGACCAGCAGCGTCAAGAGTAGCTACAGAACCTTTTTCAACTACAACACCATCAGCAGCTACGAGAGGCTCGTCCAACGAACCTGCTGAAGGCCATCCACGAACAATTTGATAAGCCATTGTAAATTACCTTTCTAAAATTAAAATTCGATGTACTATGACAGAATAAAATCCAGTAATGGATTGTCTGAGACATCGTGACGTTCACCAATAACACCAATATCGAAGGACTGCTCTTGAGCAACCTTTTCTGCGTATGCAACCTTTTGGATCGAAGCAGTCTTAGCTATGGAGCTAGCAGACGCCTCTTTCGCAAATTCATCAAGTTGATCAGCAGCAAGTAACAATTTTGCTTTTAATTCTGATACTTCCATGCCTGATCCTTATCCAAAGAATTTCAAGAAGTTTAAAACCTCTTGAGAGTCTAGATTCTCCGCTACAGTCTCTTCAGCAACTTTGGCTATTTCCGAGTCTATAGGTTGATCTAGTAATTCAGCAGCATCTCTTAGAGTTGCTGCCACGTTATGTACTAAGTTAGCGTCCATTTGCGAGGCCTCTCAGTTCTTCCATGTCTATACCTAAAAGAGTGACTTCATCTGCAGCAACCTTCGTAACAACAGTGGGGGTTGTCTCTAAACTATCTACATGGTCAGCTACTTCCCTGATCAAATCAGAAGCTACCTTGATGTGCCTAAAAATGTCTGGACGCATAATTAGTCCTCAGTTTCTTGATCCAAAGCTTCCTTACAAAGAAGATATGCTGAGGTGTAGATATCTTCTAGGTTCAGAGCTTCCTCCTTAACATCGCCAGCAACCTTCTCAACTGTTAGGTCAAAAGCTTCCTTCGCAATACCTTCAAGAAGTTCTTCTAATTCAACTTCTTCTGATTGAGCGATCTTCTCAAGGGTTAAGTCAAAAGCTTCCTTCACCATAGACTCATAAGCTTCCTGCACGTCGGAATTCTCCTCTGCAACCTTGCTCATTGTTGCAGCATAGGCGTTGTGATTAGCATCGGTAAGTTCAGACTGGTAAGCTAGGTCTGCTGAAACTGTTTCAGCAAAAATGTGTCCAAATTCTGATGCTTCCTTTTCCAATGCGGACATTTCACTGTCCTGGGCGGTCTTTGCAATAGTCCGTAGTTGCTCTACTGCCATTGATGCTTGTGCTTTCGTGGCAGCTACATTGTTTGCTGCTGCTACTAATGCATCCTCTGATGATTCCTCAACTGGTTCTGCTTCCATAGAAGCGCCTTGTGCTTGTGCTTGTGCTTGTGCTTGTGCTTGTGCTTGTGCTTGTGCTTGTGCTTCAGCAGCTTCTAGTTCTGCTTGTTCCTCTGGAGACATCTCCGGAGTTTGAGTCTCAGCGTTGGGATCTTCTTGCTCAGGGGATTCTCGCTCTTTAGGAGCATTAGGGACCTGACCAGGAACTTCCTCAGCTGTCTTTTCTAAGGAGGCATTAAACTGCTCTAGCACTGAGCTGAGCATTATTGATCCTTTTCCAGCCATAATTATTTCCTTACTGTGTTGAGTAATAACGATAAGTCGTACTAAATTCCTATAATATATAGTGGGTTCATGCACTTATAAATTTAAGGATAAATCGACGATTTATTAATATAGTGTGATTTTTGGTATAAGATCTTGATAAGCCCTAACTATCTATGTAGACCAACATACACATCAATTCCGATGTGTCATGGAGGTACTATGAATAAATCAAATCAGTCAGTTAAAACTAATCAATCCTTAGGGCTTATGGATGTTGTGGTAGGTGTTTGTTACACTATATGTGTATTGGCAAGTATCTATCAGGTAGAGACGAATAGGGATCATTAGGATTCAAAGTAAAAAGCAGACTTGAAATTACTCAGATCTGCCTTTTACTTTACTACTGCTATATTTTTTAGCTATCTCTTAAGATGTGTTCCAAACGCGGCTCCTAGAACTCCAGTGGTACCAATAGTTAGGGCAGGGTGATCTGTAACGAACTTTCCTCCTTTGTGTAAAAGCCTATTGGCTGGGCTCATCATCTGCTCTGCCATAGGGTCGTTCCTATACTTTATATGCTTATTGTATAAGTAGTCTAGTCCTAATGCAGATGGAGCAGTCATAGCTAAGGTAGGCCATAGATTATTAGTAATTTTTTTACCAGTGTCCATAACATTAGCAGTTTTAGTCAAGGAGTCTCTTGCTTCTGTAAATGCTGTGTTAGCTGGAATTTCAACACCTTGCTGAGTCCTTAGCATCTCAGGCTTACTAAGTAGTATCTTAGCAGCTAAGAGAAGTCCAGGTAGACCTATTGCTTGCTCTGCAGCATAGCTACTCCCTAATAAAGCTCCTAGAGAGGCTAGGCCTACTGTAGCTCCAATAAGGTTTTTAGCTCCATGAGGAACATTATTCGTAGCTTTAGCAGCTCTTATGGCCGCTGTATTAGTAGTGTACTCTTTCCCGTCAGATCCTGAGATTGAGTACTGCTCAAGAACACCAGGACCATGTGAAGATCGGTCATTCATGTTCATCAAGTTCAGCTGATCTAAAAAGCCTGCCCCCGAGTTGACGTGAGAAGCTATATTATGTGCACCAGTATTTAAAATGTGGCTCGCGGCTACTGCTGCTGTTTTCTCTAAGGTTTCTTGTAAACCTGCAGATTTCATAAACATGATTCGCTTAGCTGCTGTAGGTTGAACATGCTTCTTAATGCGGATGCTAATTTCTGGGGAATCAAAATCCTCAGAGAAATTATTCATGATAGGTTCAGCTTCAGAGAATATACGTCTAGGCTGATGAGATAGCATTTGTAGGATAGCTGGAAGCATTTTAAACATGTGATTCATATGATGCTCTTTGAAGCCTTCCCCCATATGATGCTTACCTGAAGCATAGGCTAATTCTCCTAAAGAAGGGGCAACTGTACATCCTCCTATCCCTCTAAGTAATCCTCCAGGTGATAGGTTGACCTTCTCCATATCATCAAAAGACATCTCAGGGTAATCCAAGTGCCGTATTTTCTGATCCTTTAAGCTTTTTATTACTTCTAGATTAGCTGAGTCTTTTACGTTCTCGTCGTTATCCTTAACCTTAGTGATGTCTCCATCAACATATTTAATTATTTCTGAGAACTTCTGTAACCCTTCACGAGCTAACTTCTCCATCTCATAATCCGCTCCAAGATCTGCAGCTAAGTGTATAGGAGTCTCTTCGTTTGTAAAAGATCTTTCTGCTGCAGCCTTTTCTAGAGCCCAGGCTACTCGGTCTGCAGGCTTACGCACTACTGAGATATCAAAGAACTTAAGGGGGGCTGGATTGATAGAGTATACTTGCCGGCCATCAGGGAGGATCTTCTTCATATTGTAACGTAAATGGTCACAGTACTCTTTACGAGTCTTAGCTTTGTTGCCACAGATTGAACACTGATCATACGCTACCCTAACACCCATAGAAACAAAGATGTCTTCACCATTTTGTATCTTAGTAATAGTATCCTTTGCCATAGGTATTGTCTTATCAATTTCTAAAATGAGTTCTACTCGGTGCATGTTCTCATTGTAGAAAGTGTATATAGGCTTACCCATAGACTTCTTAGGATCTTTATTCACATGATGTAAAAATACATGTGCGTTAGACTTAAATGTGTCGTGATACTTTCTGAGGTCATCTCCGTAAAAGAAGTCTCCATTATTATTAGGACCATACTTAGTACTATCAGTCATAGCAATGACATGGAGATATGCTTTGTTAGGATCACGCTCTAACTTTGTCCAGTACTCCTGGATGTCATTAGATGCAGTCTTAATAAGAGACTCATCTACAAGGGTTACTCGTGCCTCTCCAGTTTCTGGTATCTCACATCCTAAATCAATAATCTTAATCATTGCTATACCTTCTATTAATTGAGTACGCCTTTAGAGGCTAAGTAATCTACTGCCTTCTCTGCTTCTTTAGCCATCTGAGCAAGCTTTCTATGCTTATAGATAGCCTCCCCAGTCTTCTGGAGAGTATAGAGCTGCTTTTCTTGATTAGTCATGACAATCCTTAGAATTTGATAAAGTCTTTAATGCTAAACCCACCAGGCTTATTAGCTGCTTTAGATTCAGTATCAGTTAGAGTCTTAATGGTAGCGAGATCTATATGACCAAATCGTACAAAGTGCTGTAGTAACTCTCGTACCACTGGCTTTTCTTTACTGACTGTGGGGGCTAAGTTGTAAATAGTAGCGTAGTATTCTAGGACCTTGGTACTATCAGCTTCTTTGATAATTGGGTCAGTAGACATAAGGTCTTCAATCAGAGCTTTGCGGCGAGTATCGTTTTGTATCTTATTGATAATGGCTTTAAGGCCAAAGGTTGTTAGGGAAGCTATGCCTATAGTGGCCTTTAATAATGGACCAGTACCTTCTAGACTAGCAGATACATCCTTAAGGCTCTTAGGATTTATACCAAGTAGTGCAGTCTTCTCTAATCCTATAGTGTAATAATCTTTATCTTCCATTGTTTGCTCCCGTTTAAAATAAGTTTAGGCTACGTTCTGAGTGGTCCTGCAGTTGTTTGTTTTTATACTTAATGCTTCTAAAAGGTATTGGCGATGTTAGCTGTTGACCAAAGTATTTTACTCCTGGTACGGCTTCCTTCGTTACATGCTGATTAGGGTCAATATGTCTAAGATTCTTATTCAACTCTTTTGGGAATCTATAGGCTGCTGCACCACCTAATGTCATAGCAGTTAATGTAGTTTTAGGGTTATGATATAACTGATGTCCAGTAGCCTTAATACCTTTGTAGGCAGCTTTAACTGGTACGGCTGCTACAGCTTTAGCACCTTTTGCAGTTGCTACTGTAGCCCTACGGACACCTTGAATTACTTTCTTTCCTGCTTGTGACTTGCCAAAAAAGAGTAGGTTCTTTAGGTACTCAGGCAACTTCTCCTTACCTGCACACTTTTCAAAGTCTTTAGCTGTATTAGTTATTGACATGGCTGTTAGCCCACTCATAAAGGTTAGCTAATTCTAGTTTCTTAGAAGTTACAGATTCTTGAAGCCCTACAAGGCTGTGTAATGACTCTTGAGCTTCTTTGAATAGTACGTGCTGCTTAGCAGTATCATCTATCAAGGAGGCTACTTTAATTAGCTCTGGTTTCTCTTGTAGGGTTGCTGAGATACCATTTAAGAGGGGATGAGCTACTTCTCCATAAATAGTATGTACTTCGTTAGCAAACTTAGAGAATGATGGCGCTGTAAAAGAGGAGAATGTTGTGATCACGTGCTCTGCACGGTTCTGAATCTTCATCTCACAAGCTAGTTTCTCTTGTACAGTCTCTTCAATGTCTTTACTAAGTTTAAAAATACGTGTGCTTAGGGGTACTTCCTTAGTGGATGCTGTCTTAAGCATTGGCACACTTGGGAGTACCATACCTATTAGTGGGGTACGGCGAGTGTTAGGTAGGGACATTGGTATTGATCCAACGTATGTAGATAGGTCAGATGCGGTCTTCTCAGAAGGAGTACCTTCCTGATCATCGTCTTTAATGTCTTCTTTAGACTCCTCTGGATCTTTATCCTCTGCGTCTTTATCTTCTGTGCCTGCTTTAGCAGCAGGAGACTTAGTGCTTTTTTCAGGATAAATCTCACTAATAACATCAGCATAATTAGCAACTTTGAACTCTGCCTTCTTATCAGTACTAACTTTAAGTAGCTTTAGAGTTGCTGAAGTATTTGACTTCTCAACCAGACGTTGAATTTCCATAGGATTAAGTTTCTCCTCGGAAGCAATCTTCACAATGCTGTCTGAAAGAGTTGTCCCTTTAGAAAAGAACTGCGTAGCAGCCTTATCTGCTAGTGCATCAAAATTGCGATTTGTCTGGTCTAGAAACATAATTTCTTCCTTATACAATTTCTTCTGTTGTTGGATCTACCTGATCGGCACCTAAGCCTTTTTTAGTTATAATGGTCAGTAGATCGTTACCATGATCGGTGTCATCACCCATTAACTTCTCCATTACCTCATATGTTTTGATCATGGTCTTGGACCATTCCATTGCATGTTTAGTAACTCTGGAATTTAGTGGGTTAAAATTAGCTTCCATTGCTCTGTAAGCACTTGCTAAGAACATCTTCTTTACTAGTACTCGTTGCTCTTCAGTCTTTGGAACAACATTACCATACTTGAAGTATATAAACTGAGGTCCTAAGGAGTAGGCCCGCAGTTTTAAGTCTTTACCAAACGTATTCTCGTAATCTTCTATGTAGCAAACCTTATCTAGGCTTGACCTGAATGTGTTCTCTGTATCAAAGAATAGTTCACGATACGTTTCAAGAGTTGTAGCACTCATATCAAAGCTAATGGATATATCAACAGGTTCAGCATCTGCTAAGAATAAAGCTTCTACTATCTCTTTCTTGAAGTTATCCTCAAAGATTTCAAAGGCATATAAGAACTCATCATTCTCACATACCTCTAAAGTAAGATATTCTCTATAGGCCTTCATAGCCTCTGTGTACTCATCATCTTCAGGCGTGCCTAATTGTATATCCTCTCGTATCTTGAGATTCTTATATTGTAGGTAGGCCTTCGCCATTATATTCCTTTACTTATGCTGATTCATGTTGATGTATGACTTTAGGTCATATACCAACTTTCCTAGATTAGTAAAAATCTTACGCATACTTGTTAGGACGGTTGTATATTGATCCTTACCATAATGATTCTCAAGCTCTTCTTGGGAAGATGTAAACATTAAAACTGTCTTGCCTAAGTCTGTTACTGCGTTAGCAAAGGTAGGTAAGAGGTCTACTAATGTTCCCTTGATATCATCATTAGAAGCTACAGAAGCTAGAATTCCTGTATCCATTAAGTCTTCATCTTGTAGATCTGCAGCGGCTTGCATTGAGCTGTCATCTACAGCATAGTCATTAGCCAATTGCTGAGCTTGAGGCTGCTGAGCTTGTCCAAAAGGCATTGGGGCTTGCTGATTCTGGGCATTAGGGCCTTCAACTTGTGCAGCTTGTACAAAGGCTATCTTGTCTAAAAGTAGTAACTTCTTTTCTTTTAATAGGGTGTCTGCAGCTACTTTGCTTAGACCATAAGTATTGACCATTGCTTGAGTATACTCAGCTTCATCCCTAAATGTTGCTGTCTTCTCAGTCTTAGTATCTGTAACACGAATATCAACGCCATCATTCTGAAGTGTAATCTTAGTATTGACACTGGTTAGGAACTTCTGGAGCATTGAGATTGTGGAGATCCCTCTGCCTATTTTAGCAGGAGAGATGTCCAGAATTATAGAGTTTGTAGGTAACATAAACGATCCATCACCTACAGCTACAAAGCCTTGTTTAATCTGAGGAATAAAGCCGATGCTATTACCACCATAAGTAGACTTTAGGTAGGTAGACCCATCAATCACAGTCTTTTTAGTATTAAACCGTGATAGGTATTTATGTGGAAACAAGGCTAAGGAGCCATCTTTCTTAGGATAAAAGATAAATACCTTACCTTCAGTGTCTCCGCAGGTTACCTCACAAGGCTCATTACTGTTTGTACTACGCTTAGGAGTACCTTTAGGTGTATAAACATCTAAAGGTACTCCTCCGAAGTTTAGTACGTCATTAACTTTTAGACCATCAGTAGCTTCTGAGACTAGTATGCCTTCTTCTTTAGCCTGCCCTAAGCGTTGTAATTCATTAGGGTCTCTAGGAGGTACATAGTTCCCTCCAGATATGGAACTGTAGCCGTCTTTAGTAAAGAGTACATTCTCTGCGATGAGAACTTCCTTACTTGTTATGTCTAATCCCTTAGGTAGAAAGATGCTGGCTTTTCCTGCATACCCAGTACAATGTTTATACTCAGTGATATTCATCTTGGTGACTGCATCTGAGGCTAGGCTATCAATACTTGCTACCTTAGTACGTGGAGTATCAGGCTCTTCAACAAAGTAACCCCGTAGTAGTATCTCTTCTTTAGCTTCTTTGGAGAGTGCTTCTGAGGCTTCCTTAGTAAGTTCACTGAGACGTAGTAGATCAATCGTAGTATCTTCTTTTAGATCCAAGGCAATAGCTACCTTAGTCTGAGCTACCTTAGTCTGAGCTACCTTAGTCTGAGCTAGCTTTTGACCTAGAGCTTCTATTGGGTAGAATTCTGCTACCTTAGCCAGGAACTCAGGGTTCTCTTGAAAATAGGTAGAGATTGCTTCTTTAGCCTCGTTAGGTAGTGAGGCTATACTTGAGTCAGAAGCAATTACTACATTTGAGCGACTTGGTGGGCGGAACATGTCTTTAAAGACTTGTTGTGTGCTATCAACAAATGGGGCCTTACCAATTACCTTAGGATCTTGTAGGTCATTAGCTGATTCAATTTGTTTGATAGTATCTTGATTTAGAGGTTCAAAAGATTGGTCATCCTTTAAGTACATCATCTCACAGGAAGTAATCTTCCCTGAGGCCATTATTACTGGTAGATATACTACGGTAGCCCCTTTGCGGATAATGAACGCTCCAGTGCCTGATCCCTTCTCTAGATCAGAGTCTAGCACCTTGTAAGTAATCAAGTACTTCATTATTTGAGGGTACTTGCTGCTCAAGATACTATACGAGGCATCACCAAACTTCTTATTAAAAGCTTGCTGTTTTGGCGAAGAGCCCCCTTCGTCTTGTTGAGACATTTGTTGTTGATGCGCTTGAACAATCGGGGAGATCGAGGTAATGGGCATAGTTAGATACCTTCTACAGAGTCGTCTTTTGGAGGGATTGATTCTTAAGAGTAGTTATTAATTTAGCTTCTGAATCAGTCAATGCTTGAGTCAGATCTTTGTTGACGTTGCCAAACGGAGTAATAGCTTGGTACATACGCTTCTGGTTAGCGTCTACTGCAACATTAGTAGCTCTAGATGGTTTTGGCATCGTAGGCATTGTTGGCATTTTGAATTTGCTATTAGTAAGCATTAAAGCCTCAGGGTTAAGAAAATGCCTCCACCCCAAATAAGGAGCAGAGGCATTTACTGTGTTTCTATTTATTTCTAGGATTTACTTCTTATACTTCTCGTATAGAGCTTTACCACCAAGACCTGCACCTCCATATACTGCAACTGAACGCCCTAGAGATTTACCGCCTTCTTTAAGACCTTCTTTAGCACCATCGAAATAAATGCCTTTGAGCTTAGCATTGCCTTTATACTTTTTAGCTAGACCCAGGTTCCCTTTAGCTTTACCAAAACCTTGCTTAATACCTTTACCTTTAGCACCTGAGGATAGAAAGGCTCCCAAGTTTGAAGCTTTACCTTTAGCAGATTTGCCTAGATTCTTAAGCGCGTCAAACTTAGCACCAGCAAGTTTCTCAACTTCAGCATCGTAATCTTCTTCAGAGATGTCCCCAGCAACTTTAGCAAGAGTCAACTCACCAATAGCGGCCATAACAGCAGTCTCATCAACTCCTTCTTCAGAAGCTTCTTTTTTTACTTCGCCAGCTTCTTCGCCTTCTTCACAAAGAGCATAATACTCGTCCAGTACTTCCGCAGTTTTAGCGAGAACTTCTTCCATGTCATAGTCATCAGAGAGACCATCAGTGATGCAACTTGTTACTGCATCGAAATCTTCTTCAGAAGCTACTTTAACTAGCTCAGTTTCGAGCAGAGCTGCCATAACGCCATTGACTTCGGCTTGTTTGATCATTGCGAGCTTTTCCATAATACTAAGTCCTTTTCTTCAACATAAAGTTTGGGTTCATGAGCAAGCAAAGTGCTTGCTACCTATAAGTATTTAACTAGAATATATTGGGCTTTATACACTGAAATTTTAAGTAATTAATTTACTAAGTAGGTGTTGGGTTTGCAAAAGAAGGGGCTCTGTCTTGTTGTGGATTACCAGAACCTCCTCGTTTATATATAGGTATGTACTTATTAGCTAAGTCAGAACCCTTTGAGTAGCCATACATACCTCCTGCGGCAGCACCAAGGATTGATAGTTTGCCTAGCCCCATAGACTTCATAATCTTACGGCCCATATTACCTCCAGCAAGTCCTGCAACGCCACCCGCAGCTTCTCCACCTACAGAGTTCATGCCTCCAGTAACAGACATAGTACCCATACCAAGACCTAATGCGCCTGTAATAGACTTAGAGTCTTTCATAAGGAATTTAGCTGCATTACCTAATAATCCGCCTGTTTTAGTAATCGACATACTTGATCTTTCATTATAAGGAACAAAGGGTATATTATATATTGGTAGATTGTGGGTGTGATTTGAAGTACTTACAATTATTTTGCTTTGTAGTATTTTTGGCGGGTACCTACTAGTATCTTTTTACCTGTTGAGACATCTCCTAATACTTGTAAAAGGCGGTACTGCTTTGCTATCTTTTCTCGGATAAGAGTAATGTCTAGGTCATCCAATGTTTTCATATCATCTACTTGGGCTTCAATAGCTTCTAAGTTCTCTTGTACTAAGTCTAACCACTGATGCATCTGTATTTCAGCTGCTGAGCTTATCTTCTGCGTCATTAGATCTGCTCCTTAGGTGTAGGAGTAGACTGTTTCTCTACTTCTCGTAAAATTATATCAATACGTGCGAAGAGGTTGTTCATCAGCTTGAGCTGCTCAGGAACCTTCTTCCAGTTACCTAGATTAAAATTAGGTCTTAGGACTTCTAGTTGTGAACGAGTCTGGGCTACAGTACGTTTAATATTGTCTCCCAGGAACTTTACATACGTCTGATCCTGAAGTGCCTTAGCTTCGGCTTGCGCTTTAGCTAAGGCTTTTGGATGTACAGGTTTTGTTGGGGTTTTTACCATTAACCCATACCTAGTTGGGGAAATGACACATTAGTGTACTCAATAAGATCAGGACGGTCATACTGAGTCAAGGTATTAACTGCCTCTAGCTGTAACACTCCTTGAGCACTTAGTATCTCTAAAGCAGGCTTACACCGAATAACCTCAGCTAATACATTAGGAGAAATATTGCCCCCAGATATAATGTCACAGTGGGCTTTACGTACTATCATAGTTGCTAGTTCGTTGTAGTAGTTAATTTCATACATCTCATCATCAGTTTTACCTTTGATGCGTGTAGGCTCCGTGATCGTGATTAGCTCCTGCTCTAATTTCTCTAAGAAAGCGATTTCATCCTTACATTTCTTCCTAGCATCATCTGCCTCTCCTTGTAGAATAGTGGCTTCACGCCGTCTAAAACTGTCTTCCGTGCTGTCTCCCAGTTTAGAGAGCATATACTCGTGCTTCTCTACTCCCAACTCAGCCATTGCTAAGTTTTGTTTATGTTGAGTTAAAAAGTTCCGAATATTACGTAGTTTATCCCAAGGGGTTAGCCCATCAACACTGTATAAATACGCTGCATTGTGATTTGTTTGACTTGCCATTTTATTTCTCCTGATTATAAAGTTGAGTAATTCCTTTTACACACGACTCTACTGTAGAGTTAGTAGTGTCTAAGGTTAGGTTTGGGTTATCTATAGGGACATACTCAGTTGTAATTCCTGCAAAATTAATTAACTTTTTAGAGTAGTATCCTTTAGGATCTCTTTCGGCACAGGTTGTTACGGAGGTACTAAGTTGTACAGTTATAATATGTGGGCAAGCAATAAAAAGCTTGTCTCTTTCTGTTACTACGCTAGCCATAAATGAGCAGATGACAGTATGGCCTTGGTCACTCAATAACTTAATCAAGGCGTTGTTACGTCGTATATTCTCTGTTTTCTCACTTGTAGAAAAGCCTAGGTCTGTATTCATACTTACCCGTATTTCATCCCCATCTAAATGGATGCTGTGAGGTATCTGCTTCTGTAGCTCTTTACCTATAGTAGTTTTTCCTGAGCCACTAAGACCTGTTATGTAAATTATTCTACCCATGTTGTAGTAGTATCTCCGATATAAAAGGGCTCATATATGCGCTTGGTGGTACTACGTCATTATTGATAAACTCACTCTTAATCTTACTAGCTTGTAGCTCCGTGTTTCCTACGTACTGCGTAGCTTGATATAATATTTCCACATCAGTTTTCTTCTCAAATTTCTTACAGAACTCATAAGACTCTGTAGGAGTATAGAAGTCTGCGACACAGTTCTTGCCACGCCCCATAATGAATTTTGTGCAACCGAAGTTACACATTAGCAATACATTCTGTAGAGCCTCCCTAGGCCCTGCGAACACTCTAGGAAGTAGGGTGACAAGTAGATCAGTGTCATACTGCTCCTTAATCTTTTCATAGCAAATTATCTTGTCAGCAAAAGAGTAGTCTGTGACTTTAGTAGTGCTGTAAGGGGTTGTGTATAAGAGCTTGCCTAAGGCACTGTAGGTCTCAATAATATGCTCATGTGCCTTGTGTGGTGGGTTCCTACTCTGGAACACGTACTCGTTTAGCCTGGTGATACTGGTGTATGGTATTCCTAAGGACTTGAAGGCTGTATCTGAGTATCCTTGAATATCCCCATCCACACAGTAGCGATACTCATTAGTGTAGAGGTCTGCTACTCCTGGATGACTAGTATCGGACGTTGCAAACATCAGTAAGGCTGTGGATTCTAGATCAATAGCATAGTACTTATTGACTTGAATCGTGCATACACTATTTCCTCTGAACCTACACTCAAGAGTTTCTTCCCCTAGGTATGGTTCATCAACAAAGAATAGGTAGGGTAGGCTATACAGCTCTCCGTGATAGGTATACTCCTCCAGTATCTCTGTTAACTCTTCTACTCCTATTAATTTATCTACAGGAGCTAGGTGTCCTTTAGATAAGCAATGGAGTAAGAGTAGTTCCCGCTCTGAAAATTCTCGTACCATTAGTAACTGCTTTTAATGTCGTATAATGCGATTAGATCAATGCCCATGACCTCAGATAAACTTTTCCATTCTGGGTAATCTATGCAGTAGTTATATATGTAAGACTCCCACTTCTGAAAAGCCTCTAGGTTACGCTCATATTGATCAGTCTGCTCAGCGTACCATTCGAATAATGTGCTATTCATTCGTGGGTATTCCTCAGCACAGATAGGCATCCCTAAGAACTTTTCTAAGCTCTTTATTTGCTTAGGTAAGTCTTCTATAAAACCTTCAAACGTGCAGAAGTGTATATTCTCTGACTTAGTGAATACATCTGTAGGTAGGTTAATTAGATTGTGGTGGTGGAGGTACTTGTGCTTATTGTAATCCATAATCTCACGTACAATTTCAGGTGTGAGATTCTCTACATCCCAAGTCGTTGCGTTCTTAGGGATGTTGTATTCATAAGATTCTTCACCAGCTAGTACTACCAGAAATTGAGACTTGAGCATCTTATAGATATTACGAACCATGTAGATAATTTTATGGTTGTAGTTCTGCCAATCACCAACATGATAGTCATACTTGTCTGGATTAATTATAGACTTATCTAGTAAATATTTGGTGCTAGATAGGTCCTGACCGTCCCAATTACTAAGATAAGGAACCTCAGCATCGTGAGTACGAACCATCGCACGAATATCTTTACCAGAAGTTAAAGACTCTTGTTGTTCCAACACCTCATACAGAGAGTTAGAGCCTTGTTTTCATTGACCTACGAATAAGATGTTTTCTGACATGATTTCTCCTAGTATATAATCGTGAGTTATACTAAGATAATGGGTACTATTGGGAGGAATTTAAGTAGTTGAAGTTTATTTATACTTTATAACTTCTAGGTCAGAAGTACATTCTGTGATTGGACACTGTATGGTATCTCCTAAAGCACCGTACTCAGCCTCAAAGTCATCAAAAATGGTAAATCCTAAAGGCTTATTGTCTTGGAAGTGTGCTTTGCAAGTATAAACAGCTCCGTAGTAGTCAATGCAGATAGCCTTCTTAGGCGCAGTGCACGTCCAAGACTTAAATGAATTAATCCTACTCAGGCCGTATGCAGATATCTCTTTGTTATTATGTAGAAAAGGGGTATGTGTGTTCATTCTTAGAGTTTTTGTTATTATTTCTTTACTAGTAACTCCTGCCGTGTGAATCTCTACTACCACGTTTTTATGTAGTTTAGCTAGAGTCTCTCTCGCTATAACCAATGTCTTAGGGTCCGTTACCATTAATTTAACTAGTACAGGCATATCTTTACATAGGTTATTGCATTTTAATACAAATTCCGAAGGAGCTACTTGTGTTAGATGCAGGGTACTATGTATTTTTATTGGATGAACTGTGTTTAGGGAAATATAGTAGTCTACTGTAGCACTTAGATTAGTATAGATAGTAACACTTCTTCTAAGACTTAATCGTTGTAATATACTATGTAAATCTTTTAAGGTGGGCTCGCCTCCTGTAATAGTTAAATTAACAGGGGATATCTTATCTAAGTAATTATAGGCCTCAATAGTTTTTGTTATTACCTCATCTGTAGCGTCAGGAGGGTTCATAGCCATAGTAGGGCAAACACAATAGTGGCATTTGTAATTGCATTTCCTGGTTAAAATCCAGTATGCATGCACATAGTCGTCCGTACTATTTATTAAATCTTTTGATCCTGATATCATAGAGTGTAATCAAT
>Ga0307990_1002116_pt1 | contig 16119 bp, 15 predicted proteins | sample EllFjometagen129_FD_203168 | JGI IMG/M metagenome (GOLD analysis project Ga0307990, IMG submission 203168) | Marine microbial communities from Ellis Fjord, Antarctic Ocean - #129 | ecosystem: Environmental > Aquatic > Marine > Unclassified | place: Southern Ocean | collected 2014-10-08
CCATGTGTCAACAATATTTCATACAAGTAAGTATACCCTATGTGCCTGATAATGTAAAATGTTGACGGAAGAAGCTCTGGATTATCCGTATCGATAGTTTATCTAAGTAGATAGAATTAAATACTCTGTTGTGATATAATTTGAAAATTATCTCAATCAGCAGTTTTGCCAGAACCAGTCCTGGTAATACCAGGGATTGTCTAGGGCCAATCCTTTAAATAAATAGGGCATATCTATATTGAAAATGGTTAGTTCGTTCGATTTACATTTTTTTATTAGATACCTATACATATCCTTAACAGAAGATTTATTATGGATTGGCAAGAAGAGTACAAGAGGAAATCGGTTCCAGTGGAAAATGATGCAACACAAATCAAGTAAGGAGGACTTATTATGGATTGGAAAGAAGAGTACAAGAGAAAATTGATTTCAGTCGAAGATGCCGCGGCACAAATCAAGTCCGGTGATGGTATAATGATGTCTGCGGGTCCAAGCACGCCAGTTGACATCGTTGCGGCTATTTCAAAACGTTACAAAGAGCTAAAGGACGTAACCATTTTTTCAGGTCTCCTGATGACCCCTTTGGATTATCTCCAAACCGAGTATATAGGGCACATAAAACATCACACCATATTTGCAGGTCCTTTGGAGAGAATGTTTCTCTCACAGGGCAATATAGAGGTGACATCGTACCAATTTTCAAAAACAGAAGAGCTCACTCTCGATCAACTGTCCTTTAATGTGGCAATATTTGAAGTATCAGAACCTGATGCAAGGGGATACATGAGCTTTGGCCCACTGGGAACCTTCAACAACGGTCTTGTTTCAAGACTGGCCGATAAAGTCATCGTTCAGGTCAATAAGAAAACACCCTTTATCAATGGTATGGATGCACATATCCATGTAAGCAAGGTTGATTACATATGCGAGGCCGATCACGAACTTGCAGTGATTCCCCCTATCATAGCAGGAGAAGAGGAACATAAGATTGCTGAGTATATTGTTGAGCGAATCCCCGACGGAGGATGCATACAGATCGGTCTTGGCAAACTCGCAAACGCTGTAGGCTTCAAACTTGAGAACAAGAAAGACCTTGGGGTTCACACGGAGATGCTTACTGACTCCATGGTGACATTAGCCAAAAAAGGGGTCATCAACTGTTCGAAAAAGACCTTCCATCGCGACAAGATAGTATGTGGTTTCGGTATTGGAACCAAGGAACTTTACGAATTCATGGACCACAACCCTCTCATAGCTGCGTTCCCCATATCCTACATAAATGATATCAGTAATATTGCCAAGATCGATAATTTTGTCTCGATCAACAATGCCCTTACCGTCGACCTGACAGGACAGGTGTGTTCTGAGACCTTGGGTTTTTCTGTCTACAGCGGCACTGGGGGTCAGCTTGATTTTGTCAGAGGTGCACAACTATCCAAGGGGGGACAGTCTTTTATCGCGCTGAAATCGGCAGCGAATACCAAGAATGGACCAATATCCAGGATAGCTTCCGTTTTACCTCCCGGTACCGTGGTAACCACACCGAGGACTGACGTTCAGTATATAGTAACCGAGTATGGCATTGCCGACCTATACAATAAGAGCAACGAGCAGCGGGTAAAGGCTATGGTTTCCATAGCGCACCCTGATTTTCGTGATCAGCTCACCAAAGAAGCAAAAGACGCGGGGCTGTTGCGTTAATCATTACCACAAAAGGCGTAAAGCCTTTGATGAGAGATTTTCAACTTATTACATGCCAGATGTATTAAGGAATAACCAGTTAAAACAGGAGGTAGAGATGTCAATCATAGAATGGAAAAAGGATGAAAGCGTTGCGATTATGACCATGAACAATGGGGAGAATAGACATAATCCTGACTTTATCAAGGCCATCTTAACGGCCTTTGACGAGATTGAAAATGATGAGACGATCTCATCTGTGATTATCACTTCAAGTGATAAAAAGAACTGGTCTTTGGGAATAGATCTTGAGTGGATTACAGGTGCCATGAAAAACAATGAAACTCAGACGATTAAGGATTTTATGTACGGTTTAAACCAAGCGTTTGAAAGGGTTCTGCTTTTCCCAACGCCGGTTATCGCCGCAATTAATGGGCATGCCTTTGGAGATGGCACTATCTTAGCCTGCGCTTGCGACTTCAGATTTATGAAGGCTGACCGAGGATTCTTCTGTTTCCCTGAAATTGATATCAACATTCCCCATCTGCCCGGGATGCTTGCGATTATAAAAAAGGCGATGCCATATTATGCGCTTGAGGACCTTGTCTTTAGCGGCAAAAAAGCGCTTGCAGTGGAGCTGGAAGCAAATCATGTTATCCGTAAGGCCTGTGAAAACGAGGAGGCCTTGATGCAAGAGGCATTGGCATGTGCAAAATCATTCAACAAGGGAAGGGCAATATTCTCAGAGACAAAAAAGAGACTACATAAAAATATAATCGAGATCATGAAAAAAGAGGATCCTGAGTTTATAGAGCCCCTTAAGCTTATGGCATAAAACATCCAATATCATGAGTGTAAACTATATCATAAGATGCAACTAGGAGGCGGCAAAAGAACAGGGATACGTGTATAAGGATCAGATCCTGCCGGTAGTTTTATACGCGGAAAAGTATGAAACGTATTTTAGAGACAAAAAAGATCGGGAAATATTTTTCCGCCCTGTCAAGCCAACAGACGAAAGAGGCATCCAGGATCTATTTTATTCTCTCCCTTCACAAGAGGTGTATGCCAGATTTTTTACCAGCCTCAAGGCCCTGCCACATAAAGAAGTCCGGCCATTAAACATGATCATTAAAGATGTTGTTGCTATTAATGTAAGGCTTTCTGAGCTTGCAAAAGAGATGTTACTGCAATATGATATTTTCAAGAATAAGGTTTGTCATGAAGCTTTGAAAATTAGAACTGGTTCTAAAAATTGATGATTTTGTAGAAAGGAGAAGCAATATGAAAAACCTTGATGCAATTTTCTCCCCGCAATCGGTAGCGGTTATAGGAGCTTCCGAGAAGATTGGGAAGGTCGGGCATGATATTTTTGCCAATATTGTAAAAGGACAGTATACGGGGGCCATATATCCTATAAATCCCACTGCAAAATCGATTTTAAATATAAAAGCATATCCGTCAATTATGGATGTGCCAGATGATGTTGATCTTGCAATGATAGTTCTTCCCCCCAAGTTTATTATGAAAGTGGTTGAAGATTGTGTTAAGAAAAAAGTAAAAGGGATTGTGATTGTTTCTGCAGGCTTTCGAGAAATCGGGGCAGAAGGTCTTGAAATGGAAAACAGGATAGCAGCCATTTGCAAGAAGGCAGGGGTGCGTTTGGTTGGTCCAAACTGCCTTGGCGTTATCAACCCGGATCCTTCAGTAAGCCTTAATGCCAGTTTTTCTACTCGTATGCCGGAAAGCGGCGATATCTCATTTATTTCTCAGAGCGGAGCTTTGTGCACAGCGGTTCTCGATTTTGCGGCGGACAGGAAATTTGGTTTTTCAAAGTTTATTTCCATCGGCAACAAGGCTGATGTGGATGAGCTTGATTTGCTGCGTTATCTGCATCAGGATGTTAATACAAGAGTTATTATGCTTTATCTGGAGGAGCTCCGGGATACACAAGACTTTATAGATGTTGTTAAGGATATTACATCCGGGTACAGGCCTACTCCGATACTTGCAATAAAATCGGGAAGAACAAGCGCGGGAGCCCAAGCAGCGGCGTCTCACACAGGTTCGCTTTCAGGTTCCGAGGCAACATATAATGCTATTTTTCAGCAGTCAGGGATAATTCGAGTAGATACAATTGATGAGCTTTTTGATTTTGCAAACGCCTTTGCTTTCAAAAGCGAAAGCGCGCTGGGAAAATTAAAAAGGAAAGTGCCGCGCGGAAACCGGATAGCTATTGTTACGAATGCTGGCGGACCTGGAATCTTGGCAACAGATATCTCGACAACATCAGGCCTGGAGCTTGCTGAATTCAAGAAAGAGACAATTGACCAGCTTGCAAGCCATCTTCCTTCTGCCGCCAACCTTAATAATCCGGTGGATGTTATCGGAGATGCATCCCCGGATCGTTACAGGGATGCGCTGGGCGCTGTAGTAAGCGATGATGGAGTAGATGGAGTCCTTGTAATACTTACGCCTCAATCCATGACCAATGTTCTTGGCACGGCAGAGGCCATTGTAGAAGTTGCCAGGCACACTCACAAGCCCATTTTATCGTGTTTTATGGGGGTTGTTGATGTTTCTCAGGGGGTTGATTTTCTTCAGAAGCATGGTTACCCGGTTTACAAGTTTCCTGAAAATGCGGCAAAAGCTTTCGTAGCTCTCTACCAATATTTCAAGTGGTTGAATAGATCACATCTGGAGCAATATGAGTTAGAATCCGATAAAGATAGGGCTGCCAGCATTATAGCAAAATGTCTTGCAGACGGCAAAACCTATTTGGGCGAACTTGATGGAGTGGAATTATTGGAATGTTACGGGTTTAATGTGTTGCCAACTATTCTTGCAACAAGTGAAGATGAAGCAGCGGACATTGCAGAGAATATGAAATTTCCAGTGGTCATGAAAATTGTCTCACCCCAAATTCTTCATAAAACAGATGCAGGCGGGGTTATATTGGGGGTTGAAACCCGTGAAGATGCAAAAAAAGGTTTTAAAGAAATTATTAAAAATGCTGCGGAATACGATCCTAATGCTGAGATTCAGGGTGTCCTGGTTCAAAAAATGGCCATGTCGGGAGAAGAAGTGATACTTGGTATGAGTCGTAAACCAGTATTCGGTCCTTTGCTGATGTTTGGTCTTGGAGGAATATTTGTTGAGGTTTTCAAAGACGTTGCATTCCGTCTTGCTCCTATCGGCAGAAACGAATCCCGCAGAATGATTCGCAGTATCAAGGGATACAAACTTTTGCAGGGGTTCAGAGGAAGACCAAAGGCGGATATCGAGATTCTTGAAAAGTCGATGATCAGACTGTCAGACATGTCAGTAAATCATCCGGAAATTAGCGAGATGGATATTAATCCCCTTCTGGTTCATGAGGAAGGAAAGGGTGCTACCGTGGCTGATTGCAGGATTATTTTGAAAAAGCCGGATGATTCAAAAAACTAGGTTATTATTCAGCTGAAGATTTGCACAGATGAACACAGATAGGTTGAAGTACAAAGGAATTGATATTATTTTTAGAAGTTTTTATGGAGTCTATAATGAACCTGGTGATCGACTTCATGGAATTTGTTTGTTTATCTGTCAAAGCCACAGATATTGTTAAGGGTGTGAGGGCCTTTGTCCCCACACCCTTAATGAAACAACATTGTCAGAAGTCTTACCTTTGTAAAGCCACCGGCAGAGGCGGCGGTAGTTTACCTTTAATGTAGCTACACACTACTTCCCCCTGACATTGAAGACCTTTGAAAGGTGCTCATTTTCAGCTAATTTGTCAATGGACCCCCGCATTTCTTCTTGATACCCGATTATAACAGAGTGTACGATTCTATCAAAAAATACGCTGATATAGTAGTTCATCTCCATCATCTGATTCAGACCGTAGCCAGAGTCAAGCAACCGGTTATCGGTCATATATTTCCACAATTTTCTCTTTACCAGAAGCAGCACCATCACAACTTCCTGCAGGGGAATGCCTTCTTTGAACCTTTCTCTACCAAGTTCTGTGTAATAAGCAAAGATAACGTCTTTCGACATATTCTGATTCAGCCAGCTCCCAAGTTTTTGATAAACATGATAAAGGATCTGATGAACACGCTCATATACTATCTCCTCTGAAAAATCTCGATAGTGCCAGGTCTCCTCCCTTTTACGAAACTCTTTTACTAAATCGTTGGTGATTTCATCCGCATGGTCCTCGATTATGCTAATCAAATTTTGATATATCTTCATATGTCCTCCTGCTCTTTTATTTTAAGAATTCTATAACCGCGTATTCTTTATACCATCAGTTTAAGGGGTTATATCAAACCCGGGTCGTATCTTTTCAAGATCTCGATTATATTTTTATAAAATCTCTTTTTTGTCTCTGAGTAATATCGGCCTTTTCTTGTTGAATGATTTTGCAAATGTCAATGTTTCTTTCATCAAAGCCCCCTCTTTTGTACAGGGTTTACGAATAACATGATTTGCTTCAAACTTTACTGACCCCTTGTAATTAAGCCTATCCCCATTGTCAAGACAAAAAAGAGGGTTTTTTAATGCAATATGATTATGTCACTCCTAAGTTGCATGAACATTAAAAGGAGGTTAAAACCTCCACTGCTCATACCTAAATTGGTGGTTAGGGGACGACTTCACCCATCCGGGGACAGCATTCCTGCTCATTTCAATTATCTGTTCAGGAATCGGAAATATTCATACATCTTGGACAGAGCTTTTACCGCTCTTTCCGGGTTTGGATAGAAGACACTTTTGTAGGCACAGTTTTCCACATTATACACGGTATGATGCTTTTCATCCACGATCAGGCTTACACCCAGTATGGGCTTTTTATATTTTTCCATCATCTGTGCTACACGATCGATATATTCTTTTTCGAGGCTGTAGAGTAGCTTCATCCCGGACTTCAAGGACTCATCGGAATAACCGGGGTCAATCTTACGCACTGATTCACCCATGCGCTTCGCAAATATCTTCATTCCCAGTATACCAAGATTTATAACAGCGTCGCAGCTATCCCACTTCAGAAATTCCTCCATCAGTGCCAGTGATATCGTATTGTCCTGCTCACCCACAATATCTGCCGGATTGGACCTGCTCCAGTAGGGTGGAAGGATTTTGTCCATACGCTCCAGCATGTCATCCGGCAGGGCCGGCACGTCAAGTCCTTCCCGCATGCACATATCGGCGGTTATGACCCCCCATCCGCCGCCGAGGGTAACAATGGCTACGCGGTTTCCCTTCGGCAGAGGCAATGAAGAAAACGCCGCAGCAAGATCGAGAAGCTCCATTGACCGCTCCACCTTTACTATACCCGTCTGCTTGCATACGGCATCAAACACACGAGAGTCGGAGGAAAGTGCCCCTGTATGACTCGATGCTGCGCGATTTCCTGCCCTGCTCTGTCCCCCCTTCAGCAGTACAATGGGTTTCTTCTTTCCTGTTCTCCTGGCACCTTCAAAGAACCGGCGGCCGTCCTTAACACTTTCGATGTAGAGGATAATAATCTTTGTGAGAGGATCGATTTCAAGACCTTCAATAAAGTCTTCAACAGTAACCATAGCCTCGTTCCCTGATCCGCAGAATCCTCTGATTCCGATACCCTGCTCTTCCGCGAAAGCGAGGAGCTGAACACCCAGATTCCCGGACTGGGAAACGATGGCTGTTGAACCTGCCATGGGTTTTGTGGGGGTACTGATGCAGTTAAAATCCCTGTGCGGGTTGCTGATACCCATGGTATTGGGGCCGAGGATGACTATGCCCGCCTTTCGTGCCTCCATGACGAGCTTCTTTTCCACGCTCTTTCCGTCACTGCCCGACTCTCCGAAGCCGGAGGTGATAAGAAGCATGCTTTTGATGCCTTTTTCCTTGAATTGAGGGATCAACCCAGGCACCATTTTTGCCGGTATCGTAACGACTCCCAGATCAACATCACCCGGAATTTCGGTAACCGATTTATAGACATGACGACCGGCGATAGTTCCCCCCCTCGGATTCACGAGGTATATTTTACCCTTGTAGCCTCCGCTTATCGTATTTACGACAAGCATGTGCCCCCATTTTCCCAGTGTTCCTGACGCTCCGATAAAGGCAATTGATTTTGGATAAAACAGCTCTCGTACAACAGTGGGGGCTACGGGCGGGTGGTGCTCTTTTTCGGCCTGTATTTTTTCCGGTACAATAAGCGCATCGACGGCGACGACAGTACCATCGGATGTAATTAAAAGGGGGTTGATATCTATTTCCGAGATTTCAGGGATCTCCATGCCTATCTTTGACAGTCCCATCAGTGCCTGTATCAGCTTGTCCCGGTTCGCCGCCTTCTCTCCCCTGAAATCTCCGAGGAGCGATTTAGCCTTGATTTCATCTAACATTTCCGCCGCGTCGGCTTCGGTCAGCGGGGCAACACGAAAGGCTACATCAGAAAGTGCCTCGGTAAAAATACCACCGATGCCGAACATAATCACAGCTCCGAACTGTTCATCCCGGAACAGACCGGCGACAAGCTCCCTCTTTCCCTGAACCTGCGGCTGTACCAGCAACCCTTCAAGTTCATCCCCCGCCTCGCGGACGATCAGGGATGCCGCGTTCCTGACAGACTTTTCATCGGTGAGATTAAGATGTACAAGCCCTCTTTCGGTCTTGTGCAGCAGCGTGGCACCGAGTCCCTTAAGTACCACGGGAAATCCCGTCTTTTGTGCGGCCGCTACAGCCTCATCTTCGTTCAAGACAACTATTTCGCTGATAACCGGCACGCCGTATGCTCCAAGAAGCTGTTTTGATTCACTTTCAGTTAGAGCCTTGTTACCGGATGTTTTGATTTTATTTAACAATTCCTCTGTATTCACAACTTACCCCTTTGATAAATTTTTTTGATATACATTGTACGACCGCACGGCCGAAGGGCGCTTCGTATATCATCAGACCGCGAAAGTAAAGTAAATTTATTGTGCGGAAAGTGACCCTGCGTAGTCGCGATGAATCGGAATTTACGAGTCCATCAACTTTACCTTTGCCATTGGATCTTTTACACCCACAATCGGACTTCCATGGCCCGGGTAGATGGTTTCTATAGCGAGGGAGGAGAGTTTTTTGAATGAGGTTTCGATATCCGCGACACTGCAGCAGAAACGGTTGAGCTCTCCCGTGCCCTCCATGTTCAGGATCGTATCTCCCGAAATAAGTATCTTGTCTCCCTCGTTGTAAAAACAGACGCTGTCCGGCGTGTGACCCGGAGTTGCGATCAGCCTCCAGTCCGGAAGGAACGGTATGTCACGCGATTCCGCAAGATCGCATTCCGCTTTATATCCGATGCGGGTATAATTGCGGAGAAAGGGGAGGGGAATCCCCGCCTTTTTGCTGGCAAAACTCTGGCAGTAATTACGATACTGGTGCCCCATCCGAGTCATAACGGGCACGAGCCCCATAACCCATCTGGAAAATGGAGGAATCGCAAGCCGCTCCTCCCCTGAGATATATTTTTCAACCATGTGGAAAAAATTGATCTCCGCCTCCGGGAACAACTCCTTCAGTCTGGCGATCCCGCCGATGTGATCGATGTGAAAATGGGTGGCAGTTATGAGTTTCAGTGTCTCCGCTTTTCCGCCGTACTGTTCAGTGATGATCTTTTGTATCATCTCCGCGGCCAGGTTGGACCCCACGTCAACGGCTGTTAGACCCTCTTTCCCTTCAATGAGATATGTGTTTGCGTAACCTCCCTCTATGTGATGGATCATAGTGTACCTCCCTTCAATTCCGCGGTTTCATCCTCAAGAATACTATATGCCCTCTCCAGCAGCATCTTCTGACTTTCGAAAGAAAGGAGATCTTTCGCTTTCGAAAACGAGAGCCACCTGAATTTGGAAATTTCTGTTCCATCCACTATTACTTTTTTCTCATCTGTCTCGCAGAGAAAGTATATGGAGTGCTTGATGATTTCTCTGTCCCGGAATTCTCCCCTCGTGCCGATTGCCGGGTATATCTCTTCCTCCTTAAAGTCATTGATAAATCGAAGCTCTGTAAGCCCCACCTCTTCCTGGATTTCTCTCAGGGCTGCGTCTTTTTCTTTCTCGTTACCCTCAATATGACCCTTTGGGAAACCCCATATATCGTTTCTTTTACTGTAGATGAGGAGAAACAAGATCTTCTTGCCTTTACGCCTGAAGATGATTGCTCCCGCCGAAAATTCCTCGTCCATGTAGCACCTCCTCATCCTGACCGTTTTTAATTTATTCCGGAGAGTTATAGCACCTGTGAACTGGATAGCGAGGGCATAAAATCAAGAATTTTCCTGCGCAGTTGGAGATTTCCTAGAATCTTTAGTTTTTATAGAAAATTTGCCGAAATATCAAGACATTAACGAAATATTTTCAAAGGTGCAGCTTTTCGCGGGCGCCTTTCGACAGCCCTCCGGCAACCAGATCGTAAGAATCATCTATCATTTCAAGGACAAAGTCATCGGGTATTGTTCCGTCGATTATGACCGTATTCCAGTGTTTCTTATTCATGTGAAAGCCGGGTTTTATGGCGGGGTATATATCGCGGAAGGCGAGGGCATCTTCGGGGTCGCATTTCAGATTCATACTGAGGGGGTGCGAGTCGATTGCTGCTATCGCGAACACCTTTCCCATCACCTTGAAGACCAGAGTTTCCGGTCCGAATGGGCGTTCCTCCGTAACGCCTTTTTTTGCGGAACAATATTCGCGAATATCTTCCAACTTCATAATACCTTCCCCTCATAATCCCGCAATCTGACAAATCTCAGCAGGATGCTTCCGGAAAGTATAAAGATTCCAAGGATAACGAAACCGAGTTTAAACTGTCCCGCGTCTCCGAGGACACCGATGCTCATCGGAACAAGTCCCGCTCCGATCACAAAACCAACAGGTACGGCAAGCGACACGGCCAGGCCCCTGCTCTGAGGTGGAACAATCGCCGAGAGCAGGGCAAATCCCACGGGGAAAAAGCAGACGGCAAAAACCGGCTGGAGGATAACGATCAGCTTAATCCATGACGTATTCACGAGACCGAGAAAAAGGGTCATAATCCCGGTGAGAAGGAAGAGAATGCTCATTGTCCTCGTTGCGCCGAAACGGTCCGCGGCCCAGCCTCCGATAAAAACTATGAATATGGTTGAGACCCTTGAAATGGCAACGATGGTATTTGCATGAACCCTGAATATTTCGTGGTCCGCGACAAGGTAAAGGGGAAGCATGGAATATATGCCAATGGTGCTGCTTATGCCCAGGCTGAAAAGCGCAACCATGACCCAGAAGGACGGTTTTCTCAGGAGTGATCTGACCGAATCAAGACTTGGTTTCTCATTCGCAAATTCGCCGCCTCGTCCAAATAATATAAAGAAAATCCCTGTCAAAATGGAGGCAAAACCGATCGCCGCCATAACACACCGCCATGAGAACCATATCATAACTATCTCTGCCACAAGCGGAGCCAGTACAAAGCCCAGATTCGGGGCCAGTTCATGAATGGCAAGTGCTCTTCCCCACTGGCGAGGATTAACCAGATTCGTGATAGTCGCGATACCGGAAGGGAGATAAATTCCCGTAACAAGTCCCAGAGCAAGCATACACGCTCTGATACCCCACACCGTTTCGGCGAAGCAAACACCAAACATGACCAGGCCTATCGCCATGGAGGAAACAGCAATAGTCAGTCTGTGGGAGATGCGGGAGGAAATAAAACCGGACCCGACCAGCGAGACAAAATAGCCGATTGTGATAAGCAGAAAGAAAGATCCCACCTCGCCGTGACCGAGCCCCATGTCTTGTTCGATGGCAGGTGTCAGTGGTGAAAGAATAATCCTGGCGAGAAAATTAAGGAAGAACAGTGCCACAAGGAAAACAATGGGGGCAATTTGTGCCCGCAGTTCCGTCCCGGCCTCAATCTGTTCTTCTCCCGTGTCTTTTCGTAATGAAGATTTATCCATTTGTGCTGTTCTCCGACTGAATTAATTTATATCTTTCGCAGCGGAATCGCAAAGGAAAATTTTCGCAAGCCCCGAGGATGTGTTAATATATTGCCACAGGATAAATCGTGATTATATTGAAGTTTAGTAGCGTGGGGCCTCTGTGCCCCACAGAGCCGGTACTTTTTACGGGACCATCAAAGGTAAATCAAGCGAAATGGAACATACAGATTACTATCAGACACTCGAAATAGAAAACGATGTAGCAGCGGAGAAAATAAAAGAAGCCTACCGCAGCCAGGCCCTGAAATATCATCCCGATAGAAATAATGGAGATCCGGAAGCAGCCGAAAAGATGAAGTCCATCAACGAGGCCTATGCTGTCCTTTCAGATCCCGAGAAACGGCAAACCTATGACCTGATGAGAGACCGCTATGGTTCATCGGCTTACAGTCAATTCAGACAGAACTATACCGATGAGGACATATTCAGAGATTCCGATATAAACAGGATTTTCGAGGAACTTGCCCGCTCATTCGGCCTTCGCGGTTTTGACGATTCATTCAAGGAAGCCTACGGAAATGGGTACAAAACCTTTCAGTTCAGAAACAATGGCATGAACGGAAGCGGGTATGTTTTTACAGGCGATCTGGGAAAAGGCGGAGAAAACACTATCCAGTTTCCCCATATGGAAGGAGGGCTGGGAAAAATAATCCGGTATGCCTTCAAAAAAATAAGTGGGGTCAATCTGCCGGAAATCGGAAGAGATATCGTCGATATTGTCCGTCTGAGCCCGCAAAAGGCGCACGAAGGTGGACAGTACGAATACACCAATTGGAAGAGAGACAAAAAAATCATGATCAAGATACCCGCGGGTATCAGTGACGGCCAGAAAATCAGACTTGCCGGTATGGGAGAAGAAGGGAGAGGAGGGGCAAAGCCCGGCGACCTCTACCTGAAAGTTCATATCAAAAAACCAATCTTAACGGAAATCAAAGGCTTTATAAGTAACTGGATAAACAGGTAAATCTATCCGCTGACAATCTTCCTTCTCCATGTTTCCATTGTCATCCCCTATAGATTCCCGCCTACGCGGGAATGACAGACTTTTTACCATTGCATCAATAGTTTCAATCAGCCATTATTTTTCATTATCATATATGTCGCGAGGGCTTTTGCGATGAGATCGCCATCGGAGTTTCTCACCTCCACATCCCCCAGGGCCGTCTTGCTTCCCTTGTAAACGATCTTTGCCTCCGCCGTAATTTCTCCCCCCTTAAACGGTATCAGGTAATTGATCTTCATCTCTATGGTTGTGAAAATTTCATCCCGTTCCACCAGGCCGATCAGCGCCATGGCCACGGCCGAATCGGCGGGGGAGAAGATTGCGCCACCGTGCGCAATACCGAGAGGTTGAAGCAGTTTTTTTTCAAATGGGAGTCTGATTTTTGCCCACCCCTTTTTCACGTCGACAATTTCCATTCCGAGAAGTGCCCAGAAGGGTGATGCTGTTTTCATAGTCTCAATCAGCAGCTCTTTTAATTTCGGTTCAAGTTCTTCGAATTCTTCCATTCCATTCCTCCCTTTATCAATTCAACCGCTTCAGACCACCCGGTAATCTTCTGAACCTCATCGAGAACAAAAAACGCCTTGGCTCAGAGATTCTTTCGAAAACAACATTATAAACAGGTCTCTTAAACATGTGTATTATCCAATAGTTAACAATTTACTCAATGTAGTGAGTAAACTTACTCAATATGATGAGTAGTTGTCAAGAGTTGTTATCTATGTAAATTTGCCAGTTTCAGCATAAGTAGGGACACAACCTTGAGGCATCTTGACACATCCACATGATGAACATGCCATTGACCAGAGGAAAAAAGAATATATGACATAGCCTTCAAATGTTTGTATTGACACAGCGTTGTGTTTTGTCTATAACGAAACCGTATTCTGTTATAGACAGAACAATTTGTGTGTAAACGGCGATAGACAAAATGAAACCATTTGAACCTCAGCAACTTCCGATCGAAGGGATACAGTGGGATTCGCTTATTCCTCTGGTCGGTAGAGCGAATCGTTCCCTTGCCTATTTTGACGGGATTCTCTACGGTATTGCCAATCCGGATATACTTTTGTCTCCGCTGACTACACAGGAAGCGGTGTTGTCCTCTAAGATTGAGGGGACGCAGGCCACATTGGGCGATGTCCTGAGATTTGAGGCCGGGGATAAGCCACCTGAAGAATCCCGGATCCATGACATCGAAGAGATCATGAATTACCGGCGGGCGATGAGTCTGGCCGAACAGGAATTAAAAACCCGACCCTTTTCCTTGAACTTGCTGAAGTCTCTCCATGCTGTCCTTCTGGCTGGGGTTCGCGGAAAATTTAAGGCTCGTGGCCAATTCCGAACGACACAAAACTGGATAGGAACTCCGGGATCGCCGATCGAACGGGCGCATTTTGTTCCGCCCGAACCTATGAAACTATTCCCGTGTCTCGAGACCTGGGAGAAATATTATCACTTCGGTCGCCCGGATCCTCTGGTTCAGTTGGCGATCATCCACGCACAATTTGAATTGATACACCCCTTCTTGGATGGAAACGGCCGGTTGGGGCGTATGATTGTTCCCCTGTTTCTCTTTGAAAAGGGTCTGATTTCAAGCCCGGACTTCTATATTTCTTCCTATCTGGAGGAGCACCGGGATGAATATGTGTCAGGTCTTCACCTTCTGAATGAAAAAACCCCGGAAGCCTGGACTCAGTGGATCGGTTTCTTCCTCACAGCGCTGGAAGAGCAGTCCCGGGAGAATTCAAAAAAGGCGAAACAAATCATAGATCTATATAATAATATGAAGGAAGATATTCTCAACCTTACCCATTCACGATACGCCGTTCCCCTTTTGGATGGCCTGTTTGACCAGCCGATTTTCACCAGTACTCGACTGCAATCCCGTGCGGGTATGCCGAGCCTGCCCATGATTATGAACATGCTGGGGAAACTTAAAAAAGCAGGTATCATCATGGTGTTGAGGGAAGGCAGCGGGCGGAGGTCACAAATCCTTGCCCTTGCCGAACTGCTCAATATCTGCGAAGGCAAAAAACTGCTTTGATAAGAACAAAATTTTTTTTACACCCGGACCGTCCAGAACGACGACGCTATTCTCAAGTACCTGAGCGGATTGTGGATCACTCATAAAGAGCAACGATTGCCATTACAACAGGCCGCATAAACCGGAGATCTCGATGGTCTCATTAATCGAAATTGCGAACCTTCTTTTACATTACCAAATTCTCACTGTAATATTTCTTGACAAAATACCTTAGCAGAGTTAATCACTTAATGAGTTCTATGAAATTCTTACAATCCGCAACATGAGGGGGATTTTAATAAGATTATGACAGCCCTGTTTTTCGAAAAGAGAGACAGGGCTTTTTATGCGTAGTGCGCCAGGGTGCTTTCATGGTTTCGGACATGAAGATAGATTGTAAAGAATAAAGAGTTGATCCCCAAAAACTCTTATATGAAGGAACATCAGTTATGGGAAATTGGATCGCTGAGAACCGCGATACCCTCTCTGAGAGACACTATATCAGGAAGGCCAGTGCTGAAAATTACTGGTTCGATTTCCACTCCAATAGGCTTGCTTCCTACAAGGATCAATTTGGTGTTAACTTCTGTATGATCATCTTTGGATCTGAAGAAATGAATGACGCCGATGTAATGCCTTACAGCCAAGTTACGGGGCTTTTTACAGAGGACTTGCTTGATGATCGAGGGCGTTGGATTGGGACCGTCAGGAACAACATAATCCACCTTAGTCCGGGCGGAAGCTCTATGTCAGTCGCTTTCTATTACAATGCATTTGACATGCTTGACGCTTCAGAAGAACGACCCAATGAACTGGGAGAGACTGAAGTGGTTTATAGTGTCGATGGCAGCATTGACGAGGCTAGCTTGAAGAAGCATATCAGAGCCCTCAATAAACGTTATAACGATGCAGTTCCCATTAAGAAACGCATAATATCCGAGCGAGTGGCAAGACCGGGGGCAATAACTTATTATTTAAAGCAGTTGCATCACTATACCTGTCAGTTGTGCGGTCAGCAAGGTTTTGTCCAGGCCAATGACACTTGTTACGCAGAGGCACATCACATTCTTGAGCTTCATAAGCTCATCCCTGGTTCTTATTGTTCGAACAACATTGCGATTGTGTGTCCTAATTGCCACGCGAAACTGCACTATGCCAATGTATTATTTTCTGTTATCAACACAGATGAAATAGTTGTCAACATCAATGGCACCGATTTTACATTCTCGCGTACTATTCTTTCATCTGAAGTCGAGATGGAGTAGAAGGATCGTTACAGGATTGTGTTGGAGGCCTAACGAATAAGGTTAGATTGTGAGAGCGAAGCGAACCACAATCTGAACCGTTTGTTGGACAAGCCCGATTAACAAATAATAGAAAATATCTTTTTGGGGTATAGTTGCCGGATCAGACAAGAGA
>Ga0307990_1002117_pt1 | contig 16117 bp, 23 predicted proteins | sample EllFjometagen129_FD_203168 | JGI IMG/M metagenome (GOLD analysis project Ga0307990, IMG submission 203168) | Marine microbial communities from Ellis Fjord, Antarctic Ocean - #129 | ecosystem: Environmental > Aquatic > Marine > Unclassified | place: Southern Ocean | collected 2014-10-08
CCTTGTCATGCCTCTTTATGCTCAGCTTACGATGCGTGTGCGGGCACTGGAAAATGGTGTGTTTACAGCCACCGCCAATCGCGTGGGGGAAGAATCGCGCACGGATACCACACTTCGCTTTACCGGCGAGAGTCAGATCGTCTCCCCGCGAGGGGAAGTTCTCATTTCCCTTTCACCGATCGAGGAACGAGCAGCTGTAGTGGAAATCGATCCAGGCGTGGCTTCGGACAAATCGCTTAATGCTCTAAACGATCGCCTCGGTGACCGCAGGCCAGATTTCTACAGATACCGATAGCAAACGACCGAAGGATACGGTGTCGGATCGTGCCATCAGGTGAGGAGCCTCCGACTATCGTGCCCGGAATGCGCAGCATAGCACCAGGCAACTCAAGCCCCATGACTGCGTCATCGGGTCTAGCCACGTTGCGGCTCCAGCGTTAACACGTTGCGCCTAGCTGCCTTGCTCGCCCCGTATCTGCTCGCGGAGCCAAGAGACCCAGCTATCGATCCCTTCCCCCGTCTTGCAGGAGACAGGAAAGATCAGTGCCCCCTCTCTTAGCCCTTCGACAGCAGCGGTGAACTTTTGTTCATCAAAGTCGATGTACGGCTTCAGATCGATCTTGTTCAACACAACCGCATCCGAGTCGGAGAACATCATCGGGTACTTGTGCGGCTTGTCGTGTCCCTCAGGGACACTGGCCACTAGTACTTTCCTGTGCTCACCAAGCGCAAATGAGGCTGGGCAGATGAGGTTGCCTACATTCTCGATGAACAGGACATCCAGATCCTGTGTCGGAAGGCTTCCCAGGGCATTGGAGATCATCGTTGCGTCGAGATGACACGCTCCACCAGTGTTTATCTGAACAACGGGGATCCCTTCTTTGGCTACTGTCTCTGCATCGATTGCCGAACTCACGTCCCCCTCAACAACCCCAATCCTGAACTCGTCCCTCAGTGCCTTAATCGTTGCCATGAGGAGGCTGGTCTTTCCCGCCCCGGGAGAGGCGGTGAAGTTGATGGCGACGATGTTATTCTTCTCCAATAATGACCTATTCTCCTGCGCGCGCTGGTCGTTGGCTCCTAAGATAGGCTTCAAAACCTTGATTTCCATCATATCACTCCTAGACTTTCTAGATATAGCTCTTTTCCTGCTGTAATGTTGATATTCAGTGACTCACAATGAGGGCATGCCCAAACGAAGTCCTTCACCTCGAATTGATAGCCACAATCTCGACACCTGCCTGCCGCAGGGATTCGCTTAAACGAAAGGGTCGCCCCTTCGGCGATCGTTCCTTTGCTAATCTCGTTAAAGTAAAAGGAGACGGACTCGTTGACGATACCGGTCATCTCCCCGATCACTAGCTTGACATGCTTGACCTTCGTGGCGCTATTCTTGTTTGCCTCAGAGAGGACAAGGGACAGGATTTCTTCGGTGACCGCTAGCTCGTGCATATCAGCAGATCCTCGGCAGGAGATCGCCGACCAGCATGTCGACCAGTCGTGATGCTCCAAGGACGGTCTTCATGACAACACACGGCGTTTCTGCCTGTTCTACCTCTCCGATGACCTGTGCTCTTGCTCCATATGGATGGCGGCGCATCGCATCCAGCACCCGTTGTGCATCACGCGAAGGAACGAACGCTACCAGCTTGCCCTCATTGGCCACGTACAGGGGATCGAAGCCGAGCATCTCGCATGCCCCCAGTACCTCGTCGCGCACCGGAATCCGCTCCTCTTCGATGACTATTCTCACCTGTGACTGCTCACTCATCTCGTTCAGCGTTGTTGCCACTCCCCCGCGGGTAGGATCGCGCAGGGCGTGGATATCCGCACCGGTTGCGATCATATTGGCAACCATCCCGCATAATGGCGCGCAGTCACTCTGAAGATCTGTTGAGAAGTGTAGTCCCTCTCGTTTGCTCATGATAGCGATGCCGTGATCACCGATCGATCCGGAGAGGATGATCTTGTCTCCGGGGACGATGTTTGCTCCGGAAATGTTTGTTCCCTGTTTAATCCTTCCTATGCCGGCGGTATTGATGTACAGCTTGTCCGCATTACCACGATTAACCACTTTGGTGTCCCCGGTGACGATCTGCACGCCTGCTTCACGTGCCGTATCGCGAATGGAGGACAGGATGCGTTTCAGATCGGATAGTGGGAACCCTTCTTCGATGATGAACGACAAGGAGAGGTAGAGCGGTCTTGCCCCGGACATCGCCAGATCGTTCGTTGTGCCACAGACGGAGAGCTTCCCTATATCTCCGCCGGGAAAGAATATGGGACTGACGACGTAGCTATCCGTGGTAAACGCCAACTGCCCGCTGAACTCCATAACCGCGGAGTCGTCCATACGAGCGAGCATGGGGTTGGAAAGATCGGAAAGGATATTCTCCTCGATCAACCGATGTGCCAACTTTCCCCCACTTCCGTGTGCCAGCAGGATCGTCTCAGGCATTCTTCCCTCCGTACAAGTAGTAAGTGAAACAGCTTCCTTCGGAGGAGACCATGCATGCTCCAACGGGATTCTCCGGCGTGCACGCCCCAGCAAACAGCGGGCAATCGATGGGTGTCTTCACACCGCGCAACACCTCACCACAGATGCATCCCTTTGGCTCGCGTGTTGGCCCGGGGGCGATATCGAAGACCTGTTCGGCATCGAACTTGCTGAACTCCTCCCGTAGCTTCAAGCCGCTCCCTGGAATCGCGCCGATTCCTCGCCACTGCGCGAAACAAGGCTCAAAGACTCTTTTCATCAGTTTTTGAGCGACGGTGTTCCCCGCGTGCTGCACGCCGCGCGTATAAGCGATCTCCACCTTGGCTTCGCCGTTCTCCACCTGAGTTACCAGCATATCTACGCACTGCAGTATATCTAGCGGCTCAAACCCGGCGACCACGCACGGGATCCCGTAATCACGAGCGATGAACTCCCATGCCTGGGACCCTGTGATGATCGACACATGCCCAGGACATATGAGGCCATCGATGGCGACGTCTCCCGCATCGAGTAGGGACTTCATTGCTGGCGGGCTGAGCTTGTGCCATGATAGGACAGAGAAGTTGTTCAGATCTTCTTGCTTGGCCTGCATGATCGAGGCAGCGATGGTAGGGGCTGTAGTTTCGAATCCGATACCGAGGAGGACGACCTGTCTGGTGGGGTTGTCCCTTGCGATCTGGAGCGCGTCTATAGCCGAGTAGATGACTCGCACGTCCGCTCCTTCCGCGCGTACCGCCTGGAGACTTGTGAAGCTGCCCGGTACCCGCAATACATCGCCGAAACTTGCCATGATGACGTTCGGTGTGCGAGCTAGAGCAATTGCCTTATCCAGATCGACATTGGAGGTAACGCAAATCGGGCATCCCGGCCCGGAGAGAGTGCTCACTGTCTCCGGCAAGACCTGCCGGATCCCGTAACGGAATATGGACACAGTGTGGCTTCCACAAAATTCCATGAAGTTCACCGGTGTGTGGGATGAACGTTTGATCTTTTCGATCAACCCTGAGGCAAGCCTTCCCTGTCTGAACTCAGAAACATACTTCATCTACAACCTCTTGGCGCCGACGAAGGGAATGAGACTAGCGACAATTCTCCTCCTCGGCTGCCACACGCGCGATCGACTCGAATAGCTTTAGTGTTTCCCTTGCTTCCTCTTGGTCGAGAATGCTGATCGCGTAGCCGGTGTGGACGATAACATAATCTCCCACCTTTGCCTGCGGGCAGAGCTGTAGATTCGTCTGCTGCGTGATCCCGCCGATCTCCACCTGCGCCAAGTCATTGTCAATCGATCTGATCAGTGCTGGGATGGCTACACACATCTGTTCTTATCCTCCTGTTCTTGCTGATGTACAATGAGCGATTACTGCTTGCCCCAGTGATATTCCCCCATCGTTACATGGAACACGATGGTGAGAGAAGACCTGTAGCCCCTCCTGGAGGAGAGCGGAAGTCGCAAGGCTCCTCAAGAGCCTATTCTGCAACACTCCACCACTGAGCACTACCCGATCGACGTCTGTCTGTTGAGCAATCTGGGTGCACATCTTGGCGATTATCTCTGCTACTGTACGGTGGAAGCGCAATGAAATGGTAGCTGTGGAAATGCCGCCCCGCAAGTCGCGTATGACGGATAGGATCGTTTCTTGCATACGCACAATTCTCACCCCTTCTTCCTGGCTGATGAAGAAGGGATAACTCTGTAAATCCTGATCCTCCCCTGCCGCTACTAGTTCGAGTTCGATCGCCGCTTGTCCATTGTAGTCAATCCTTTCGCGCACTCCAATGATTGCGGCGATCGCGTCGAACAGCCTTCCAGCGGACGAGGTGAGGGGAGAATTGATTCGCTTCTCGATCTGTTGTGCGATTAGTTGCCGTTCGATTATGTCTACTTGTCCCAATGGGAGTCCGTCCAGTGAGACATCGTCGCCAAACAGCGTGTACAAGTAGCCAAGGGCCATCCGATACGGCCGCCTTATCGCCGCCTCTCCTCCGGGCATCGGAACGTACTCCAGGTGTCCGACCCGCTCGAAGCTCTTCCAATTGGCGACCATGAACTCGCCGCCCCAGATTGCTCCGTCAGAGCCATAGCCCGTTCCGTCGAATGCAACCCCGATCACTCTTCCATCCAGATTATTGTCGATCATCCCGCTCACGATGTGCGCATGATGGTGTTGAACATCGATACACGGCAGGCTCTGCTCTGAGGCCAGTGCTCGCGCGTACTTGCTCGGAACGTAGTCTGGATGCATATCGCAGGCGACAATCTCGGGAGTGATGCGAAACAAGTACTCGAAGTGATTGATCGTCTCCTTCAAGTGCATGAGTGACTCCTCTGAGCCCATGTCTCCGATGTGCTGACTGATGAACGCATGCTCGTTCTTGGTTAAGCAGACGGTGTTCTTCAGCTCCGGCCCGCAGGCGAGTATCTCACGAGCCTGAAAGGGGAGAGCGATCGGATTGGGAGCATAGCCACGCGCTCTCCTGATGACGCGCGTTCCACGGTTGATAACGCACACGCTATCGTCGCAACGAACATGGATGTCACGATTGTGAAGCAGGAAGTAGTCAGCAATCCGTGAGAGCTTAGCAAGCGCTTCTTCGTTACCCCTTGCCAATGGTTCTCCACTCAGGTTCCCGCTTGTCATCACCAAAGGGATATCGGCTTTGTCGAGCAGGAGGTGGTGAAGCGGTGTGTAGGGGAGCATGACGCCAAGATCGTGCTGCCGCAGCGCGACACGATGAGAGATGTTGGATTCCTCCTTCTTCCACCTGAGAAGGACGATCGGAGCAACGGGCGAAGAGAGGAGATCTTCCTCTTCCTGGGAGACGTAGCAGTGCTCCTTGATCCTTTCGATCCTCGCGATCATCACTGCCAGCGGCTTGGACGGGCGATTCTTTCGGCTGCGCAAACGGAGGACCGCCTCTTCGTTGGTTGCGTCGCAAGTAAGGTGGAACCCTCCTAGCCCCTTTATGGCCAAGATCTCTCCAGAACGCAGAAGGTCGCTTGCGCGCTGCAATGGATCATCAACGGTCACTTCAATGCCGCGACGGTCTGTAATCCAGATTCGCGGTCCGCAGACAGGGCAAGCGTTTGGCTGGGCGTGAAATCTGCGGTTCAATGGATCATCGTACTCGCTCTGACAGTCAGGGCACATGATAAATGGATCCATAGTGGTCTTTGCGCGGTCGTAGGGGATGTCCTTGATGATTGTGAAGCGTGGGCCACAGTTTGTGCAATTAGTGAACGGGTAATTATCCCGACGATCACCTGCGGAAAAGATCTCCTTCTTACAGTCTGCGCAGGTGGCAATATCTGGAGAGATTAGTTGGTACTCGTTCTTCACGCTGTGACTTTCATGGATCACAAACTCGTCGTATCCGACGATAGGGAGGAAGCTGGCCTCCAGATTGTCGATCCTGGCTTGTGGTGGCACCTGCGTGCGCAACGAATCGATGAACTTGGCAAGCGTATCCTTGTTGCTCTCTGCCTCGATCTCGACGCTTCCCGACGTGTTGCAGACCCAGCCGGTTATTCGATACGCATGGGCGAGGCGATAGACGAACGGTCTGAACCCGACTCCCTGAACGATCCCCCTTATCTCTATCCTTGCTCTCTGTTTCATTCCCCTTACCCCATCCCGCAAAAAGCCGCCTGAATCTTGTTCAGGCGACAAACAGACTGCCGCCGCAACTGGCCTACTATCCTAGGTTACTCGCCACAATCTCGTAAATCAATGCCAGGCCTAACCGCCATTTAACATCCCTCGGCTCAAAGGGCGTGTTCGCATGCGGTTACAAGCATATGTGCCTTGTTATCGCGTCGCGTGATTGATTGCTTGGCGATGAAGGCGTACGCTTCGTGTTACAAATCTCAGTAGGAGTGTTACTGACGAGCAAGCTAGTTCGGTTTAGTGTCTCCATCGAGCGCGATCTACTGGGTGCATTTGATTGGCTGATCGCTTCCCGCGGGTACGCAAATCGCTCGGAGGCGATCCGTGGTCTCATCCGCCGTCAGTTGATCAATCGCGTGTGGGAAGAGGGAGATGAGGTTGCCGGTGTGATCACGATCCTCTATGACCATCATCGTCCTGGCCTAGCCTAGGAAATCACCGAGATTTAGCATCAGGCAATCTCGCAGGTGATCTCAACTACCCACATTCATCTTGATGAGATTAACTGCTGGGAGTTCATAGCCGTGAGAAGGGCAGGGAGAGCCATTCAGGCGCTTGCTGACAGACTGCAGAGCCTGAAAGGGGTAAAGCACGAGGAGATAGCAGCAACGTCGATCGGGAAGAGGAGTGTCTGAAACCACGGACACACTCATAAAGGAGAATAAGATGAAACACAGAATAGGATTCGTACTTGTGTTGTTAGCCCTGCTGAGCGTTGGGCTTGTCGCCTCCGCAACGATGACCGTTGTAGCAACTCATGCTGTACTCGGAGAATCTGCACAGGCGGTGGGAGGGAATCTAGTTGACGTGGTCACCATTATCCCGTCCGGATTCTGCCCAGCAAACTACAACTTGCGCCCGAGTGACATCGCGGCCGTGACAAACGTATCTCTGGTCATCTACTCCGGATTTGAGCCCTGGATCGACTCTCTTCTTTCGGGTGTAGGCAACGAGTCCGTGAAGACTCTGCAACTGAAGGGTGATTGGAATACACCCAGCAGCGCTGCAGCGAAGATCGACGCCATCGAGAGTGCTCTTAAGGCGCTCCTTCCCAGAGAAGCTGAGACATTGCCCGCCAACGCTGCTGCATATAAGGATGCTCTTGCAGTAATCTCTGCTTCGTTGGCGAGCGAGACAAATGCCCTAGGGGTGGCTGATGTCAGTGTGATCTGCATGCAGTGGCAGGAAGCGTTTGTTTCCTGGCTGGGGTTCGATGTCGTGGCCACCTACGGAATCCCAGCAAATCTATCGATCAAGGATCTTGTCGCTCTTGCTCAAACTGGGAAGGAAAACAAGGTGCTCGTGGTCATAGACAACCTGCAAAGCGGGATCGATTTCGGTGCAAAGCTTGCGCGTGAGGTGGGGGCGGTGCACGTCGTGCTGTCCAACTTCCCCGGGGCAATGCCCGGAACGGCCACGGTTCTCGACTTATTCAAGCGCAATGCTGAGAGCCTCTTCTCAGCTGTAAGACCGATCGAGTGAAGGAGACGAATTGGAGACGCTGAAGATAGATCCCAGGAATGTAAACCCCGATGAGATGATCGAGCGTGGAACACACCTGCACGGTCATCTTGAACCGTTTCTCGTTGCTGGAATCAGAATGGGGCTTCTGGCGCTGGAAGACTTCCGGCGCGGCGAGTTGATTTCGAAGAGCCGTCGTACAGCAGTGCGCCCTCTTGAGGAGTTATTCACGTGGGAACAGGCATTGTAGATCTAGCTGCCGTATCTGCGGTCTACGAGGGAGAACGAACTCCCGCCCTGCACGATGTGTCTCTCAGCGTAGAATGCGGCGAGATGGTAGGGATACTAGGCCCGAATGGGGCGGGATGTCGTGTTGATGGGCCGCTTCGCTGAAATCGGCCCTTTTCGCCCTCCGCACAGTGAGGATCACCGCCTAGCGATGCAGGCATTGACCTCTGTAGGCGCCGATGCGCTCTCTCACCGCCCCCCGGCCGACGCCTCTCCGGAGGACAGCAGTGCAAGGTCCTCCTAGCGCGTGTGATCGCTCGCCAGCCACGCCTGCTCCTCCTTGATGAACCGCTGACGAACATCGATCCGGAGGCGAAAGAAGAACTGTCGAGCCTTATCCTAGAAATCCATAGTCAGATGGGGTTGACTACGCTGTTTGTCAGCCATGAAGCGGGGCCCCTCCTCTCCGCTGCTGACCGTGTGATCAGCGTTGTCGCTGGGAGGATCGTCCCTGATTTCGTAGAAGAACTGATGCTTGTCAAGGCGGGATGATGTTCGGCATTCCACTCCGCATAGTCCTCCCCACGCTCATCGGCAGCTTGCTTGCAGGTATTATGTGTAGCACCATAGGAGTCTTTGTTGTACGGATGAAGCTATCTGCGCTTGGATTTGCCATGTCACACGCCGCATTTGCGGGGGCGGCGCTCGGTCTGCTACTGGCAAGTGTTGACCCATTGTGGATGGCGATGTTGTTCGCTGTGGCTGCGGCGATGGTCCTCGGCCCTCTGTCGGAGATCTCTCGATTGGATGCGGAGACGATTATCGGTGGGATCTTTCCCTTAATGATGGCCCTGGGACTGATTTTTCTCAGCTTTGCGCCGAGCGCAGGTGTGGGGAATGGGGTCCTGGCGCTCCTGTGGGGGAGCGTCCTCGGAATCACGATGGGCGACGTGTACAGGCTGGTTGCTCTTGCGACCTTGCTACTGATCGTTCTGATTGGATTTGGCAAGGAGTTCTTGGCCATCCTTCTCGACCGGAAGCTCGCTGAGGCCTCTGGCATCAACATGCGAGTCTACTACTACTTGATCCTCTTTCTGACTGCGCTTGTCGTTGCCCTCTCTCTGCAGATCACCGGTGGCTTACTGATCTACACCCTAATGATCCTACCTGCTTCGGCAGCGTTTCAACTGCTCTACGACATCAAGAAGGTCTTCTTGCTAGCCCCGATGCTCGGTGCTGCATCAGCGCTCTTTGGTTTCCTCCTCTCGCTCATCGCTGATCTTCCGATCGGCTCATCGATTGCCGTGATGGCCACGATTGTCTTCATCGTATCGATAGTCATCTCACCAAAGCGGCGACGAAAACAGCTTGTACAGTGAAAGCGGTTCGAGTGGGAGGGAAAACGGCTCCGGTGGCGCGAGAGGTGCGCCACCGGATGATTCTTACCTGACGATCAAGACTACGTTGTAACCGTCTCGCAGGCGAGGAACTCCTGTTTGAATGCACGTACAGCGCTCTCGATCGGGATGATCGGTGACTGCCCGAGTGGGCAGAAGGATGCATCCCGCATCAATCTGGCGACACGGAGCAGGAGATCGAGATCCTGCTCGCCGCCAGAGCCCGCGCAAAAACGCTCCAGAATGTCTACTAACCGGCTTGTCCCGCTGCGGCACGTGGCACACTGCCCGCAGGACTCATGTGCAAAGAAGTGCAGTATCCCCTGCAACAGCTCGACGATTGAGGTATCCTCGCTTAGGACCAGGATGGCACCCGAGCCGAGCACGGCTGAGTAGTCGCGCAGGCTATCGAAGTCCATCGCCACATCGAGGCCAGCCTCGTCAACGAAGGCTCCCGCTGCGCCGCCGATCAGCGCTGCCTTGAATCTCTTCCCATCACGGAGGCCGCCTCCGTATCCGTATATGATCTCCCGCAGTGATGTTCCCATCTCTACCTCGATCAGTCCCGGGTTGGCGGCATGCCCCAGAATTGTGTACACCTTGGTACCGGGGCAGGTCTTAGTGCCAAACGAGCGGAACCAATCACCTCCATTGAGGATGATCGGCGCCACGTTGGCCAACGTCTCTACGTTATTGACGACGGTCGGTTTTCTGCGCAATCCGACTTGTCCTGGATAAGGAGGCTTCAACCGAGGATATCCTCGCTTACCCTCGATCGATTCGATAAGAGCTGTTTCCTCGCCGCACACGTATGCTCCGGCTCCCTTCTTAATCTCGATGTCAAACGACAGTCCGGATCCCAGGATGTGTTCACCAAGTAGGTCATTGGCACGCGCCTGTTCGATTGCGACACTCATCCGATCTATGGCAAGGGTGTATTCACCGCGGATATATACGTAGCCTTGTGTTGCACCGATGGCGTATCCGGCGAGGATCATCCCCTCGATCAGCCGGTGTGGGTCCCCCTCCAGGATGAGGCGATCCTTACATGTTCCTGGTTCGCCCTCGTCGGCGTTACATACGAGGTACTTCTCTTCTCCTGCAGCAGTGAACGACCACTTTTTCCCGGTCGGGAAGCCTGCTCCACCCCGTCCGCGTAGCCCAGAACGAGAGACCTCGTCAATCACTCCCGCTGGTGTTATGCCCTCGGTCAAGACTCGTTCCACTGCCTGATAAGCGCCGACAGCAATGGCCTCTTCTAGGTTATTTGGATCAATGATGCCGCAGTTCTTGAGAACGATGCGTGGTTGCCCGCGGGTGAGCCCCAGCCCTTCCTTCTCGCGATCTTTGCATGGTGCCAAACACACCTGTAGCCGCTTCACTGGGCGTCCCTTCATCAAGTGCTCTGTTACTATCTCTGAGACATCCGCTTCGGTTACACCTGCGTACGTAATGCCTTCAGGATAGATCACGACCACTACCCCGCGTCCTATGATCCCCACGTTCCCAGTCTCTGCCACACGGAGCTCTTGATCCAGCCCCTGCTCCTTTATGGCAGCGGAGAAGGCTTGTTCTACCTCTCTGGCTCCAGCAAGGAGGGAGTCCTCTTCGATCTCTATGAGTACTTGTCTTCTAGCTGGCTTCATCTTCTCTCCTTATTTGTTCGATGATCTCTGTGATTCGCGTGGGTGTAAGATTTCCGTACGCGTCCTGGTCGATCATCATTGCGGGAGCAACTCCACATATACCAAGGCAACTGGACGTCTCTAGGGTGAACAGCTTATCGGAAGTCGTTTCGCCAACCGCTACACCTAACACATCGATCAGCTTCTGAAGCACTGTGGTTGCTCCAAGAAGCTGGCATGGGGGAGAGTCACAGATGCGGATCACGTGTTTTCCGCGGGGGGAGAAGCCAAACATGGAGTAGAAACTTGCAGTTCCCTTGATATCTGCAAGGTCCATTCCAAGATGCGATGCAACATCGGACAAGGCCTCATCACTCAAGTAGTGGTGCGGGTCACTCTCCTGGATGTCGTGCAGGATATCGAGCAAGTCCTCCCGCGTTGCGGAAGGGTATTTCTTCAGGACCTCATTCACGTGTACCTCCTCATTCAACGCTATTGACTCTGAGGGTGAGAACAGTGTTCTTTCCCCTTATTGATCCAATCTAGCACAGCCTTTTTCGCAATAGGAACGACACTGGCCGCCTTGGGACTCAGCTCCTCTCCGAAATCAAAATCGAACCCGGGCACGGGCAAGAGCCAGCCTTCCGGAGCGATACCATGTATGCCCCTGGCCAGACCCAGGAGCGCTGCTGGGCCGAAAACGTGTCCGGGGGGGGAGCTGCTTTCGATCACCGGGCTTGGGGTGATCTCCACGTCAGCCGTGCTCGCATCGATAAACAACACCCTCTCGGCATGGCTCACATGCTCTATGTCATCTGCAGTAAGCTGATGAACGGCTAGGGTTATGACTCCCGGTATCGGCGGAAGTGAGGTGGCGATGAATGGCCCCAGACCATCATCCCGTCTCAACGTATTTCCTACTCCGATGACAAGGTCCATGTCAGTCTCTGACCAGCCTATCCAGTGTCTTCCCGTCGGGCCCTTCCAGATCCACGATAAGAGGCATTTGGCCCACAGCATGCACGGAACATGATAGGCACGGATCAAACGCTCTGATACCACCCTCAATACGGTTTAGAATGCCCTCATTAAACTTGCCATTGTGGATGTGTCGCTGCGCAATCTCCTTGATCGAGCGATTCATCGCCAAATTGTTCTGCCCAGTAGAGACAATCAGGTTCACCCACTGAATAACGCCATTGGGATCGACCTTGTAGTGGTGGAACAGTGTGCCTCGCGGAGCCTCATGAATACCCACGCCTTCCAGTTCGTTAATCCCGGCCTCGGCGCGGATGCGCGGAGACAGGATGCGCTCATCGTTGATCAAGCGCTCCATGCGCTCCAAGGATGCGAGTATCTCCATCAGTCGTGTGTAGTGATAGTCGAATACTCTGCCGGAGCGTCCCTGCGTGGTTGCACGGAACTCCTCTAGCTCGGCATCGGCGAGTGGAGTACCGAATCGATCACAGGCATTCACCCTACCGAGTGGGCCGACACGGTACATCCCCTCGGGATATCCGAGCGGAGCGTAGTGGGGAAATTTAAGGTAGCTCCATCCCTCAGACGCCTCTTGTATAATCTCCGGGTACCGAGCTGGATCGAACTGATCAACAACGATCTTCCCTTGTGAGTCGACGATGCGAATCTTTCCCTCGTAGTGCTCCCATTCTCCATCCGGAGAGACGAGACCCATGAACAGGCTTGGAAAGTCACCGAGCATCCCACGGGTCTCTTCATCGGAAAATGAAGACTTGAAGAGATCGAGAGTGATGCGAATCGTATCCAGCGCTTCCGGTAGATTGGACTTGATGAAATCAACATCCTCTTTGGCAAGCGAGCTACTCACTCCTCCGGGAACGGCCCAGGCCTGGTGAATCCTCTTTCCCCCAAGGCGCTCAAGTATCTGCTGACCGAAGGAGCGTAGGCGGATCCCTTTGCGTGCAAGCTCGGGGTTTGCACCGATGAGTCCGATCACATTGCGCTGTGCAGGGTCGGAGTCCCAACCGAGCAACATGTCTGGCGCGGAGAGGTAGAAGAAGCTCAGCGCATGTGATTGAACGAACTGAGCAGTGTTCATCAATCGGCGCAGGAGCTCAGCGGCCTTAGGGATACGAACCGCGAGGATAGCGTCACCTGCCTTCGCAGAAGCGAGAATGTGGCTAACCGGGCAGATCCCGCAGATCCGCGCTGTCAACGAGGGCATCTCCCACAGGGTGCGTCCCTCACAGAACTTCTCGAATCCGCGCAATTCGGTTACATGGAAATGAGCATCGTTGACTTCTCCTGAGTCGTCAAGGTAGACGGTGATCTTGGCATGTCCCTCAATGCGCGTAACAGGATCGATTCGTATTTCTTGTGTCATATGTGCTCCTTTAACCGAATTTCAGCTCGCGGCCCGTCAGTTCTGGTGTCTTCCCATCGAGCAATGCTAGCAAGGCCTTTCCTATTACCGCTGCTGGAGGTGGGCAACCGTGGAGGAAATAGTCCACCGGGACTACCTCATGCAACGGGCGCACGCGATCCTCCAGGTGCGGCACGACTTCGCTTGGAATCGTGCCTGTTGTCGTTCGCTCCTTACCGTACACCCCTTCAAGTATCTCATTTACGGGAATGCCATTCCGCATCGCGGGGACATTGCCAGTAACCGCGCAGTCCCCAAGGGCGATGACGATCTTAGATCGCTTGCGTATCTTGCGCAGCAACTCGATATGCTCTTCATTGCCGACGGCGCCTTCAATGAGAGTGACATCGACGTTCTCTGGGAACTCTTTCGTGTCCACGATGGGACTCTTCACTATCTCTATGCGCTCAGCCAGATCGATGATTAGCTCGTCGAGATCGAGGAACGACATATGGCACCCCGCACAACCACTGAACCACACTGTGGCCACTCTCACCTTAGTCATTCTCCCTCCTCTCTTTCAGTGTTGTGACGAGTTCTGGATGCTTCACCATTTCTGCCGTTGCCTTGCCCTTCTCAACGATTGCACCGGTAGGGCAAACCTCGACGCACTTACCGCAGTCGGTGCACATCTGCGCATCGCCCCAATCAACGCTCAACTCGGTGATCACTCTTGCCTCACTGCCACGTCCAGCGATTCCCCAGACGTGCGCACCCTCCACCTCGGCGCAGACTCGCACGCAGCGGCCACACAGGATGCAGCGGTTGTGGTCGACTATGAACCTCGGATGGGTGGCGTCGAGGGATAGGCGGGGATACGCATACGGCACCTCCACGTTCTGCATCCCAAGATCGCAGGCCAGATCCTGCAGCTCGCAGTGATTGTTGGAAACGCACATCGAGCATACGTGATTTCGTTCGGCGAAGATCAGCTCCAGGTTGAGTCGACGCAGTTCAGCCAGGCGATCACTGTTGGTGATTACCTCCATCCCTTCCGTGATCTTTGTCGTACAGGAAGTAACTATCTTTCCTCCCACGTCGACGATGCACATGCGACAAGCACCGACGTCGCTCAATCCATCGAGATGGCACAGTGTAGGGATGGAAATACCCTGCTGTTTGGCTATCTCCAGGATTGTGCTCCCTGCTGGAGCGGTCACTTCCTTCCCGTCGATCCGAATGAGTATCTCCTTCACTTAGAACCCTCCCTTGCGTCTTGATTGAGCCAGCTTACCTTGGGGCGCGAGGTCATAGTCATTCCTTCTCTCACGTGCGCGAGGAAACCTCCATGATGCGCCCTTCTTCTGAGTCGCTCCTCTCTTCGATCGTATATTCAGAAAGAGGATTGCCATTCACGATGTGCTCGGCGACCACACGGCGTGCTTTGTCTGCAGTCATGTCGCCGTATACCACAACGGTACCGTCGGCCTGTCGCACTTCCACGACAGGCTCACAGCAAGAGAGTCCGCGCTCTCCGGTCTGTGTAACCATGACGTCGCGCAGATCGCGCTTGCCTATCTCGTCAAGGAGTGCCGTCAGTACATCACGCGCTCCCGCAGCGAGCCCACTCGTCCCCATGCCCACTGCTACCCTCACTCTAGCTTTACCTGTGCGCAGGGATAGATCCCTCGCCGCCCGTTCCCGAATCCCTCGCAGATCCTCTAGCCTCACTTCTCTCCTCCTGGTCTTTTCTTGCGACACAAGCCACAGCTTGTGTGACTGGATTGGTTTGATCGCGACTCCGTCACAACTGCATCTACAGCCGATCTAGGCATGATGGCATTCACCCATCACATCGCCATGCTTCAGTCGCCTCTCATCTTGCTGCCTATGAACAAAAAAACGGAGCGAGCATCTTCCGCACCGATAAGACACAGCTCAAATCCAATGATATCTGACTGAACAAAGTGCATTTTATAGTCCCATGTGTACTTGGTATGACTATACTATGTCTTCTCGCTTCAGCAATATGACCTTTGTCCGTTCCAGCCTAGTTTCTCTATGGAAGGACACTTTCTGGATCTCCATCACCAGCTTTCGAGGCAAAGTATACGTATCTCTTGCTGTCCTGCAAGGCAATATGCCAAACGAGGCATTGATGATCAAGCTATTGAGAGATTGGGGAATTGAATGATTGAGTGGTTGAGCGATTGAATGATTTGACGATTGAATCATTGAGCGATTGTTCCTTCCGCTACCACCCTTAACTTCTCCTGCTGAATCGTCCTCCATCTTTTCAATCATTCAATCCTCCGATCTCCCGATCACTCAATCACTCAATGTCCCAATCCGTCGTCCTCGGGCTACGTGCGTTGACTTCATCCGTCTCTACCGCCACAATCGGGACATGATGCTCACAGGAAAGGTACGCGCTACTATCTCTTCACACTCGATGTTGCAGCCGGGAAAGAAGATCCTCGTTGCCGTCTCCGGTGGTGTGGATTCGACAGTCCTTCTGGATATCCTCTGTCAGTTGGCGCAGGAATACGGTGTGAATATTGCTGTAGCCCACCTCGACCATCGGCTGCGTGGCGAAGAATCTGAGGAGGATGCGCGTTTCGTAGCCCAGCTTGCTGAGCAATACGGGCTACCACTGATCAGCGAGTCGATCGATGTTGGAGCAGTGGCGGCGGAGAAGAAGATGGGGATCGAGGAGGCGGCGCGGATGGTGCGAATGAGGTTTCTACGGGAGATAGCGGAGACGGTCGGTGCAGCGAAGATCGCCATTGGCCACACGGCGAACGACCTTGCCGAGACGATGCTGTTCAACCTCATTCGCGGCGCGGGCACGACCGGCCTTGCGGGGATTAAGCCAGCGAATCCGCCGTTTGTCCGTCCGT
>Ga0307990_1002118_pt1 | contig 16116 bp, 13 predicted proteins | sample EllFjometagen129_FD_203168 | JGI IMG/M metagenome (GOLD analysis project Ga0307990, IMG submission 203168) | Marine microbial communities from Ellis Fjord, Antarctic Ocean - #129 | ecosystem: Environmental > Aquatic > Marine > Unclassified | place: Southern Ocean | collected 2014-10-08
ATATCAGTCTTTGGAGGATCCGGCGTTGGTAAATCTGAGGTTGGATCTTTATTATCTTATTTTTTTAATTGCTTAGGAGTTACTAGTTATATTCTCTCAGGAGACAATTATCCAAGAAGGATTCCATCCTTAAATGATAATGAAAGACTTAGAGTATATAGGCTATTTGGAGTACAAGCTCTTGTAAAGAATAATCTATACAATGATAAAGTAAAACAAGAACTACTAACCTTGTGTGAAGAATATATGGATTGTGATATTTCTTTAGTTGAGAAGTATTCATGGTTAAGTAAATACCAGAGGGGTGGTTCTATAGCCCTGGAAAAATATCTTGGAACAGATTTAGAAATCAACTTTGATGAAATAAACAATATAATCTCTCACTTTAAAAGAGGGCAGGAATCTATATATTTAAAGAGAATGGGTAGAGCTGAAAATCAACTATGGTATGATGAAGTTGATTTTTCAACTACAAATATCTTAATCATTGAATGGACTCATGGTAATAATTCTAATTTAAATGGAGTTGATTACTCTATAATGCTAAACAGCACTCCTGAGGAGACTTTAGCTCATAGACTTACTAGAAATAGAGATGGCAATACCGATAGTCCCTTTATATCCTTGGTATTATCACTAGAGCAAAAGAAACTAAATGAAAGAGCAAAAACAGCTTCAATTATTATTACAAAGGATTGTAAAATAATAAGTTATAGTGAATTTAAATCCCTTATGGGTTTAAATAACATAAACAACGGTCCTATGCTTAATTCCTACCCAGATAGTATAGGGGAAAAACTAAGTGATACTATTAAAGTAATTAATAAACAAGAATTATCTAATTGTTTTGAATCTTTCTATATTCTTCCAAGTATATTTAATACAGATATTGATAGAGGTTTCTCTGTTATCGATTATTCTATAAATGACGTATTAGCATCAAGATGTGATCTTGAAACTATTAAAGAAGCTGGTATCGATTTAAAGCTAGATTTTATATTAAATCATGCCTCTGTTTTATCAAAACAATTTCAAGATATTATTAAAAATGGGGAAAACTCCAAATATGTAGATTTCTTTATAAATTGGAATAAATTTTGGCAAGGATACGGAGAAATCAATGAAGAAGGTATATTAGTACCACAAGATAAATATATTAAAGATATGTTCTTTAGAAAGCCAGGACTTCCTATTTTAAATGTTAGAATGCCTGATGGCAAAGAGGTTCCCTATTGGAATACCTTCTATCAACAAATATCTTATGATAAAGTTGATATTCAAGATATTATTACTGACTTAGATATTCAATATGAAAAAGCAAGTAGAATAGTTAAAATAATAAATGATAATCTAGATATAAATGTAGTACCCAAAGATATGAATTTTGGACAATTTGATTGTTACAAGGAAAGAATTGTTGATATCTTAGAATCAAGACGTAAATATTTAGGACAAATGGACTTGAATATAGAGTCTCCTTTGGTTTGGGATTTTTATGAGGATACACTTAAGCAATTATCAAATTATGGTGCTAAAATAGTACGTTTAGATGCTTTTGCTTACGCTCCTAAAGCACCTGGTAAAAAGAACTTCTTAAATGATCCTGAAACTTGGCAGTTCTTAGATAAAGTTAAAACTTTATCTGACAAATATAATATTACACTACTTCCTGAAATTCACTCTAAATATGAAGATAAGATTCACACTAAAATAGCGAAGATGGGCTATTTAACTTATGATTTCTTTTTACCTGGATTATTAATTGATGCAATAGAGAGAAAGAGTTCCCTAATATTAAAGAAATGGATTGATGAAATAATTAATGAAGATATAAAGACTGTTAATATGCTTGGTTCTCACGATGGTATTCCTTTATTAGATTTAAAGGGTCTATTAAATGACAATCAAATACAAAACCTTATTGATACTGTTGTAAGTAGAGGTGGGTATGTAAAAGATCTCCACGGTAAGAAGAATATGTATTATCAAGTTAATGCAACATATTTTAGTGCTTTAGGAGAAAAACAAGAGAGCCTCCTATTAGCAAGAGCCCTTCAAATGTTTATGCCTGGAAAACCACAAATATGGTACTTAGACTTGTTTGCAGGAAAGAATGACTATGATGCTGTAGTAAAAGCAGGCGCTGGTGGTCATAAGGAAATAAATAGAACTAATCTTACAATAGATCAAATTGATAATATACTTGATACTAGCATTGTTAAAAAACAATTAGAATTAATTAGATTTAGAAAAACTCACAAAGCTTTTAATAGTGAGGCTATTATAGCAGTAGAAGCCTCCAACAATCATAGCTTAAAGATAAGTTGGAAATATGAGAAATCAAGTGCTATATTAAATGTAGATTTTGAGAGTTGTAGTTATAGTATTGATCACTCTTAGGTGAATCTTTAGATGTAATAGTGTAGTCTTAGCTGTAATTATAAATTTGATTGAAACTATAAATGAGATGATTAATTTAGTTTCAATATTGAAATTATATGGTATAATTAATAGTTGTTTACCGGTAATTTGTTATAAAAAAGAGATAAAAGTTTTAAATCTCTAAATTAATAATAATTTTAATTCAAGATTAGTATCATAACACTATTGTTGAATGATTAAAAATGGTTTTGCAAATTTTTCTAATTAATGATATATTTTAGTTATTAGAAATATTAATTGTATTTCTTGTGTTGCATTAAAGGGGAGGCTTCTTGATGGATGATTTATCAATATTCAATAAGTTGTTTACTCAGAATAATTTTTCTTATTTGTTAAAAAATAAGGCTGTTTTCAGTACAAGTAGTGATTGAGTATTTCACACATGAGTTTGTAGTGATATAATTCACTACATGTTGAAACCGGAAGACTCCCAAAAAATTGAAGACTATATTAAAATGATAGAGGCTCTAGACACTGAAGACCGTCAAGAAGCTATCAATGAAACAAATGATAAACTTGAGAAGGTTGGAGGTGTTCAAAGTGCCCCTCTCAGAATACCAAATTGCCAAATTAGATCAACTCAAAAGCCCAAAGCCAAAGGTTCTGACTTATTTTGTCCACATTGTGGATCTCATTCGATTTCTAATAATGGTAGTGTAAGAGGTATTGCAAGGCTTATTTGCAAAGACTGCAAGAAAAGTTTTGGTTCTAATTATGGAAAAGTCACCTATCAAAGCAACCACGGTGAAGCAAAATGGGATAAATATCTGGAAGGAATGGTTTGTTCGGATACTTTATTACAGACCTCAGAAAAATGTGAAATTAGCCTTTCTACAGCTCATAACTGGCGAATGAAGGTGTTTAGAATGATTATGCAATCAAAGGAAGCTCTTTCACTCAAAAAAAATAGTGCAAGAAGATGAATGGTACCTGTCAGCCAGCTTTAAAGGAAATAAGAATGCACTTTTCAACCTCAAGAAGAGGGAAATTGGTGCTGATGATGAGATAAGCACCGACTATCAGAAATATGGATTTTCTGGACATCCCAGGTCACGAGGTGGCCAAGATACAAAAAGAGGATTAAGCAAAGAAAAGATTTGCATCCCTACAGCAATTGATTCCACAGGGGGTTGTATTGGTCGTCCAATGGGGAAAGGAAATGTTCAAATAGATTTTCTTGAGGCGTTCTTTAAGGATCATCTTGATGAGGATGTTGTTTTGGTAACAGATAAGAGTAAATCAGGAAAATCATATGCTAAAAAGAATAAAATATCGCATGTGGCACTGGACAGTAAGAAAGAGTTGAGAAGTGGAGAATAGAATCTCCAGACAATAAACAACTTTCATTCCATGCTAAGTGAAATTGCCCACTCTAAAAGAAGTTTTGCAACCAAATACTGTGAGGAATATCTTTACTGGATTTCGTGGCAAGCCAAAATGAGTGGAGACACTGTTCAGGAAAAGGTATCAGCCTTGAAAGTAATGGCTCCAGCAAGGGGAAAAACTGTATTAATCAAGGATATCCTTAAAAAAGAGTTTCCTGTTGAACTGAGAAAATAGAGGCAGAATGTTTTCAGCAAAAAAAAGATTTCACTACTAGACCTGAAAACAGCCTAATTTAAATATCATCGCAGGATATGTATATTCCTTAGCTTTGAGCTGAATGTTTAGAGTCAAATCTTTAGCGTATTAGCCGAGTAATTATAGAGTGGCTTTAACACAGGTTGAATTAAGATTCCAGCAATCAAAAATTTAGACTATGCATTTTACAGAATGTGTTTAAATGGTTTTATTAGTTTATTGTACTTTAATCTCTTGCTTTTTTTGAAAGATTAGCTAGTTTTTCTCTATGTAAGTAATTTTTGGTTTTACATTATTTCTAGAACAATCAATCTTTTTGTTTAGAATCTAGTAAAATATCAATATTCTTTATATGGCTCCTAAAAGTATTACATGCCTTAGTATAATCGCCTTCCAATAGAGCTTCCATTAATGCTTGGTGTTTTTTTGGTATTACCAATAGTCCATTATCACTACTTTGTGCTGATGCTATTTCTTTTACTGTAAAGTTTTTCATTGTCCTATAAATATTATTGAAAATCCTATTTTCACAGACTTCAATAATATGTCCATGAAAATTATAATCAGCAATGAGTCTTGCTTCAATATCATTTTCTTCAACTGCTTTTGTCATTATATCTATTTCTACTTGAAGTTTTTTGATGGTATTCTCTTTCAATACTTTATCTTCTTTATGATGATTTAAAAGATACCATAAACCCTGTTGTTCCATCACAATTCTCATTTCAAGTATCTCTGAGTGATCTTTTTTTCCCAGTAACATAGACCATTCTAGCGCTTCAGCAGAAACATTAGAGCTTTCGCATATAAAAGTTCCCTTTGGATTTCTTAACTCTATAACTCCTATATATTGAAATATTTTCATTACTTCTCTGATTGTGGAACGCCCGACACCAAACATTTCAGCTAATTCATATTCATTAGGCATCTTGCTTCCCGGTTTCAGTGAACCGTTAGAAATTAAAATTTTTAATTGTTCCATTACCTGAAAAACAACTGTTTTTTGTTTAACCTGTTTTATATCCATGTGTATTACTCTTTATTTTTCATAATTTGATATATATAAGTAAATTATATTTATCACGCTACAATATTATAGATTTTCTAGAATCAATTCAAGTTAATTTAAATTTTAGTAAAGTTTTACTATCTAGAAAAAAACATTAGTATACTCATAATTGATAAAATTATAAAAAATTACAAGCAGTAAGATGGGGGAAGAGCTTACGAGAAAAATGGCATACAACATGGTGCTAAAAGAGCTAGATAGTATATACACCTTCACAGTGAATGACAAAACCACGTGGTGTGAAATATCTGAGAGGCAAGAAATGTTACTGAAGTGCTTCGATGTTCCCCTTCCTGTAGAAGCCGAAGAAAGTGCAGACTAATCTCAAGAAGAAAAGGGGCCCAAAGCTAAAAGTTTAGCACTAGGTACGCACTACATTAAAGAACATGGGTTATATAGAAATAAAAGAAAAGAAATTCCCTTCAGAAACTAAAAGAATCTGAATAAGAATCGAGTAATAATTAACCATAAAGTAATTCAAGATGATAGCCAATATGTGAATCAAGCCTATCCCAATACTCTTCAATATTACAACGTAAGAGGTCAAATATATGATCCTTAAGTTCAAGATTCTTAAAGACTTCTCCATATGAAACATGAAGTACCTGTCTATCGGTTGGGTTATCAAAGATCTTTTTAAGTTCTTTATCTACAATATTAGAAATATCAGATTTAAGGCTCATATTTGGCGTTACATGATAATAGGCTCTAGCTGTCTCAAATACTTCATAAGCATAAAAATAGACTTTTTTAAAAAATTCAGGGTCTAAAAAAGAAATAGTTTCTAAAGCTATAAGCCAGTTTGTACCTGAAGTTTTCAGATGAAAGGCACCGCATCGTTCTTCACTAATTATTGGATATACTGAAAACTTATCGCTTGAAGAATGGATAGAAATCTTATGAGAAAGGGCTTGTGCGATACGATCATGTTCTTGAAAACATTGTCTAAATTGTTCAACATCTCCGATATAGTCTATTCCTTTTTGGAATTCACCGATAAAACGAGGAGCTAAAGAGGAGAAATCAACACCAAGCTTCTTTAACTCCATTGCAACAAAATAATGCTCTTCGGCAGTAGTTGGTAGTTCAATTTCATCAATTGATATTTCAAAGTCTAATTCTTTAGAATTTCGTAGTGCTGCTAGATACAATGTTTTAGCATGTGTAATAGCATCACAATAAGTTAATGAAATTCGTGCTAAATTCTCATTATTATAATTTAGTGTAATACCAGAGGCTAGTTTTATAATACCATTGAAAATCTTAGAAATCCTTTTTCTGTAACTTTCATCTAGCTGATTAAATAATTTTAATATTTCATCTTCAGGCATCTTTTCAATATTAAAATTTATATGGTCCGATACATCAGCAGTAATCATCGTGCATCCTTGAGAAACTGCATGTATTACATCATCTTCATATTTTAAGTGATCTCCATCAGCCGCCCAAAGGCCTTCGTATCCTGACCGGAAAACAGCCCAAGTGGAAGCATCGATAACATCACTAAATGTTCTACCAGTCAAACTAAGTTCCCGCATCGATTGCTGAGCAAGTACAGGAATAGAGTCGTAACGTTTAAAAACTCTAAGGTGTCCCTGGCTAGCTATTCCCAGCCGGTCTCCGACACCGAAAGTGTCCTTATTTTTACCAATTACAGAAGGCTTTAAAAAGGGGAATAGTTTCCTAAGTGCTATAATATTCTGACTATTTTCAGGACATAACATAAATAGATGATTATTAATACTTCCAGAAGTTCCCTCAAACCCTTTCACAATTTCATCACTACTCAAAATAAATAGAAACCAATGTCCCCTTATAATAAGAGAAATGAATAATCCTTCATCTATATTCCTTAAAGAATCTGGATATAATGTAAAATGAGTGGGAAAATCCATCACTTGAAGGAGGGATTCTTCAACTATACTTTGTATTTCTTCTGTATTTATATCATTTATTTTCACAACTATTCTCCCTACATACTAATTTAAAGCTTAACTATTTCACCATTTTTCACGGCTTTATCAGCTAACAAAGCCCATTCTACTGCTTTGAATCCATCCAAATAGTTTACTTTTGGTTGTCGTCCTTCGGAGATGCAACCTACAAAATCAACCATTTCCGCTCTATAGGTATCCTGCCAATATTCATAAAACCATGATGCACACTTACGGCTTACACCATTCTCATCCATGTAATGATTTCGTGTGTTAAATGAAAAGTCTCCAATCTGGATACTTCCTTTAGTACCGAATACTTCCATAGGAGCATGATAACCATATGCACTGTTTCTACTTGCTGTAAGCATGACCATTACATTATTCTTAAATTTCATAAGAATTGATGTATTATCCATATCATTACAAGCTTTTAACCCTTCGTATGCGTACACACCACCCACACCAAAGATAATATCTGCTTCTGACCCAGTAAACCATCTAGCTGTATCATAATCGTGTGTCATCATATCTGCTATAAAGCCACCACTACTTGGACTAAACTTCACTATAAATTCTTCAATACCAGCTTGATCACGTGATTCAATTCTTATTAAGATAGGGTCTCCAATAAAACCTTCATCAATTTTCTTCTTTGCTTCAATAAGGTTTTTATCAAATCTATGATTATATCCAACCTGAAATATTAAGCCTTCAGCTGATTCAACAGTATCTTTTATCTTAGTAATCTCCTCCATATTAAGTCCAAGAGGTTTCTCAGTATAGATATTTTTAACCCCTGCAATTATTGCAGCACAGATGATTTCACAGTGAGTTTGTGAGTTCGTGGCTATTACGATACCATCAAGTTTCTTAGTATCAAATAAATCATGATAATCATTTGTAACTATTGAAGGATTAAATTTTTCTTTTGCAGTTTTTAATTCTTTATCTACAACACTACAAACCGCAGTTAATTCAGCAGCAGGAATATTATAATAAATATTTGATGCATGCTCCATTCCTAGCCGACCAAGACCAATAATCCCGATTCTTTGCTTTTTCATATCAAAATCTCCTTTTACATATTTAATTGAGTTAGATGGAGCTTATTCTTTCCATTCTATTATACTAACTTATACCCACCAAATTGGATTGGATATCAGTAACTATCCCATAATCTTTTTTTAAAGTTGTATAGAATCAATCTTTATACCTTTAACATCAAGACCTGTTTTAATTGTCTTTTTTTTAAATTGCCTAAGAATGTTTTATCGATTATATATTTATAACACGATACATTTTTATTATAGCCATATGTTATTCTGGCTAACTTGAATAATAATTAGTAATAGTTGTAATAAATCATCTAAAGTGTATTTTTATCTATTTATTTAGATATTGATAGTATTTTTATGATAAACAACTATTCATTTATGGTCTGATACCTGTAAGCCAATTTTAGATTTCGTTATCATTATAATTAGAAGTGAAAAAATGCCGCCTTATTATCGGCGGCATATAGACATGTTATTTCCAAGAAGAAAGCTTATCTTTAAACTCTTCAGCATTACCTTGGTTGACTTCTACATAAGGAATAATTGCAAGCTTATCATATTTCTCACCTTTGACTAGGCCAGCGGCGATTTTGACAGATTGAGATCCTTGTCCTTCATAGTCTTGGAATACTGTGAGAGCAAGCTCCCCTTTTAATACAGAGTTGATAGCATCTGGTGTTGCATCAACGCCAAGGACTGGAATATTTAGACCTGCTTCTCTTACAGCTTGAAGTGCACCCATTGCCATTTCATCATTTTGTGCTGCAATTACGTCAATTTTCTTAAATCTTTGAATCCAGTCTTCTGTAATTCTAAGTCCTTCGTCTCTCTTCCAATCGCCAGTCTGGTCTGCAAGAATTTTCCAACCAGGATACTTATCTAATAATTCGCTTTTGAGTCCTGCAAAACGGCCTAATTGACCAGAGTGACCCATAACACCATATAGTATTACGATATTTCCTTTTTCGCCAATATTCTCTAAGGCCCATTTACCTTGAATTTCGCCTGCTGCTTCTTCATTTGAACCAACATATACATCATAAGCATCATTCGTAGTATACGTATTAACTTGAACCATTGGAATTCCAGCCTTCTTAACAGTATCAACGATACCACCAAGTCCTACTTTATCAAGAGGATTCAAAATAATTGCATCTACACCCTGAACTAGTAATGTTTCAACATCATTGATTTGTTTGAGTACATCATTATTGGCATTAACTACAATAAGCTGAACATCATCCATTCTGTCAGCCTGTCGTTGTGCTGCAGTTGAGACGTTTGTAAGAAATTGTGTATGGGCGGACATACTAAGACCAATAACAATCTTCTTTTTCCCTACAGGTTCACTTTGCCCACCAGCGAATAGAATTGCTGGAACCATCAAAATTGCTAATAAAAAAACCATTCTTTTTTTTGTGTTCATGTAACACCTCCCTAATATTTATCAATCGCTTTATGCGATTATCATAGATTACTTACCTTTTCCCGCAGTTTGCATATCAAGAACAACAGCACCTAAAATTACTAATCCCAGAACAATCATTTGATTAAAAGGCGAAACATTCATAAGGTTCATCCCATTATTGATAATTCCAATAATAAATGCCCCAACTAATGTTCCTCCTATAGTTCCTATTCCACCAGATAAACTTGTACCTCCGATTATTACAGCGGCGATAGCATCAAGTTCATAAGTTAAACCAGCCTGAGGTTGTCCTGAATTGATTCTAGAACTTAGTGCAATTCCACCCAAACCTGCACAAACTCCAGCGAGTGTATACACGAGTATCTTTATTCTGCGTACATTTATTCCAGAGACTCTAGCAGCTTCTTCATTACCACCAATATAGTAAACAAATCGCCCAAATTTAGTATGCTGAAGAAGAATATACCCAATTATAAGAACAATTATCATCAACCAGATAGGATTTGCAATTCCTAAAAATTCTCCCCTACCAATCATTAAATAAGCTGGATTTAAGTCGACTATAGGACGACCGTTAGATATTCTATACGCAAGCCCACGACCGGCAGTCATGAGTGCTAGAGTTGCTATAAAAGGGGGTACGTTAAGTCTTGCAATTACTACCCCGTTAATAGACCCTAAAGCACCACCTGCTAAAAGAGACATAATGAACACTATCGCAATAGGTATTTCAGTATTCTTTACTAAAAAAGCAGCTAATACACCAGAGACCGCTAGAATCGAACCAACGCTAAGATCAATACCACCTGTTATAATAACAAAAGTCATTCCTGTTGCTAAAATCCCGTTAATTGAAATCTGTCTAATAATATTCGTAATATTTCTTGGAGTGAGAAATACATCACTTGCAATGGTCATAAAGATAATCATTATAAAAAGTATTAAGAACATCTTATACTTTATTAGAAGTTCCTTATATTGCGCAGGAATCAATTGTTTTTTATTTCCGCTGTTCATTAATTTTCTCCTATAGCTAAATGCATTATTTTTTCTTGTGTCGCTTCTGCTCTAGTTAATTCACCCTTAAATCGCCCACGATGCATGACTATCACACGATCACTCATACCTAGAATCTCTGGCATTTCAGAAGAGATCATAATTATAGCCATCCCTTTTTTAGCAAATTGTGTCATTAATCTATGAATTTCTGATTTTGCTCCAACATCTATACCTCGAGTAGGCTCATCAAGTATCATTAACCGACAATCTGTGGCTAACCACTTAGCAAGAACAGCTTTCTGTTGATTACCACCACTAAGAGAACCAATTCTTACTTTAGGACTAGGAGTTTTGATCGATAACATTTCAATAAATTTTTTACTATTAATAATTTCTTTTCGATTAATAATGTAAGAATGTTTACAATAGTCTTTCATAGTCGCCATGGAGATATTTTCTTTAACAGAACGAACTAAAGCTAGGCCCTCTTTCTTTCGATCCTCGGTTACCATTCCAAAACCCAGTTTTATAGCATCGGAAGGAGTTTTAATATGGACTATCTTTCCATCAACTAACAGTTCTCCAGAAGTAAGGGAATCTATTCCGAAAATAGTTCTCATTACTTCTGTTCTACCAGCTCCCATTAATCCAGAAAGTCCTAGGATTTCACCTTTTCTTACTTTAAATGAAACATCTTCAAATACACCAGTACGTGTAAGATGGTTAGCTTCTAAAAACACTTCACCAATCTCTACAACTTCTTTTGGAAAAATATTAGTTAATTCACGACCAACCATCATAGCAATTAATTCAGATTTATTTAAATCTGCATTATCACGTACACCTACAACTTTTCCATCCCGAAGGACTGTTGTACGATCTGCTATTTCAAAAAGTTCATCAATTTTATGCGAAATAAATATTATTGATATTCCTGATTTTTTTAGTTTTCGCATTATAGCAAATAGCAAGTCCACTTCTGTATCTGTTAAAGCTGAGGTTGGTTCGTCCATAATAATTATATCTGATTTATAAGATAAAGCCCTTGCAATCTCAATCATTTGTTGCCCAGCAACCGTAAGATTTTTTACATAATCTCTTGAATTATATTTCATCCCTATTTCTTTTAGTAGTTTATCTGCATCATCAAATAGTTTGTTCCAGCTAAAAATTCCAGGAATTTTTGATTTAGGTTCTCTACCCATCAAAATATTCTCAGCAATAGTTCTATCTGGAACTAAGCTTAACTCTTGATGAATCATAGAAATACCAAGGGAAAGAGCATCATGCGGATTATTAATACGAACGTGGTTCCCATTAATAATAATATCACCACTATCTTGGTCATATAGTCCGAGCAACACTTTCATGAGTGTTGATTTACCCGCACCATTTTCTCCAATTAATGCATGTATTTCACCCTTCTTTACAGTAAGGTCTACATCATTTAGGGCTCTTACACCAGGGAATGATTTAGATATATCTTGCATTTTTAAAATATTATTTTCTTCTAGCATATAACCTTTTTCCTTTAATTAAATTGTCCTACAGAATTATCTGCAGGACAGATTAAATCAGTCGAAGTTAAGCATTACCTTCATAACATTCGCTTTTTCATGAACAGCAACGTCCATTGCTTTATCTAAGTCTGAAAATTTGAAATGATGTGAATTGAGTGCAGCAAAGTCATATTTATCATAAATACGATCCATAAAACGGATAGTTCTTTGACCAAAATCTTTAGTCCCACCGGAACCTGCAATTTTCAAGGTTTTCCAAATAGTTTTGCCAATTTCAACTGGTACTTTTCGACCAATCGAATGTCCAATAACACGAATTCGACCACTATGAGCAGATATATCAAATAATGATGCTATAGCATTGTCATTACCAGATGCTTCTACACACACATCGCCACCGTGTCCATTAGTTGCTTCCATAACTAGTTCTGTTATATTACCAGCGCTAGGGTCAAGAACTATGTCAGCTCCATACTTTAAAGCCAGTTCTCTTCGTTTAGGAAGAGGATCAATAACAATTACTTTAGCTCCAGAAGTTGCAGCTACCATTGCAGCTGATAATCCAACTGGTCCTGCACCCAAGATAATTGCAATATCACTAGCATCAATATAACCGCCATTTCCCCAAATACCGTAGTATCCAATTGAGAATGTCTCTACCCATGCTCCATCAGCATAACTCCAATGATCAGGAATTTTATGAACATATTGTTCTTCAACAACCATATATTCACCCATTCCACCAGGAGAATCTGGACGGAAACCGATTTCTCTAAAGTTCAAACATGCTGAAGGCATTTTTCCGTCTTTACAGTTTTGACATACGCCACAGCCCATTACACAGTCACCGGTTACTTTATCACCAATTTTCAAAGTACTGTTAAGACCAGAACCTACATCAACAATCTTGCCACCCCATTCGTGTCCTGGTGTATAAGGCCCTAAATCATAACGACCTTCAGCAGATTCACCTTCAAAACATTCAACATCAGATCCACAAATACCACATGCACCTGTTTTGATTAAGACTTGATTTGATTTAAGTGCTGGAATTTCAACTGTTTCAATCCTTAAATCTTTTGGACCATACAAAAATGCAATTTTACCTTTCATAAACTTCTCCTTAACTTTTTAAATATTAAATTTAAGTTCAAGATTTCTCATAAACTTAAGACCTTGCTTAGCAGCATACCTAGGTTCTGGATCCGGTCGATGCTCTCCTGAAAAATAGCCTTTATAGCCTACAGATTTAAGAGCTTTAATAAGAGGGTCAAAATCTATATGACCAGCTCCTGGATACCACCTATTAGAATCAGCGTAGTGAAAATGGAATATTTTATTACTTGCTTTATGAATGCTAGATTCCATGCTGGGCTCTTCTATATTCATATGGAAAGTATCTAAAAGCATGCCTAATTTTTCTCCACCCACTCGGTTAATAAATTCCAAACCTTCATCAACGCTATTTAACAAGGAGGTCTCATAGCGATTAATCGGTTCAAATGCAATACGAACTCCACATTCTTCAGCTTTATTACAGCAATCAGAAAAAGATTTATACATCCATTCACTTGCTTTAGCTTCAGAAACATTTTCTCTAGTAATTCCACGTAATAATCCTATAATTACAATACTTCCAGCTTTAGCAGAAAAATCTAGATGGGAATATACTCTTTTTACAGCATTTTTACGTATTTCAGGATCTGGGTCTGTAAAGGATAATCCTTCCTCACCCCAAGCCTGACCAGTTCCAACAGCTGGTATTTTCATACCAGCTGTTGTAATAACATGTATTGTCTCTTCCTGATCTATTGATAGAGGATTTCGCACAGCGAGCTCTATTCCATCAAATCCCATTGAAGAGATATCTAAAACATTAGTTTTAAAATCACCTTTAAATGGTACAGCTTCGAACTTTGCAGGGCTAGTAGACAAACAAGTACTAATTTTCATTGCTTGACCCTTATGGAAAGGACCGATATGAGGCATTTCATATACAGATTTCCATCCTTCACTCCAAGGTTCTTTTACAAATGGAGCAAGTTCTTTAGGATCTCTAAGTGACACTTTTTCAGGAAGAACTCCAGGTGGGAATGCCTCAAGAATGTCATCAATCATCATTTTAGTATATTCACAAATTGCAGCAATTGGTCGTTTAGCCTTCTCTGCTGTAGCCTTACTTGGACTACCTATAACACCTTCAGGAGTGGCAAATCTTTCTATTGCAATATGCCCTTCACCTTCTGACCAACGATGTGGTCGTCTAAATGGATCAACTGAGAGGTCAAAGTGCCCTTCTGGGAGGAAACTTTCTCCATCTGCATCCCTAACATACTTCATATTAATCATGTCCTTAAACATAAGGAGTCCAACTGCTGTTTCAGCTTCATCAGCATGAATAAAGTTGGTAGTAAGAGAATCTTCTCTATTAACTGGCATAAAAAACTCTCTGACCGCTCTGTGCCAATCGACAACCTGAACTACTGCAGGAAGTTGAAATCTCTTCATAAATTCTTGGATAGCGTCAACTAAAGTCCAAAGGTGACCATGATTGTTAAATAGGATAATTTTACGATAGCCATCATTCCACAATCCGAGCATGGTATAAATCAACATTTCTCTTACTGTTTCTGGTGGAATAATAATAGTACCCGGCATTCCCATGTGATGGTATGGGTGTCCACCATAGTTAATTGGTGAAAAAGCTAAGTTAACTTCTCTACCTTCTTTTGCTGTTTTTCTACGAACAGCTTCAATGATTTGGGTAACCATAAAAGTATCAAGACCTGTATTTGCATGATCACCATGGTTTTCTGTACAACCAATTGGAACAAGAACTACATCATTTTTACGTCTTTTTTCAATCGCTTCCATACGAGGCGTATTTTGAATGTAACATCCAGCCTTTCCAAGTTCTGGTTCTGAACCTACACCATAGTCTTCTAATATTTTTTCAATTTCACTCATGGGTGCATCGAAGATTCTTTTCTTTAGTCGTCCAACTCCATTATCCTCAAATATGATATTTGGATAATCAGTAGTAAGCCATTTTTTGTCTGTCGCTTTCATTTTTACTCCTTCATCTGAAACTCTTATCATCTGATGATCTAATCATAGCACGATCTGAGTTATTGTCAAGAAATATTTATAAAATTTATGATACAAACTAGCTCGAATAAGAATTTTTCCACTTCTTCCTCAAATGATTATTTTCTGTAGAGAGAAACTATGGTTTAATAGGTTAAGGTCAAATGAAAGAATCCCTAAAGGAGAATGGAAGAGGAAGCCCTTTGTTTGTTGTCACTCTCATTTGTTTATTCTTTTAACGGAATAAACAAATAAGAATCATAATGGAATAATAAGAAGATTCATCCCAAAAGGAAGCGATATTGGTCTCGAAAAAAAGAGTACAATCAGAAGAATTCAAAATTGGATGAATTTGGGAGGTGCTTTAAACTCCCTTATTTCGGGGGTGAAGACATTTTTTTGGACTCTTTAAGGAGAAGAATAGAATGTATTCATATGAACAGAGAAAGAAAGCAGTAGCGCTTTACATTAAGTGTAAGCGTGCTTAGCTAGGGTCTTTTTATTAAAAAAGACCTTGCTTCGTTATATATTTGAATTATTTAGTGATGACTCTCTCTTAAAATATAAGGGGTTTTTCTTTTTGAATCAGGCTTTGCTGATTTTAGAGTTTTGAGAAATTTTTCTGTTGGTTTCAAATCAACTTTCCACGGAAGTAGATTATTCCAATCTTCTTCACTGTTTGCACTCGCAGCATTGGCAAATAGATAATGAAGATATAATTCACTATTAATATTCATAGCTTTACATGTTTCTATTATTGAATAGTACAAAGCAGAAGCTTTTGCTCCAGAGTTTGTAAAACTAAATAAAAAGCCTCGTCTTCCAATCGCGAAGGGCCTTATCGAATTTTCGCTTCTTTATGTGCAAATTCACATAATGAATAGTAAATTATCACAAACAGTCCCCACTTAATGTTAGCATAGAAGATTTGAGGTTTATTTTATTAATAATTATTTTGACTGTTTGAGGATAATTTCTTTGTACGAAACCGCTTGAA
>Ga0307990_1002119_pt1 | contig 16105 bp, 14 predicted proteins | sample EllFjometagen129_FD_203168 | JGI IMG/M metagenome (GOLD analysis project Ga0307990, IMG submission 203168) | Marine microbial communities from Ellis Fjord, Antarctic Ocean - #129 | ecosystem: Environmental > Aquatic > Marine > Unclassified | place: Southern Ocean | collected 2014-10-08
GATTTAAATGAAGTTAGCGTTATTTATGGTAATAGAGTTATTTCGCCTCCTAAAATAGTCAGAACTAAACTGCATGATTTAAACATATTTAAATCTATAGATAAAGATTATTCAGCTAAAATTGATTTCGGATTGTCAATTAAATCTAGAATTAAAAGTCAGGGGAAAACTAAATACTATTATAATTTTAATTATGACTTTCTATTTTTTAATATTGTCCCAGAAATTAAATTACTAGAGACAATATTAGATAAAAATAGTAATTTAAAAATCATAGTTTTTAATGCCTTACCGAATCAGATAATAGAAAGAGAAAAATTAGTAAAAGTTTTTAGCTTAGCTCAAAAGAATAAAAAATTAGTTATTTTTTATAACCAAATTGGTTTTGGGAAAGATTTTTTTAAAAATACTATTTTAACTATTAGTAGAATTAGCCCAGAGTGTTTAACTACTAAATTATCTTGGATTTTAGGGCAAACAAAGGATGAAAAAAAGATTAGAAAGCTTTTAAAGAAAGATATTCAAGGAGAATTTTTAGATCTTTAGCTTAATTAGCTTCTTTAGCTAGTTAGATTGTTAGTAATAAAGTATAAACCATGGAAAAGAAAATAATATATTATGTTTATATTTTGCTAAGTTTTAAGGATTTTCAATTTTATACAGGGTATTCGGCAAATTTAAATAAAAGACTAATGGAGTATCAAAAGGGAAAAGTTAAATCAACTAAGAATAGAGGACCTTTGGAGTTGGCTTATTATGAAGCTTGTAGAAACAGAGAAGATGCTATTCATAGAGAAAAGTATTTAAAGACATCGTGGGGAAAGAGATATATTAAAATTAGAATTAAGAATTATTTGAAAGATTTTAGATAAATTTATTGAACTTATTTAATGGGATTCACCCCGTTAGATAAGTTGGAAGTAAATTTGTTATATTTTAATCAATAATGAGAATAAAAGGTGTTATTTTACTATTATTTAAACATTAACTATCTAACGGGGTGAAAATATACTATTGTGCTAATTTAGAAAAAATGAATGATAAAGAGTGGGAAAAAAAATATATTTCTATTCACAGATTTTTAGTTAAAAATGGAGTTAGTTTAGTTTCTAATGTTGAGAAAAAGATGTTAAAAGGAGAGAATGAAGCTAGAAAAAGCATTTCCTATGATCAAATTGAAGCGGTTATTATAGAAGGTACTCATATTGCTTCTGATACAGTTTATATAATCGCTACTGCTTTAGCTTATAAAAAACCAGTTTTATATTTAATGGAGAAAGGACATCAAATACCAGAACAATTATCATATATTAGAAAAGATAATAATTTGGGTAAAAACTTTTTTCTTAAGTTTTATAAATCAACAGGAAAGGAAGTTGAAAAAGTAATCTTTGATTTCTTAGGATTATTAGAATCTGGTTCTTTAATGAAAGAAAAAGTTAATGTTAAATTTACTCTAAGGATTTCTCCCAGAATAGAAAGATATTTAAATTGGAAAGCTTTAAATATAAAAAAATCAAAAGCCGAATATGTTAGAGATGTTTTAAGTAAGGCAGCTATTGACGATAAAAGTTATAAATCATTTTTAAAGAAAATAGAACAAATTTTTTGAGAAGAAAAGATAATAAATTAGAGTAAACATAATATAATAGGTCGCATTATTTAATGGGATTTTTTGTTTTGGAAAAGCCTTATTTTTATGTTAAAATTAAGTATATAATTCATTTATGTACTTGTTTTGATTATGGAAAATAACGATACAATTTATAGTCGTTTTCAGAAAATAGCTTCAAAAAATAAAGAAAAAATAGCTTTAGCATATATTCATGATGAAAGTTATCGAAAGATAAATTATCAAGAATTAGATAATTTTATATTACAAATTGTTAATTATTTTTTAAGTTTAAAATTAGAAAAAGGCGACAGAGTTGTTGTTTTGAGTGAAAATAGATGGGAGTGGCCAGTAATAGATTTGGCCAGTAATTATTTGGGTTTAATTTTGGTGCCAATTCATACTACCTATGGCCGTAAGTATATTAATCATATTATTGAGAAAACCAATCCAAGGGTAATTTTTATTTCTAATGAGAAGCTATTTAAAAATTTTATAACCATTGATAATAATTTAATTAGCAAATTTCAAAGTATAATTTTATTAGATAACGAAGTGAAGAGTAATTTAGCATTAAAATATTGGTCAGACATTATTAAAAATTTTGATAATAATGTTGAGGTGCAACCCATGCTTGATTCTGAAGCTACAATAACTATTATTTATACTTCAGGAACTACTGGAATGCCAAAGGGAGCCGTTCTGAATAACAAAAATATTTTAGTTAATATTGATAATGTATTGCAGTATGTGCCAATATATCCTAGTGATAGATTTTTTTCTTTTTGCCCATTGTCACATATTTTAGAAAGAATGGCCGGCAATATGGTTCCTTTGACATTAGGGGCTTCAATATATTATAGTCGCAGTCCCAAGACTTTAGTAGATGATATTAAAAAAGCCAAGCCAACTATTATGGTTGCGGTTCCGAGGATTTTTGAGAGAATTTTTGATAAAATACATGATAAATTAAGAGAAGGTTCTAAATTAAAACACCATCTTTTTTATCATGCTTTAAAGGTAGTCAGTAAGATTAATGCTTTTAAAAGGAATAATGAAAAATATGATAAATTAATTTATTGGCAGTCTAAAGTTTTAGACAATATTGTTTTTAAAAAGATTAGAAGTATTTTTGGGGGTCGTTTGAGATTAGCAATTTCCGGAGGTTCAAGTTTAGATAAAAAAATAGCTAGATTTTTTGAAGATGTAGGGGTTAAAATAATAGAGGGCTATGGTTTAACAGAAACTTCTCCAATTATTGCTGTAAATAAAGAAAACGATTATAAATTTGGCACAGTTGGGAAAGTTTTACCGAATCTAGAGTTAAAGATTAATCATGATAAAGAAATATTGGTAAAGGGTGAATCAATAATGTCTGGTTATTGGCAAGATGATGAATCAACGGGCAATGCTATAAAAGATGGATGGTTTATTACGGGGGACTTGGGATTTGTTGATAATGATAGTTTTTTGAATATTATTGGTCGAAAAAAAGAAATGATAGTTTTATCAACAGGTAAAAATATTGTTCCGGTAAATATTGAGTTGGCTCTAAATTATGATCGATTTATAACACAATCAATAGTTATTGGTTTACACCGGAAATTTATTACTGCTTTATTTGTTCCTGATTTTGGAGAATTAAAAATATATTGTCAGAAGAATGATATTAAATATGCTAAAAATAAAGATTGTTTAGGAAATGAAGAAATACGAAAATTGTATAAAAGTCGAATTGATAAGGCTTTGAAGGGCTTTAGTGATTATGAACAAATAGGAGATTTTTATCTAGTGCCCCGAGAGTTTGATCAAGAACATGATGAGCTCACTCCTACTTTGAAATTAAAAAGAGAAAATATTAAAAGTAATTTTAAAGATATTATTAATAAGTTATATTAAGTATGAAAGAATTAGATAGTAATTTTTGGGGCGAATATCTTAAAATATATGATATCTTGAATTTATCTTATCCCTATAAAGAATTGATGGACATAATTATTAGTTCTTTTTCTGAAATAAATAACCAAATTATATTTGATGCGGGTTCAGGAACCGGAAACCTATCTATTAGATTGTCTAACTTTGGAGGAATAGTTTATTCTTTAGATAATTCCAAAGAAGGACTAGAAATACACAGACTTAAAGACAAAAAGGCTAATACGTATTTGCATGATTTATCTAAGCCATTACCATTTAAAGATGATTTCTTTGATTCTATTGTTAGTCTAAATACAATTTGTTTTATAGATGAAAAATATAGAGATAAAATTTTTTCCGAGTTTTATAGGGTTTTAAAAGATAATGGTGAATTGATAGTTGTTAATTTATTGGATGGATTCAAGGCATATAAGATATTCTTATTCCATATTAAATTTAGTATTAAAAATGATGGTTTTTTAAATTTTTTAAAAAATATTTTTCCTTTTTTTATCTCTGCTTTAAAAATTTTGTATTATTCTAAAATAATACAAAAAAATAATGGTAGAAATCGTTTTTTTAACAAAGAAGAACAATTTTCTTATCTTAATAATAATCGTTTTAAAAAAATTTCAAAATCTAAGTTAATTTATGCTGATCAGGCGGTATTTAATAAAGCTAATAAATAAAATAAAATGTTTAGTACTATTTTAAAGAATATTTTTATAAGGATTTTTTCAAGAAAAATTGTATTTTCTAAAAAATTTGATTTTGTCTGGATGATACATCCGTTAAATTTGGAAGATGTAACTAGAAGATACTTTTTTTTAAGATTTCTGCCAGAATCATTTTTAAATTTTTTATTATCTAAGTTGCCACCATTATTTTTATCATCTGTCGATGGAGTTCAAAATTTGCAAGGAAAAAAAATGCGGGGGTGTATTATGGGTTGTTTTTTGACGTCAGAGCAGGTAAGAAAGAGACCAGAATTAGTGAATCAAAAGGTGTTGTCGGCGGTTAAATTGGTAAATAAATTAGGTTCGGAAATTCTTTGTTTAGGAGGAATGCTATATGTCAATGAGCTTACTGAAAAAGAAATTAAAAGTAAATTTAATATTAATCTGTCAAATGGGTCAGCCCTATTGCCTGTCATAATTTTCGAAAGAATTAAAAAAGTGCTGGATTTTAATGGAAAGAAGCCCAACGATATATCTTTGTCAATAGTTAACGCTACCAGTTTTAAAGGAAAGATTATAAGCAGATTTTTATCTACTAAAGAATTTAAGAATATTATTTTATTGGGTAGAAATTTGGAGCATTTAAAAGAATTAAAGGAAGAAATAAATATTGATAATATAAAGATTTCAAACGAGCTTAAAGATATTAATGATAGTGATTTGGTTTTAGTGGCTCCTTCTAACCATAGGTTAGAATTTAAATTAGATTATCTCCATGAGGGTATTACTATTTGTGATGTTAACACCCCAGCCCATGATTATAATCATATATTAAAAAAATATCCGAAGATAAAAATTTTTAAAGATGAAACAGTAAATACGAAAGATGTTATTTATGACTATAATTTGGGAATACCTTCTTGTAATTCTTATATCTGTTTGACTGAAACTTATTTATTGGCCCAAAGGGATGGGATTAAAAAGTCTTTTTTTCACAATATGAGTCCCAATATGGTAGAAGAAATTGAAAATTTATTTCATAATTCAAATTTTTTTCTAGTAGATAAAAAATATGATTAATATTTATGCTTATGTAGCTTTAATAGGGGGAATATTAAATAGCGGTTTTGCGTTGTTTGTATATTTTAGAAATAAACATGGTTTACAAAATAAATTGTTTGTTTTTTTATGTACAGCCTTTGCGATTTGGACTTATAGTTATTGGATATGGTTAAGTTTTTCATATAGTGAACATGCAGCACTTTTTTGGTCTAGAATGTTAAATTTTGGGGCCACATTAATACCGGCATTTTATTTACATTGGGTACTTAGTATTTTAGATTTGCATAATAAAAAGAAAAAGTTAATTTTTTCTGCCTATTGTTTAACGTTAATTTTTGCAATATTGAGTTTTTCTCCTTGGTATATTAAGGGAGTGAGAGAAATATTAATTTTTCCGTATTGGCCTCAAGCGGGCTTTCTTTACACAGCTTATATTATCTCTACATATTTTACTTTTAGTGGGTACGCTCTTTATTGTCTAATAAAGGCATTTAAAACTGCCCATGGTTTTAAGAAAAATCAAATAAAATATTTAATTATTGGTTCTTTCTTCGGTTTTGGTGGAGGCGCTTTCAATTTTTTACTTATGTATGGTGTCAGTGTATTTTATCCTATAGGGATGTTTTTGGTACCTTTAAATGCGATAGCATTTGCTTATGCTTCCATAAAGTATCGTCTTATGGATATAGGTTTAGTTGTATCTAAAAGTATTTTATATTTTTTACTCATTGGTTCTGTAGCCACAGCATTTACATCCATAACCTTTTTTACAGCAAAATTATTTAGTGCATCATCCACTGGTTCGCAATTAATGATTACTTTAGTTGTTTCCATAATTATAGTTATGGGATTAGATCCTTTGAAGAGGTTTTTGAGTAATATTACGGACAAGGTTTTTTATAGAGGAAAAATAGATTATCAAGATGTTCTAAGGAAATTAAGTGAGATTACGGCCAAAGAAATTAACTTAGAAAAATTATTAATTGATTTGTCTCAGGATATTGAAAAATTATTAAAATATAAGGGAGTAGATTTTTTATATAAAAGCAATAGTTCAGGAATTTATCGAGGAATCATTAATAAGAGTGAAATAATTACAGAGCAAGAGGAAATTATTAAATATTTGAAAAATACCAAAGAAATTATTGTTACCGAGGAATTAGAAATAAAGGCTCGTCAAAAAATTGGAGAAGAAAAAAAATATTCACTTTCCATGGTCAATCGTTTACGTAAAATGAATGTCGGATTAATTGCACCAATAATTTCAGAGGACAGAGTAGTCGCATTTTTAACTGTAAATAAAAAAATGTCTGATGATATTTTTTCTAGTGAAGATTTGAATTTAATATCGGTGATAGTTCCTCAGATTGCTAACTCTTTAGAAAAAGCTAAATTATATAATGAAGTTCAAAAATTTAATGTTAAATTGCAGGAAAAGGTTGATCAAGCGACTGATAAATTAAAGATAGTTAATGCTGATCTAGAAACTCGTAACCATTATTTAACTGCTCTTCAAAGTGTTAGTGGTTTTATTAGTAGAAGTATGGATCCAGAAGAAGTGGTTCAGTTCATTGCTGATAGTATTCAAAAAGAGATTGGTTTTGTTGGTGGAATAGTTAATTTTATTGATGATGAAGGTAAAAATATATATATCGGGGCAATGACTAAAAATGAGGTAATTAATCAAGCCGTTAAAGTATTACCAAAAAATCCTTTTGACTATAAAGTATCTTTAAGGGAAAAAGACAATTTGGCAGTGAAATCAATTTTGAACGGAGAGATTGAAAAATCTAATAAAGTTTATGATTTACTTAGACCGGCAATTAATGAAAAAGAAGGAAGTGCTATTCAAAAAACTTTAAAAATTAATTCAGCTTTATCTGTGCCAATTTATTCAGGAAATAAAATTATTGGTTCCATTGATTTCTTTATTGGAAAACAAATTGATAATATAAAAGATATTGATATTGAAGTTATGAAATCTTTAGCTGATCAAACCGGATTGGTTATTGATAATTTAAAATTATATAAACAAATTAAAGAAAAAAATGTAGCCCTGAAACATGCAAATGTTCATTTGAAAAAACTAGATGAGGCTAAGTCAGAATTTTTATCAATTGCTTCTCATCAATTACGTACTCCATTAACCGGAATTAAAGGTTATTTATCTATGATTTTAGAGGGAGATTATGGAAAAATGCCTAAAAAGCAAGAAAAAATTGTTCAGGATGTTTTTAATGCTAGTGATCGAATGAGTAGATTAATTAATGTTTTTTTGAATGTCTCTAGAATTGAATCTGGTCGTTTAAAATTAGATTATGCAGATGTTGATTTAGGAATTTTGATTGAAGAATGTATAAAAGATTTAAAATCTTCTGTTCAAGAAAAAGGTTTAAAGCTGAGTTTTGATTATAAAAAAGAAAAGATTCCAATTATAAAAGCTGATTCTGATAAAATGAAAGATGTGATTTTAAATTTAATTGATAATGCTATTAAGTATACCCCTAAGGGAAAGATTCATATTAAATTATCAAAACAAGATAGTAAGAATATTCTAGTTCAGATTAAAGATACAGGTATTGGTTTAGACCAGGTAGGAATAGAAAAATTATTTAATAAATTTTCCCGAGGAGAAGGAATATCTAAGATAAATACTAGTGGCTCTGGTTTAGGATTATATATTGTTAGGAGAATAATAGAGGAGCATAACGGAAAAGTATGGGTTGAGAGTGATGGTCTAGGTAAGGGAAGTACTTTCCAATTTACTTTACCAATAAAGATATAATTTAATCTTTGAGAATATGTATATTATCCATGAGCAAAGGCAAAAATCTAGCCCTATTATAATGTCGACATATGTTATTGTTTTTTTAATCTTATTATTTAGGATTATCAAAAATAATTTATCAGGAACTTGGGAGATTTATTTAATAATAATTTTATTGGTTGATGTTGTTCTTTTTATTAATTTTTATCAGGTAAAATTTAGAGTTACTAATGAAGGTTTAGAATTTGGTTATGGTATTTTTAAAAATAAAGTCACCAAAAATAATATTGAATCAATTTCAATAGATAATTCCAAAAGTAATTTTTTTGGATATGGTATAAGATTCAGCAGAGATAAAACAATAGGATTTATTGCTAAACACGGAGATGGTTTAAAAATAGTTTTTAAGGATCAAAGAAGTTTTTTTATTACCATGAATAATCCCAGAGAAGCTTTAGATATTATTAAAGAAAATAATTATGTATCCCGTTAGATAAAATTAATTAATTTTTCTGATGAGGTTATATGTAAAAGTTTTAAAAAAGTTAAAAGTATTATTATAAACAATTATTTAACGGGATGTATAAATTTAGAGGAATAAGAACAATAGAGGATTTAAAAGGAAAAAAGGTCTTATTGAAATTAGATCTAAATTTATCATTAGACGAAGATAAAAAAGTTAATACAGATTCAATTTTAAGAATTGAGTCAATTTTACCAACAATGGCTTATTTGATAGATCGAGGGGCTAAAATTGTTATTATCGCCTTTTTAGGACGCCCAGAAGGTAAATTTGTGAAGGAATTAAGAATGGATCCAGTTGCTGAGCTATTATCAAAGTATATTAATAAAGAAGTAAAAAAATTAGACTCATGTCTTTCGGAAGATATAAAAAATGATATTGATGAAATGAGTGATGCAGATGTTCTATTATTAGAAAATATAAGATTTTATAAAGAAGAAAAAGAGAATGATGATAAAATGGCTAAGTCTTTGACAGAGCTATTTGATATATATGTAAATGATGCTTTTTCAAGTGCTCATCGAAATCATATGTCTTCTTCGGCTATAATAAATTTTTTACCAAGTTATGTGGGATTTAAGTTTCAAGAGGAGATAGAAAATTTAGATGGGATTTTAAAAAGTAATTGTAACAATAGATTATTAATTTTAGGAGGCGCTAAAATTAAAACTAAATTAGTTTTAATTGAAAAATTAATCGATAAATTTGATAATATTTTGCTTGGTGGTGTCATGGCCAATACTTTTTTAAAAGCCAGGGGTATTAATATCGGGAAATCTGTTTTTGAAAAAGAATGTTTAGAGAGCGCTAAAAAAATTGATAGTAATAAAATTATTTTGCCAGAAGATGCTTTGGTTTCTGATGAAATAGCTTTGACATCAAAGGCGTCTGTTAAGAAAATAAAAGATATGAATTCAGAAGATTTAATTTTAGATATAGGACCAGAAACTACTAAATCTTTTTTAAAGTATATCAATAATACAGAATTGATCATTTGGAATGGTCCGATGGGCTATTTTGAATTGAATCAATTTAAGAATGGTACTCAAGAATTAATTGTGGAGATGGTCAAATCTAAGAGTAAGATATATACTGGTGGAGGAGAAACTATTACAATGTTAAATGAAATGAATATGATTCAAGATTTTGATTTCGTATCAACCGGAGGAGGGGCAATGCTTGAATTTTTAGCTGGAAATGAATTACCAACCCTTAAAGCTTTAGAAGATAATTTTTCTAAATTTAATAAAAAATAACATCATAATATTATGCCTAAAATAGAGAAGATAGTTGCTCGAGAAATTTTAGATTCTCGAGGTAATCCGACTGTTAGCGCAACAGTATTTTTAACTGATAATAAATATTATTTTGCATCTGTACCATCTGGAGCTTCAACAGGAAGTTCAGAAGCTTATGAATTAAAAGATAGAGATAATTCTAGATATGACGGTTTGGGTGTTTTGAGAGCTGTTGAAAATGTTAATACTAAAATAAATAAATTATTGAAGGGTTTTGATATTAGTGATCCTAAAAGTATAGATAAAGCAATGATAGAGCTAGATGGTAGCGATAATAAAAAAAACCTAGGAGCTAATGCTATTATAGCTGTTTCTTTGGCTGTAAATAAGGCTGCTGCCGGTAGTAGTAATTTACAACTTTATAAGTTTATAAATGAATATTATGATTTTGCGGTAGATCCTAAGCTTCCTATACCTCTGGTTAATATTTTTAATGGGGGAAAACATGCTAGTACTAATTTGGACTTTCAAGAATTATGGATAATCCCAGAGAGATTTAAAAATTTTAAGGAAAGACTCAGAGTTAGTTCTGAAATATTTCATGAGTTTGGAAAAGTCTTATCAGAAAATGGTTATGATACGGACTTGGGTAATGAAGGTGGTTATGCTCCAGATTTGAAAAGAACAAACGACTCTTGGGATATGATTTTAGAAGCTATAAAAAGAGCTGGTTATGAAAATCAGATTGCTTTGGGATTAGATGCTGGAGCTAATACTTTTTATAATAAGCATTCAAAGAAATATAAAATTGAATTAGACAAAAAGGAACTTAATTCTACTCAAATGATTAATTATTACATGGATTGGATTAAGAAATATCCTATAAAATATTTAGAAGATCCTTTAGACGAAGAAGACTGGGCAAATTGGAAAGAATTAAAAAAGATTGTAGATCTTTCTAAAAAAGATATAGTTATCATTGGGGATGATTTATTTACTACGAATGTAAAGAGGTTACAAAAGGGTATAGAGAATAATTCTGCAAATGGTATTATTATAAAACCAAATCAAATAGGAACTATTAGCGAAAGTATTGATTGTATTAAATTAGCGCAGAACCATAAATTTTCAATAGTTATTTCACATCGTAGTGGTGAAACATGTGATGACTTTATTGCTGATTTGGCAGTTGGTTCTGGAGCAGAATATATTAAGACAGGATCTATTTCTAGAGGAGAAAGAATTTGTAAGTATAATAGATTGTTAGCAATTGAAGAAGAATTATTATAAGTTAAATTTTAAAAAAAATGAAAAAGAAACAAGTTATTTTGGCTATATTAGATGGATGGGGGATAGCTCCGCCTTCAAAAGGTAATGCCATATCTTTAGCAAAGACGCCAACCTACAATTATTTATTAAAAACATATCCTAATACCAAACTAGTTGCTAGTGGTGTTAAAGTTGGTTTGCCAAAAAATCAAGATGGTAATTCTGAGGCAGGTCATATGAATATTGGGGCTGGGCGTATTGTTAAACAAGATGATATTTATATTACGGCTGCTATTAAAGATGGAACTTTTTCGAAGAATCCAGCATTTTTAGAGGCTATTAAACACGCTAAAGAAAATAAATCTAATATTCATTTATTAGGCCTATTAACTGGTATTCAAAGTGCTCACGTTAATCCTAAACATTTAGATGAGTTATTAGGATTATTGAAAGAAAAGAAAGTTAAACGAGTTTATTTACATTTATTCAGTGATGGGAGAGACGCTCCTAAATATGCTAGTATTGATTATTTAAAGAAATTAAAAAAAGAATTTAGAAATGGGGAAGAAATAGCTAGTATCACTGGTAGATTTTATGCAATGGATAGAAATAAAAAATGGAAAAATAGTGAAAAAGCATATGAAGCAATTGTAAACGGTAATGGTTATAAAGCGGTTTCTCCTGAAAAAGCAATTTCCCAAGCTTATAATAAAGGAGAATCAGATGAATTTATAAGTCCAACAGTTATTGTAAAAAATAAAAAACCAGTTGGAAAAATTAAAAATAATGATTCAATAATATTTTTTAATTTAAGATCTGATAGAGCAAGGCAATTAACTAAGTTATTTGTGCAGAAAAATATTTGTGATAGAAATAAAACTTGTAAAATCAATAGGAATAGATTAAAAAATATTAAATTTGTTTCTCTGAGTGATTTTGGTCCTGATCTTGATGATATTTTAACAGCTTTCCCATCTAGAGATTTAGAAGAAACTTTGCCAATGCAATTAAAAGATCATAAACAATTATATATGGCTGAAAGTGAGAAATATGCTCATGTAACTTATTTTTTTAATGGTGGCTATAAAGATCCAGTTGCTGGGGAATTTAGAGAGATGATTCCTTCGCCTAATGTTGATTCTTATGATGAAAAACCAGAAATGAGTTCTTATAAAATTACTAAGAAATTAATAAAATATATTAATAACAATCAATACGATTTTTATACTGTTAATTTTGCTAATCCAGATATGGTTGCTCACACAGGTAATTTAGAAGCTGGAGTAAAGGCAATTGAAAGTATTGATAAGTGTTTGAAAGATTTATATGAAGTTATTAAGAATAATAAGAATATAAGCATGATAGTTACGGCTGATCATGGAAATATTGAGGAAATGATTAATTTAGAAACTGGTGAAATAGACACAAAACATTCTAGTAATTTGGTCCCTTTTATTTTAGTTGATAATAAGTTAAAAAATAAAAGATTGAATAAAGGAATTTTGGGAGATATTGCACCAACAGTTTTAGATATTATGAATATTAAAAAACCAAAATTAATGTCTGGTAAAAGTTTATTATCTTAAAAATATTTATCCTGTTAAATAGTAATAAATTTTATTATACGATAGGATGGTGCGTAATAATATAGAATTAGTTTAAATATTTAAACTATTTTATTATGAATAATTAATTTAATAGGATGGATGAATTTATAAGACCAAAACCTCTATGTTTAATTATAATCAGCGGACTCCACGTTGATTATTTGTCTAATAGTAAAACTAGTAATCTTAAGAATTTGGTTAATAATTATCCTTATTTAAGCTTAAGTTCTTCTAAAAATAACACTGACGAATTTCATAAAGGATATATTGAATTGGGCAGTGGTAATGCTGTTGAAGAAAAAAGTGAGATATCTTTATCAAAGACAGTTAGTGATGCTGGATTAACACAATTACATTTAGCAGACACAGAGTCATATGCTTATTTAAATTATTTTTTTAATAATCAAAACAAATCAAAACATGATAAAGAGGATTGGTTTAAAGTTCCTTTATTGGAATTTGATTTTAATATTGATAATGTAGATGCAGTACACAATAGATTAACAAAAAAAGTAATTAAAGAAATTAATAGACAGTATTATGATTTTATTGTTGTAAATTATAATAATTTATTAGTAAATTCAGATAAAATTATAGCTTTAAATGAATTGGACAAAAATATAAAAGATATTATTGATACTATATTATCATTCAATGGTGCTATTCTGATAACTTCAAATAGTGGTTTAGAAAAAAAAGAAAATAAAGTTCCTTTATTTCTAGTTAGTAAATCTTGGAAAGACAAAAGTTTTATTGATTATGATTATAGAAAAAAGATAAATGAACAAATTGTCAGTGGTAATATTACTCAAATTTCTCCTACAATTTTAAAAATACTTGGACTTTCAAAGTCTAGACAAATGAAGTCTAATTCTCTGATCTAAAAAACCGGACTTAATTAAGCCCGGTTAAATTTTATAAGTGTATTTATAATATAATAAATGTTAGATAGGTTAGTATGAATCCAGTTATAGCTCCAACAATTACTTGGCTTGCGGTGTGAGAAATTCGTTCATTCAGTGTTTTGTATTTATATTCTAGTTCGTCTGGTAGATCAATAATTAATTTATTTATCGCTCTGCTGTGTTCCGTTAAATATCCTCGAAAACCAATTGCATCGGTAATGACAATTACCGCAAAGAAGAAACTAAGAGCAAAAGAAGAACTACCTAAACCTTTTTGGAGGCCAATAATAGTTGCCAGAGAAACTACTAGGGCGCTGTGAGCAGAGGGCATGCCACCGTAGGATAGCAGATTTTTCCAAGAAAATTTTCCTCTAATTGCCTCAATAAGTTGTTTAACTACTAACTGAGTTAAAAGAGCTATTCCTAATGGTATTAAAACAAATTGATATTCCATTTTTTAAATATTTAATTATAAAAAAGTATAGTATAATTATAGTAAGAAATTAACAACTATTCAATGATTATTTATCTTCAAACAATATTATTATCTCTAGTGCAGGGAATTACTGAGTTTCTGCCAGTGTCTAGCTCTGGGCATTTGATTGTGTTTCATAATTTATTAAATGCAGATATTTTAAATAATCTAGCTTTTGATGTCGCTTTACATGGAGGAAGTTTATTAGCAATCATTATATTTTTCTATAAAGATATTAAAATAGCAATTAGTGATTTTGTGAATAATTTTAAAAACAAAACATTAAAGAACGATTTACTATTAATAATTGTTATTTCCATTATACCTGCTGGTATAGTAGGTATATTATTTGAAGATCTTATAGATGGTTTCTTGAGAAAACCTATTATTGTAGCTGGGGCATTAATATTTGGTTCAATATTATTTATATTAACAGAAAAGTTTTTTAAATATAAAAAAGAATTATCTAATATAAATATTACTAATGGTATTTTCATTGGAGTCATGCAGTGCTTAGCATTTATTCCTGGAATGTCGAGAAGTGGTATTACTATTGTAGCTGGAATGAATAGGGGATTATCTAGAGTAGATGCAGCTAAATTTTCTTTTCTACTAGCCATTCCATTATTATTAGGAGCTTTTATTAAAAAAACAGCCGATGTTTTAACATCCACTGCTCAGTTTAATTTTTATTTTGTTTTTGGTTTTTTTATGGCATTTATTTTTAGCTTATTAGCAATTAAAGTTTTAATGAAATTGTTAAGGACTAAATTTGCTTTATATGGCTTTGCAATTTATAGAATAATTTTAGCAATAATTATTATTCTATTTTTAATTTAATAATTTAAGCTAAATTATTTTGTTGAGAATGAATCATTAATCTATTATCTTTATTAATATAAAGAATAAGATTCTCAGAAATATGACCACCTATTGTTTTTTCTAAAGATAAAGGCATTAATTCTGGTCGGCCAAATATTTGAACAACTACATTATTATAAATAGCTATTCCAGTTTCAGTAAAGTTTTCATTTAAAATATTTTTTTTATGCCCTGGTGATTTAAGCCAGGCTTTTATTACTGAGTTGCTATCAGAAAAATCTTTGGCTAAATTTTCTCCAATAAAAGAATATTCATATCCAGTGTTTTTTATCCAAGAAGAAAATGTATTACCTTCCTTAGAACTATGAGCAAAATAGTCATTTTCTACTAAGTTTTTTGCTTTATTAATAGCTGCTTGAGTTAATTTATTGTTTAAAGTAAGAGGGGCAATATTATCCTTTATTCTTTCTTTATTTACTAATTCAAAGATAGCCCTTTCAGAAATAGAGGGCTTAGCAATAACAATCTCAACGCTAGTAAAAAATATTAGTCCTGATGTAAGAAAAAGGATTGTTAGTGATTTAATAGCTTTGTTTATTTTATTTTTCATAATATCGTATATAAAAAAGTACTTTATCAAAATCAAAGTACTTTATAACATATAATCTAAAAAGTCAATATCTATCTTTTTTTTGTTTACCTTGATCTTCATCAGAGGTATTTTGATTTTGGTTTTTTTATTTTTTTAGGCTGTTTTAACCTATAGTTTAAGTATAGCATGGATATTGATTTCTGTCAATAGGAGGTCTTATTTTAGGCTTGATTAAGTGAGGAGATTGTTTTATTATGATATAATGTAAATAGTTACAAGTTTCTACCTAAAGGTAGTCTTCGACAAGTTGAAAGTTAATAAAGTAATTAAGTTATATGAAGATAGTAATTTTAGCAGGGGGTCATGGTACTAGATTATGGCCAGTTTCTAGAAAAAATCAGCCTAAACAGGCAGAGTGCTTTTTTGATAATCAAACTTTATTACAGTTAACTTATAAAAGAATTTTAAAGGGATTTAAAAAAGAGGATATTTATATTTCTTGCGGAAAGAGCCAGTTTAGTCTTTTAAATAAGCAAGTTAAGATTAATAAAAATAATTTTATATTAGAGCCAGAAGCTAAAGGAACAGCAATGGCTATTGGTCTAGCTTGTATAAAATTATTGAAAGAAGATAAGAATG
>Ga0307990_1002120_pt1 | contig 16101 bp, 16 predicted proteins | sample EllFjometagen129_FD_203168 | JGI IMG/M metagenome (GOLD analysis project Ga0307990, IMG submission 203168) | Marine microbial communities from Ellis Fjord, Antarctic Ocean - #129 | ecosystem: Environmental > Aquatic > Marine > Unclassified | place: Southern Ocean | collected 2014-10-08
CGGGATTGTCCGGTTGGAAACCGGACCTACTTTTACGAACAATATCTGTACTCCCTTATTTCCAAAACACGCAGTGTTTTTTTCTAAAGCTGCGGCGGCCAACACACAAGGGGATATTTAGAGAATATGGGCCCGTACATCACAAGCGCTTAGTTTGGTTGCGGCTAAAAGCAGCTTTAGTTGTTTTATCCCAACTTTTTTTCATGCACGTTTTTTTTGCCCGCTAATCTCCGCGAATAGAGGTGGAAGTTTCATCCCCGCTGCTCTTTTAATTTTTAGCGATCAGCGTTAAAAAAATTACAAACGCAAAAGATTCGCGTAGATTGGCGAGCAATATCTGCTAAGTAATAAGTTTGTTTGCGGCTCCGCTGCAGTAGGTGAATCGCACCGGGTGCGATTCAATTTAGTTAAAAGACATTCCAAAGTGCTCAAACAACACACTAAAGTGTGAACTACATACTAGTTTTCGTATATAGTTCACGCTTCAGCGTGTTTGATTGTAAGAAAAAGCCGAGTTTCAACTAAGTTGAATCGCTCGTCACGCTCTCATTGCAGTTGCTTTTTGAAGAATCATAATTTATACTTTGAAGACACATGAGTATTCTTTTTAGATATGTATTAAAAGAGTTTTTAGTCCCTCTGTTTTACTGCCTGACAGGCTTCCTGGGAATTTATATCATTTTTGAGCTTTTTAACTCATCCAACCGGATCATTGAGAATAAGCCCTCTTTTCTTCAGGTTGCCGGTTTCTTTATGGGATACATATCGCCATATCTTCAGTGGATCATACCAGCAGCACTGCTACTAGCCACCCTTTATACCCTCTGGAATCTCTGCCGTCACTCGGAGATTACCGCGATGCGAGCCAGTGGAATAGGGTTCAATGTGATTGTAAGCCCGCTCTTTGCAACCGCCATCTTCATGATGTTTCTGGTGGCTGGAATTAACGAGTTCTATGCTCCGCATGCAGCCGAAAAAGCTACCGCATTCAGGAATAAGGCACGTTTCAAGGAAATCACCAGCGATGTCCGCAAGAATGTACCCTACTACAACTGGGCTGAAAACCGGGTCTGGCGCATCAATAAAATGGATAACACCAAACCAGATGTGCTTGAGGGTGTCCTCATATCTTTCGACCGTCCAGATGGCAGCAGCGCCTATGATATAACCTGTCGCAAAGCAGAGTATCTGGATGGCATGTGGTGGCTTTTCTATCCTCAATACCAATACTTCGACGAGTTCAGCAACCCCATTGTTAATCCAACCCCGGAACTTAGCTCACTTGTAATCCGCGCATTTCCTGAGATAACGGAAAGCCCTGAAGATATTATCCTGATGAACACATCCTGGGAGTATTACAGCATCCACGATATGCTGAGCTACCTGAAGAACAACCCGAAACTGGACAAAGACGAGGTAGCATCCAGGCGCTATGACATCCACTCCAAAATGGCAATTCCCTTCTCATGTCTGATTATCACCCTCTTCGCCATTCCGGCCGGTGTTGCAACCAGCCGCCAAAGTGTTTTCAAAGGGGTCATATTCGCGATTTCGATGTTTCTGGGATTCTATGCTGCCAACATGGCCTTCATGATTCTGGCAAAGAACGCGCTTATGCCGGTAGTTCTGGGAGCCTGGCTGCCAAACCTGCTCTTCTTTGTTGCGGGATTGATTCTTTTTCACCGTCAGCGCTGACCGCTTTATCCGTAACCACAGATTTTCAAGATTTAACAAGATTTAAGATGGTTGCTGCGGTGGTTTTTAACACAGCGGCACAATGGCACTGAGCGTGATTGCTCAGACCATACGTACTGTTGTACAGCGAGGAAGGTCCACCGCTTCCGTCTTCAGTCTTCGCAAAAGCTACGCCGTGACAAGACGAGGTCGACCATGAAGGCGGGCAGGCTGGACATCCATCTCGTAACGATGGACCGTACTGGAAAAAGCCCAAGAAATTGCTCATTTCAGGTCCGTTGAGAATTCGATTATGCCGGTAGACCTGTAGATCCCGATTCCATCGGAACTGTCCGGTTACAAACCGGACCTGCTTTTTGAACTGTCCGGTTACAAACCGGACCTACTTTTTGAAAAGACAACATAATCTTATCTGTTGATGTGAAAATTTCAAGTGATTAACGACCCCGCGTAGCGGGGATGAAATTTCCACATCTATTCGCGGAGATTAGCGGGCTAAAAAAACGTACAAACAGTGGAAACGAAGAGCCTCAAACGTCTATATCCGGTAGTCTAAAGTGCTGAGAGTGTTCCCTGACCGCTATCATGATCTCAGGTTTTCCAAAACCGAAATCATTTTGAAGCCGACGGACCGCCTGATTGAGAAAATCCTCCGGGGTTGAGGCTCCGCTGGTTACTCCAACCGCGTTGATAGCATGCCAGTTCAATCTGTCCAGATCCTTAAGCTCGCTGATCAAGGTGCTATGTGTACCCTCAGCCTCAGCGCACTCGGCTAGACGCAGGCTGTTGGAACTATTGGCAGAACCAAGCACGAGAACTCTCTGGCAGCACTCGGCCAGCATCTTGACCGCACTCTGCCGGTTGCGGGTGGCATAGCAAAGATCGGTACTATGCGGAACCTTAAGGGATGGCCAGCGCTTCTTTAAAGCGGCCATTACTTGATCCACCTGGACCGCCCCAAGAGTTGTCTGCGTAACAACCCCGGGGGCAACCGCATCCGGAATATCCAACGCCTGCACCTCAGCGACACTCTCAACAACTCGTACCACATCAGGTGCCTCGCCAACAACGCCGATCACCTCTTCGTGATTACGATGTCCGATGCAGATCACCGCCAGTCCCTGATTCGTAAACCCTCTGACTTCAGCATGCACTTTGGAGACAAAAGGACAAACAGCATCCACAACACGTAAGGCGCGGCTGACGGCATTTATCCTGACCTCGGGTGAAACTCCATGCGCAGAAAGCAGCAGCAGCGAACCCTCCGGGACATCTTCCACCGATCTGACAAAGATCATACCTCGCTCTTTAAAATGCCCCACAATCTGACGATTGTGAACAATCTCGTTCAAGCAGAACACTGGTTTCCCTTGATTCAAATCAAGAATCTTCTGCGCACTCTCAACCGCACGGGCAACGCCCGAACAGAATCCATGCGGTTCAACAACTATAATTCTTTTGCTCATAACTGCTCCAAATCACCACGTTCTTCCAGATCGGCCAATATCTGTTCGGCGGGAGTCCGATACTTCTTTTTCTGATTGCAATCCAGACAGGCCGGAACCACATTGCCCTTGTTGCTGCAACCACCCCGTGCCACCGGCACAACATGATCAAGAGTCAGGGCGTTGCCCCCCACCTTTGCCCCGCAGTAGTGACATACGCCCGCAGCCAGCTGTTGTTTCCACCAGATGCTTTTACGTAAAGCACGTGCTTTCTCACGTTCACGCGCAACATGCTTATCATCTTTCTGAATATCAATCCATTGCTTCATCAATCAGCCCTTTCAGCTTTTCAACATGATGCTCCTCGTTGACGGAGAGAGCCATAAAAGTGTCGCGCAGAGATGGTATTTTACAATGTTTGGCAAGTGCCTTGTAAAACTGGACCTGCGCCTGCTCCCCTTCAATAATATCCCGTATCTGCTGACGGGAGGATGCTGCCGCCGCATCGCTCTCCAGCAACATCCTATTGATAGGAGGCATATCGGCGGCAATCGCCTCTGTCATAGGAAACTGTTCCTCTGTGACCGAGATCAGCACCCCTTTTCGCATGGCATCCAGATGTCTGGACTCCTCCTTGGCCAGCCACTCGTAGACCTCCCTCGTGCTCGGATCCAGCTCTGCTCTGGCCAATTCAAGGTATTTCTCCGCAGCTGCCTTCTCAAAAACTGCGGCATGCTGGATTACATGGCGCGACATCCATCCCTCAACATGCGCAGCTTGTGGAACACTTTCCGGCTCCGGTTCTTTTTTACGACAGCCTTCAAACAGCATCAGCGCACCAAAAATCAAAAACATACCGCCACCGCAGACCTTGATAACTCTCATATCAGGAACAAACCGGCTGATCAGATCTCCCGCAAGAACCCCAATCGCCGTTGAAAGAATCAGCGCCACAGAGCCAGCAGCAAAAACAATCCACTTACTGGATGTCCCCGACGACTGCGCCATTACGGCCAACTGGGTTTTATCGCCCAGCTCAGCCAGAAAAATTAAGAAAAACGTATTGAAAAATATCTGCCAGTTCATAATCTTTATCTCCTGTCTGTCGTATCCTGATATTTTAATTCCTAACGCAGCCACTTCGACAAGCACCCCTCGACAAACTACTTCGGCAAGCTCAGCACAGGTCGAGGCAGGCAAGGACAGTCGGAGCCGCCTGTCTGCGTGCTACGCACAGGCAGGCAACCAACTTGTCCCTCCGTAGTCCCGCTTGCAGGACGTAGGAGGAACTTCCTTCGAATGATGAACGATATTGTATCAACTTCTTGTTATTTATAGCAGAATAATTGACAGTAGAATAATTTTTTGGTTATTTCGAATTTTGTGTGAACAAGCCTTCCGAGGTTTCGTTGACCCACTAAAAACTCTGAAGAACCAATTTTATGCAACGCGAAGCGTTGTTGACTAAAACTGCGGCGTTTAACACACAACCAGACATTTAGAGAGGCTGATTGCATACGTCACAAGAGCTCAATTTGGTTGCGGCTGAAAGCAGCTTTAGTTTCTAATTGACTTTCGGGGCGTACTAACCGAGAATATATTGGTTTTTTGAACTCCCAAACCAGGCTTTTACATGATAGCTATCGTTGATTACAATGCAGGAAACCTGACAAGTGTCAAACTGGCCTTTAAAGCGCTCAACTGCGAGGCTGAGGTAACTCAGAACCCGCAGACAATTCTGGACGCTGACCACGTGATATTCCCGGGCGTGGGAGCAGCGGGCTCAGCCATGCGGAATCTCTCTGCTCTGAATCTAATAGAGCCGATCAAAGAGATTACTGCAAAAGGAGTCCCGTTTCTCGGTATCTGTCTGGGCACTCAAATTCTCTTTGATTTTTCCGAGGAGGACGGCGGCACCCCCACACTTGGAATCCTGCAGGGCAATGTTCCCCGCTTTCAGCCGGAAGAGCGTTATGACAAAGTACCGCAAATTGGATGGAATCAGGTCAAATACACCCGTAACCACCTATTAATGCAGGGCATTGATGATTCGAGTGAGTTCTACTTTGTCCACAGCTACTACCCTGCTCCGGAGGACGATAATATTATCGTTGGCACCACAGATTATGCCGGCATTAAATTTGCTTCAATGGTTGGCAGCGGTAATGTTGTCGCCACCCAGTTTCACCCTGAGAAATCGGGACGCATCGGGCTGAAACTCCTCGAAAATTTTATTAACTGGAAACCCTAATGCGGGCTTTTCCCGCAACCTTCAACCTTCAACCTTCAACCCTTTAACCCTTTAACCCTTATTATGCTGACTAAACGTATAATACCCTGTCTGGATGTAATTAAAAACCGAGTTACCAAAGGCGTTAAATTCAAAAACAACATTGACCTTGGCGATCCGGTTGAGATGGCCATCCAATACTCAGACGAAGGTTGCGATGAACTTGTGGTCTATGACATCACCGCCTCTGCGGAACGCCGTCCGATTGACATTGAAATGGTGCGCGAAGTTGCACAGTCAATCCGTATCCCATTTGCAGTTGGCGGAGGCATCTCAACTATTGAAGATATGTCCCGTGTTCTGCTAGCCGGTGCCGAAAAAATATCTGTCAACTCTCTGGCCGTTAAAAACCCGTCAATTATCAGCGAAGGGGCACGCGCCTTTGGGGCTCAGTGCATCGTGTTGGGAATGGACCCTGTTAAGACCGACGACCTTAAGAAATGCCCGAGCGGTTATGAGATCACAACCCGCGGATTCAGGGAACACACCGGCATTGATGCCGTCGACTGGGCCATACGTGCCCAGGAGCTGGGTGCAGGTGAGATTGTGGTCAACTCGGTTGATGCCGATGGCACCCGCGACGGCTTTGAACTGAATATCACCGGGCTGATAGCGGAAGCTGTTACCATACCGGTGGTGGCCTCCGGTGGTGCTGGCTGTGCGGCCCATCTGCGCGATGCTTTTAATATTGCCCATGCCGATGCCGCGATTGTAGCTGGCATACTGCATACCAGCCACACAACAATTGCACAGCTCAAGAAAGAACTGGATGCTGATGGCGTTCCCGTCCGAATGCACTGGTAGGGTTTGAGTGCTGAGTTATGAGTGCTGAGTGCTGAGTTTAGGAGTCGGGTGTCGGGTGTCGGGAAGCCATACCTCCCATACCTCCCATTCCCATACCTCCCATCCGGCACATCCGGCCCATAACGCAACTTGGCACATCCAGCCCATAACGCAACTTGGCGCAGTCACAGACTGCGCCCTACAGAAGAACCACCACATGACTGAACATACATCAGATGAGTTTAATCAGCGCAATCCATCCTTTGATAATACTCTGCGGCCAACCCGCTTTGATGATTTTACCGGTCAGGAAAAGGTGCGCGACCGGTTGATGCTGGCCGTTGAGGCCGCCCGCCAACGCAAAGAACCGCTTGACCACGTGCTTCTTTCCGGGCCTCCCGGGCTCGGCAAAACCACGCTGGCATTCATTTTGGGCGAGGCCATGGGCGTACATGTCAAAACTACATCCGGTCCTATCATTGATAAACCCGGCGACCTGGCCGGTCTGCTGACCAGCCTCGAACCGGGCGACCTGGTTTTTATTGATGAAATCCACCGTATGCAGCGCACGGTTGAGGAGTATCTCTACTCGGCTATGGAGGACTTTGTGATCGATATCATGATTGATCAGGGACCCAATGCGCGTTCCGTACGTCTCGAACTGCCGCACTTTACTCTGGTGGGAGCCACCACTCGCAGCGGCCTGATCTCGGCCCCGTTACGCTCCCGTTTTGGTCTCTCCAACCGTCTCGACTACTATCAGCTTGTCGACCTCACAAAGATCGTCACCCGCTCGGCCGGCAAACTGAATATCAGCATAGACCCGGATGGAGCTGAGGAGATTGCCTCGCGTTCACGCGGCACCCCGCGTATTGCCAATAACCTGCTGCGGCGTGTACGTGATTTTGCCCAGGTACGGGCTGACAACCATATTTCCCGACCGGTGGCGGCAGAGGCTCTCGCTCTATTGGAGATTGACCCCAAGGGACTGGACGAGATGGACATCCGGATTCTGGAAACCATTGTGCACAAATTTAATGGAGGTCCGGTAGGTTTGAGTACAATTGCAGTCTCGGTGGGAGAGGAAACCGATACGATTGAGGAGGTCTACGAGCCCTATCTGATTCAGGAGGGCTACCTGCAGCGCACCCCCAAGGGACGCGTAGCAACCCCGATCTGTTATGAGAGGCTGGGCGTGCGCAGTATCGGAGCGGAGCAGCCCGAGTTGCCGCTTTAGTTGCTACTGAAAGCTGCGTTAGCAATCCATACCTCCCATACTTCCTATTACTCCCATCTCCCATACTTCCCGTTCTTCCCATCCACTCCAGCTATCGACCGAACACCCCGCTGCGCCACTCCTCAATCAGAATGCTGCTCAGCTCTTTGAAGCCCTGTTTCTCAAAGCTCTCTTTAACGCCGCTATACTGTTGCTCCAGAATACCGGATAGAATCAGGCGGCTATCCGGACCTGGCACTACCGAGGCCGCAATTGACTCCACAAACTGAATCAAAACCGAAGCAAGAATATTGGCGGTTACAACTGCGGCTTGCAGGTGCGGTTCTTCCAGTCCGGAGATATAAAAGGGAAGATCAAGATTGTTCAGTTTCGCATTTTCCTTTGATATGCGCACGCAGTCAGGATCAATGTCAAAGCCGCGGACATCTCTGAATCCCAACATATGCGCGCCGATTGAAAGAATACCCGAGCCGCAGCCCATATCAACAAAATCGCGGGTTTCGCCATATTCAGCCAGCTTATCCAGCAGCACCAGACAGCCCTTGGTGGTGGCATGTTTACCAGTCCCGAAGCTCATACCAGGATCAAGCCGGATAACATGTTCATGCGCTTCCGGCGTGTACTCCTCCCAGGTTGGACAAACCACTATATGCTTCGATATATGCTCCACATTAAAGAAGCGTTTCCAGCTCTCAGCCCAGTCGCTCTCCTCTATCTGAGAGCTCTCAAACTCCGGTTCAATCCCGATCAGGCCGGCTGCGCCCGCAAGTGCAGCTCTAATTCCATTCTTCTGGAGCAAATCTTCATAAAACACCTCCACCCGGCACAAGTCACTCTCAGCATCATGCCTGCAGGTGGGCGTAAAAAGATCGGAGTCAATCAGCTCAAACAAGCCATCAACCAGCGTATTATCTATTTCAAAAGATATAACATTTATCATAATTAAAGAGTTCCTGTGTCCAATGTAGCACAATAAAGCCGCAGAGAGAGAGTTGTTTGACAGATGGGAGAAAGGAGAAGTATGGGAGATAAGAATAATGGGATTGATGGGAGGCATGAACTAGCCAATAGTATGATATCAACTTATCCTCACGCACTGCAAAGCACAGCTTTGCGCCCTAACCCCTTCAACTCCCTACCCCCTGCCTTCAAATATCTCCTAAACCAACATAAGCGTACCCTACACAACTGCGCAGATTGCGGAGTGTGCATCAATCTCGACTTTAATGGCCTTGAGCAGATCATCTGAAACCGGCTGCGAAACACGGATAATCGCGAGAGAGCGCGCACTTTTCTTGTTATGCGGATTGCGCATATCTTCAATATTGATGCTGGCATCGGCCAGTTTACGGGAGATTGATGCAATCACACCGGGGCGATCGTTGTAAAGGCAGAAGAGGGTGGCACCAAAGGGCTCAAAGTATAGCCGGTCAAATTCATCTATGCGTGAAACAGCTTGAACTCCCTCTGTCAGGGTACCGCGAATACTGAACTGCTTCAACCCGAGCTCGGGATGTTCAACCGTCAGGTCAATCGTTATTGCATTTCCATAGCCCTTATCTCCATCGGTCTCACGATTCAACATCTCAACACCCATCTCCCTCATGAACTTAACCGCCGCCTTGTAATCATTGTAACGGTCAAAATCACTCCAGATGCCGGAAAGAGCCGAAACCGTCAACCAATTGGCAAAGGGCGATAAAGCACCATAAAAACTTGTCTCTAACAGCTTGATCGGCGAATTTTCGCCCGAAATCTGACGGATCAAGCGGGCTATATTATAGGCCAGTTCGCAGTAGGCACGCTCCAGTCCCTCAGGAATATCTCGATTAACCACACAGCTCATATCGCCCTTTTCATCAAGATCAATCAACTCCTGGGCCGCACGCCGGGCCGCAGTGAAGTTCGCCTCAAATGTGCTGGCGCCCAGATGCGGCAGCATAAGATCGGCAATATCGTTCATGCTCTTGGCACCGGCCTCATCTTTTGGATAAACATCATTGAGATAGCGCAGTTTTTTTTCATTTTTAACAGCTCGCAGGGCATTCTCATCAACAATTCCGAAGCGGGCGCAGTTCACAATTGTGGCACCCTCTTTCATCATTCCAATTAATTTATCGCCGATCAGCCCTTTGGTGCTCTCTCCACCGGGGATATGCAGGGTAACATAGTCCGCTTCTGCAAATATTTCCTCCATGGTTGCCGGTTCAATACCCCACTCCCTGACCCTCTCAGAGTTGACAATCGGGTCAAAACCCAGAATTTTGCAATCAAAGCCCTTAATACGACGGGCTACCAGACGCCCGATATTCCCGAGACCCACGATCCCAACGGTCTTTCCTGTCAATTCGCGTCCCATGAATGATTTCTTTTCCCAGCGACCGGCACGGGTTGATCCATCGGCATGGACAATGTGACGGGCATCCGCCAGAATCATGGCAACCACCTCTTCCGCAACCCCATTTGCATTGGCCCCCGGGGTGTTCATCACATCCACGCCCTTTTTCCGGGCATATTTAATGTCAATGGAATCATAACCGGCTCCGGCACGAATAATGACCTTCAGCCCGGGTAAAGCATCAATAATCTCCGAGGTGACTTTTTCACTGCGTACAATCAATCCGTATGTATCCGGATGTGCCGCAACCAGCTCGGCAATAGAGCTGCCAGCAGCCTGAATCACCTGATAACCACCCTCAGCTCGCAGAATTTCACAAGCAACCGGGTTCAATTTGGTTGGGATAACTATTTTTTTCATACTTTTACAATACCTCAATCTTTGATAATCTACAAACGTTCACTGAAGTCAGATTTTATTATTTAACGCTCTTCCGTTATGAATCTGTTTGATGTATACTTTATAACTGTTGGGATTTGTAAGCAAGCACTGTGTTGAACTTGTGCGTATTTTATGATTCCAGCAGTTGTGTGCAAGAAACGCAAATTAATATGAAAAGCCAAAGACAATGATGAAAAAACCTTATCTCTTTATTTTAACTATTCTAATCTCGGCCTTGCTTAATCCGGCCTTGGCTCAATACGGAAACTCGGGCATGAACCGAGGTTATGCCTCTGACAGCTTTGAGGGCTTTGACTCGCTTGATGACGAACGCATTGCACAAAAAAAGGGCTCCATTTGGTTCTGGCTCTCGGAAGATAGCGCAACCGAACAGCTGGCCTATTGCCGGAACCGCGCAGAAAAAAGCAAGTTGAACTCCGCCCGTAAAGGGTATGAAGCTCTTGTACGCAAGTGGCCGGCTACGCCTGAAGCGGCTCAGGCCCAGCTCGCACTGGCAGGCATCCAGGAAAAACGTAAGAAATACAGCAAGGCTTTCGAGGAGTACCAATACGCACTGGTGCACTACTCCGGAAACTGCCCTTACAACGAGATCATCGACCGCCAGTTCAGAATAGCCAACCTTCTGCTGCACGACAACAAAAGCATGTTTGGATTGATCCTGAGTGGTACCACAGATATCCGCATGCGCTTTGAGCAAATCGTGCGCAATGCTCCACGCTCACCAATTGCACCGGAGGCTATGCTCAAAATCGGAAAGCTCCGCGAGGACGACAAGGAATACGAAGAGGCAATCAGAGTTTATGACGGTATCCTGAACCGCTATCCTGCATCAAAACAAGCCGCCACAGCCGCATACCTTTCATCAAAGAGTCGCTACACCCTTTCGATAAAACACAACTACAACGAAAACCGCTGCCGTGAATCCATCGCCTTTCTAAAAGCCGCTCTGGCACGTCTGCCTAACCACCCCAACAAAGCCGACTTAATCAACTGGAAAACGGAGCTGACAGAACTGCTGACAGATCAGAACTATAAAAAAGCGCTTTTCTATGACACCAAAAGATATAACACAGCTGCCAAAGTCTCGGCCTACCGTCGCTTTCTGGCTGAATTCTCCGACTCAAAATACGGTGATGCCGTTCGCAACCGCTTAACGCAACTGGAAGATGGCACCCCGACCAAAACTAAATAAAAAGGACATTACAATGCTTTCTAGAATCTCTCTGGCTACTCTGGCTTTTACAGCTCTTATGCTGCTATCAAGCTGCGCCTCATATCGTTTCAGCTCCAACGTTCCTGCCGAACTGCGCACAATTGCAGTGCCGGTCTTTGAGAACGAAAGCGATTTTCCCGAGCTGGATGCAATTGTAACTCAATACACCCTGCGCGAATTTCAAAGAGAGGGCACATTTAAAATTAAATCCACAAAAGATGCCGCTTATAAACTTTTCGGCAGCATCACACGCGCTAATCAGAAGTCGCTCAACTACAACCGCAACATGAACTCCAGAACATCTGAGTATCAACACACCGTGATCACCAAAATCACGCTGATTGAAACAAGCACAGGCAAGATGTTGATCAACGACATGCCCATCAAGGCCAGCACTACCTTCCTGACACAGGGCGACATGCTGACTGGAATGCAGAATGCCTACCCACGGATTGCAAAGGAGCTATCGCAAAGCATTGTTGACACAGTGCTGGCACAATGGTGAGGTGTCGGGGTTAGGGTGTCGGGTGTCGGGTGTCGGGAAAACGTAACGATCAAGAACAGCATTGACAAGCCATACTTCTCATACCTCCCATTACTCCCATCTCCCATCAGGTTCCTCTGCGTACCTGAACCATCGAAGGTCGTGCTTACCATGTTTGATACCACAACCACAGAAACTGCCGTGCTGGCCCAGCTGGTTCATACTAGAATAGATCCAGCAGCGGCATCCGACTCCCTGAAAGAGCTGGCCCGTCTGGCTGACACAGCAGGTATTCAGATATGTGACCAGCTAACCCAGAACCGACCCAAACCAGATGGAGCAACTCTTTTTGGAAAAGGCAAAGTCCAGGACCTCAAAAACCTGATCGACGAAAAAGGCGCCAACACCGTTATTTTCGACAATGAACTCAGCGTCTTCCAGCAGTTCAACCTCACCAAAGCACTGAGTGCACGTGTGATGGACCGCACCGAGATTATTCTGCAGATCTTCGCCCGCCGTGCCCGCTCGGCTGAGGCCCAGACTCAGGTGGAGCTGGCCCAGTTGCAGTTTTTGCTCGCACGCATTCCGACCACCGCCGCCCAACAGCGCTTCAAAGGCGGCATCGGCATGAAGGGCCCCGGAGAAAGTCATCTCCAGATTCGTAACGCCCCCATGCGCAAACGAATCTCCGAACTAAAAAAACGGCTGGCCGCTATTCATAAACGCAGCGCTTCTGCGGCATCCGCCAAGCGTAAATGGCCGGTGGTATCGCTGGTGGGATATACCAATGCAGGTAAGTCAACCCTGCTCAACACCCTGGCCCCGCACACCGATGCCTTGGTTGACGACCGACTCTTTGCCACCCTCGACACCAAAACGCGGCTGGTATGGCTGAAGCAGAACAGCCAGGTGCTCCTGACCGACACCGTAGGCTTCATCCGCAATCTGCCGCATAACCTGATTGCATCCTTTAAATCAACCCTTGATGTTGCCGTTCAAGCCGACCTGCTCCTGATTGTTGTGGATGCATCCTACCCGCATGTGCATGACCACCTCAAGGTCTGCTACGACACGCTGAAAGAGATTGGAGCCGAAGATGTGCCAGCACTTCTGATTTTAAACAAATGCGATAAAGACAGCTCCGACACCGCAATTCTGCATCTCACCGAAAAATATCCGCAAGCCATACCGATCTCCGCAAAAACCGGTTACGGACTTGATGTTCTCAAACAAAGTATTATTCAGGAGCTTCAAAAATGCTGCACATTGTGGCAACTCCCATCGGCAACCTCCAGGACCTGACCCCCAGAGCACTGGAAATACTCAAAAACGCCGATTTGATCGCGTGTGAAGACACGCGGCGCACATGGGCGTTGCTCAGCGCCTTCAACATTCCCCGGCCGGAGCTGATCTCCTATCGCCAGGGTAATGAAGAGCGGGTGGCAGCCCGCATAATCCAGGCAACGCAAGGAGGGCGTACCGTGGCACTTTGCTCCGACGGCGGCTACCCCGGCATCAGCGATCCCGGCTATCGTCTTATCAGGCGGGCAGCACAGGAAAACATCCCCTTTGATGTTATTCCGGGTGCCTCGGCGGTAAGCCTCGCGCTGCTATCATCGGGGCTCTCAACCTCCAGCTACACATTTAAAGGATTTCCCCCACGCAAGCCGGGGGCACTCAAACGCTTCTTTGAAGATGAGGCCGCCATGCCCCACACCTTGATCTGTTTTGAGTCCCCCTTCCGAATCGGAAAATCGCTTCAGGCTGCCTTCGAAACACTGGGCGACCGTGAAGCCGCAGTCTGCCTGGAATTAACCAAGGTGCATGAACGCGTTGAACGCGGTTTTCTCTCGGAGCTGATACCGCTCTTTGATGGCAAAAAGATAAAAGGCGAAGCCGTTATCGTAATTGCCGGAAATAATCCCAAGTTTGCCAGATCATAATCACCTGCAAAGCTCCGCTTTGCCCCTAAACCTGCCGTTCGAAAACTTTTCGAACAGGCGAATTTCAGTTCCGTTGAGAGTTCTCAGGTGTTGACCAAAAAGTAGGTCCGGTTTGCAACCGGACAATCCCGATGCAATCGGGATCTACATATATACCCGACATCAGCCGGACTCGCGCAGAACCCGCCGTGCTGGTTTTAATATCCGCGGAGTTCTATCCTAAAAGGACGAGTAAAGCGGCACAGGTACAGGCTATGATACCACCGACAACACCACGCCATTCCGGTTTATCCCCATCTATCAGCCATGCAAAGGGGATGACGACCACAGGCGTAATAGAGACCAGCGCCTGCACCAGAGCCCCAGGATACTTCAGCAGCACCCATTGATAAACAGAAAGACCGATAATCGGCCCCAGCAAAGTCGATGTTACAATCCAGAACCAGGCATTCTTGAGGTGTGATGTCCTGTTCGAAACCAATAAATCAGCTGCTCGCTCAATAGGTGGTTCACCGGTACTTATGTGAAAAATATACTGAACAGCAACTGTACACAACAAACCGCCAATCATGCGTTGCCAGGCGGCAGAGATGCCGTCAACCTGAACACTGTTCTCCATTGCAAAACGATATGCTACCCGACTGATGGTAGTGCCTAGACCTTGACCGATTGATGCGAGCACCCCGCAAAACAGGCCTATGGCAATTGATCTTCGACTGTTGCCAGGCACCTTGGCACCGGGAGCCACCGCCAACCCGACTCCTCCCAGAATTCCCCCGGCCAACAGAATCTGTCGACCATTAAGTGCAGTGCCAAGCCAGATCCATTCAGTAATTCCAGAAATAGGCACGGCCAGACACAACAAGATCAGCACCGTGATTCTGGGACCGACATAACGATAACCAAGCATCATACATAAATCGCCCAAGCCAAGTCCAACTGCTCCGGAGAGCAACAACCACCCCCAAACCCCGAAAGATCTCGGCATGCCGCCAGTGGCCAGCACACCAACTCCGAGAACAATTGTTGCCAATGTCAAGCGCCAACTATTGGCTTTGGTGACACCAACCTGACAAGCACTACGGGAGGCGCAAATGCTACCCAAAGCCCAGAAAATAATCGGAATAAATACGAAAATCATAACTTTAAATGGTTATTCCTCGCTTGTTAATTGTCGTTATTCGTTTCCTCGGAAAAAGGCAACCGCAACAATGTTGTAATTCGGCCCTTATGCCTTCTCTGAACACGAAAAAGAGTAACACAATCGAAATGGATATGGGAGACCGGAAACACAACATTTGCAGAATCGTCATGTCCCCTTGCTCCTTGTGCGCAATTGAGTTAATATATTTGGTATGAATGAAAATGAAAATGACGCAAAGCTGTTTAACGCAAAGTTGAAACTTTCGCAGATTGAAGTCAGGGTGCTTGGCTGCCTGATCGAAAAGGAAATATCCACACCGGAGTACTATCCTCTGACATTAAATTCTCTGCTCGCCGCCTGTAATCAGAAATCCAATCGCAATCCAGTGATGCTATTTGATGACAAAACCATTATCCGCACGCTCGAAAATCTGCGCTACGATCGGCAGCTTGTCCGGCAGTTCACCGCATCCGGCAGCCGCGTTCCCAAATACAAACACGATCTCCTCTCCGAATGGGAATTCACCCCGCAGCAACTTGCCGTATTATGCGAACTTTTTCTGCGAGGACCGCAGACTGCCGGCCAGCTCCGCACCCACGCGTCCCGCCTCTTCTCTTTCGCCGATAGCAGCGAAGTCGAAGCCACGCTGACCGCTCTTGCCGAATGGGAAGATGGTCCGTTAGTTATCAAACTTCCGCGCGATTCCGGCTGCCGCGAACAGCGCTGGGCACATCTTTTCTCCGGTGAGATCGACATATCTCAATCAGAGGTGGAACCCAGACCGGAACCAGCCCGACTCGTAGTTCAGGCTGAAAACGAACGTATCGCAGCGCTTGAAACCGAAGTTGCATCCCTCCGCACCGAGATCGACCAGCTCCTGACCGAGTTTTCCGCCTTCCGTCAGCAGTTTGAATAAAGTCATACTCACTTTCTGAGTTTATGCGTAATTTACGCGCCATACTCATCCGCGGTCAACTCAGCCTCCAGTGCTTCAATCGACGGCAAACTCAGCTTGAAATTATCCTTTTTCAATCATGGTTGATTTTCTTTCTATCCAGATTATTAAG
>Ga0307990_1002121_pt1 | contig 16101 bp, 14 predicted proteins | sample EllFjometagen129_FD_203168 | JGI IMG/M metagenome (GOLD analysis project Ga0307990, IMG submission 203168) | Marine microbial communities from Ellis Fjord, Antarctic Ocean - #129 | ecosystem: Environmental > Aquatic > Marine > Unclassified | place: Southern Ocean | collected 2014-10-08
TATGCAAACGCAAGATCCATGACCTGACGTCGGGATTTCGGGCAATTAAAACAGACATCGCACGAAGCTTTGTACCTCTTCTGCCGAACACTTTTTCCTACCCCACAACCATAACGATGGCCGTGGTGCGATCAGGCTATAGCCTTGTCTATGTTCCGATAAAGGCACAACGCAACACGGGAAAGAGCAAAATCAAACTCATTCGCGACGGTTCCCGCTTCTTCCTGATAATTGTCAAGATTGCGACCCTCTTCTCCCCCATGAGGGTTTTTCTCCCAGTCAGCACTGTAATGTTCATCACAGGACTGGGCTATGGCCTTTTTAAAATCTTCTTTCTCGGAGGACGCTATGGACCCACTTCGGCCATGCTGATGATAATGGCAGTCGTCATCTTTATGGTTGGTCTTGTCTCAGAACAGGTGTCACAGCTGCGGTTCGAAGCATCCGATGATTATAGGAAAAGGCAAGACAGGTTTGGGGATAAACATTTCTAAAGGGAAAGGGCCTCTTTTCTCCACCGCATACATTTACACTGTATATAGTGCACGCCCTCTGCTTATCTTGTACTACGCACGGTTACCCGGTTGAACATTTATCTCAAGATATTTCGTATGAACAGTCTCGCCATTCCATCAGGACAGAATCGCAATAAGATTTGAAGCAAATCAAGCATCGATTTATAACCATTTATTGAAAATGGCAACACTGCCAAATCCAATAAATAGCAATTTTTGGGGAGGGGTCACAGTCTTTCAGGTTGTCGAAAAACACAACGGGACAGCACCGATTCCCTATGTCAGGATAGTTGAATGTGTTGTCTCTTCGCCGTAACGAAAAATAGACAAAAGAGCCACAGACTGCTAACGTAACAGTACCGGCTTTCAACTTTGAACTATCGTCTTGGGGGGCATTGCCCGAAGGGAAAATCGCATGAGCAAAGATGACAGTACAATCGATACCAGAATCATCATTCTGCTGGTATGTTTAATATCGGTCTTGACACTCTTTATTCGCGTACAGTACGTCAACCATACTTCCATCAACAACCCGATACGGGCGGACGCCCGGCAATATGTATTGTACGGTTATAACCTGGCCCATCACGGCACCTTCTCCCGGGAGTTTCCCGCATCAGCTCCCTCGCCCGATTCGTTTTGCTCACCGGGATATCCCCTGGTAATCGCTCTTTCCTTTTTACTGGGAGGAGAAAAGGGATTCTATGCCATCGTCATATACAGCCAAGTTGTTCTGAGTGCACTGCTCGTTCCGCTCACTTTTTTCCTGGGGCTCCGATTTCTTCCGCCCTGGGATGCCCTTGCTGCAGCCCTTCTCGTCGCCCTCAGCCCGCACCTGACATCCATGGCAGGCTATGTTCTGACGGAAACCCTCTTTGCCTTTCTTTTACTTTCGTCAATACTTTTGTATTGCATCGCCTTGAAACGGCACCGGCACACCCCGTTCATCCTTGCAGGCCTGCTTTTCGGCTCTGCTTATCTGACTAACGAAACAGTCCTCTTCATTCCCCTTTTACTGGCCGCAATAACTGCCCTTTCCCTCGGTTTACATAAAGCACAGTCAAAAAAAAATCATCTGGCCCGGATGCTTGTGGTGTTTTTGATTATCTTTCTTTTATTTCCGGCAGTGTGGACCCTCCGCAACAGTACCCTGCCTGCGACGGCGCCTCGCGCCTCCGATAGGGCAATTGCCACGTTGAGCCACGGAACGTATCCCGATTTTATCTACAAAGATCCCCGTTTCCAATATTATCCCTATAGGGAAGACCCGATGCAACCGGGCTTCGGCTCATCCCTGGCCACTTTCGGAAAGATTTTCTGTCAGCGATTCAAGGAACGACCGGGACGATATCTTCTGTGGTATTTATTTGAAAAACCATATTATTTCTGGAGCTGGAACATTCTGCAGGGTCAGGGTGATATTTACGTCTATCCAGTAGAAGGATCTCTCTACACAACATCCCCTTTTGCAAGCGCGACCCGCGAAACCATGAAATATCTGCACCCAGTCATTCTCATTCTTTTCCTCGCCGGCATTCCCCTTCTTTATTTTACCCGGAGAAAGTCACGGGACGGCACCAGCCTTCCAGTAACGCCGATCATTTTATTTGCTGTTTGTATATACTATACGTTTTTATACTCGGTGTTCGCGCCATGGCCCAGATATTCGGTCCCTCTTCGGCCTGAACTCTACCTTATTGCCATGTGGTCCTTCCGGACGGCGGGGATCATGATCTCTAAAAAAATACGACTGAACAATGAAATCTGAACATATACAACCCAATAACTTTCTTCTCAGCATCGTCGTTCCCGTATTTAACGAGCATGCAGTCGTTACAAAGGCTATCGATGCGATCCTTAAAACGCCCTACAACAAGGAAGTCATTATCGTGGATGATGGTTCCACCGACGGGACACGGAACATCATATTGAAGATCCAACACCCCGAGGCTAGGGTCTTCCTCCATGAAAAAAACGAAGGGAAAGGCAGGGCGATACAAACTGCCTTCGAACACATCCGGGGAGACATCGTCATAATCCAAGACGCCGACCTGGAATACGACCCCGCTGAGTACCCCCTGTTGCTGGAACCGATACTTTCCGGAACTGCCGATGTTGTTTACGGTTCCCGTTTCGCCGCAACTAAATCCCTCCATTTACCCCACTTTTCATTTTATATCGGCAACAGATTTTTGACCGTCCTGTCCAATCTATTCAGCGGCCTGAACCTCACGGATATGGAAACCTGCTATAAGATTTTTACCCGAGGGGCATTGAAAGGAATCACGATCAATGAAAACAGATTTGGAATCGAACCAGAGATCACAGCTAAAATCGCGAAAAAAAAGCTTAAGATCTGCGAAGTTCCCATTTCGTACCACTGCCGTTCCCGAAAAGAGGGCAAGAAAATCAAGTGGAGCGACGGCCTCTGGGCCGTTTGGTGTATCATGCGATACAACATATTCGAATGACGTCTTTTCTCTCCTTCAGGGAATGCCCTGATGAGATCACAGAGAGCGTTATGGACCCACTTTCACCATGCTGATGATCATGGCAGTCGTCATCTTCATGGTCGGTCTCTTTTGTAACAGGTGGCACAGTTACCTTTCGAATAAATCTATGATGACAGGAACAGGCATGGGTAGCAGCAGCATTTTGTGACTTTTCTCAATCGACAGTCTATATGCATCACTTAAATCGTATTACCCTTTAAAAAAATCCTTGACAAGCAATCCAGGTGTGTTATGAGTAGTCTAACTACTCATAAAGGAATCAGAATGGAAAGTTTGTTTTCGGGGCTTATATCTTCCAAAACCAGGATAAATCTCCTTGTGAGATTCTTCTTTAATCCCGAAACTCGCTCATACCTCAGAGAGCTTTCAAAGGAGTTCAATGTCTCGACGAATTCGGTCAGGGAAGAGCTCAATCAGCTCAGAAAAACAGGCATCTTAAAATCCGAAAAACATGGGCGACAGGTATTTTATTCGGCCGATGAGACCCACCCTCTCTTTCCCGAGCTCAAATCAATGGTCAGCAAGGTCATGGGCATCGACCAGGTCATCGACGGTATAATCAACAGGCTGGGCGATCTGGAAAAGGCATATCTCATCGACGACTATGCCGAAGGAAAGGATACGGGGATAATTGATCTCCTGCTGGTAGGAGATATTGACCGATATCATCTCGATGATTTGAGTAGAAAAACTGAGCGATACATAAAGAGAAACATTCGATCACTGGTGCTCACGAGAGATGAGTTTGACGCGCTTGTCCCAAAACTGAAAAAACGACCACGTGTCCTGATATGGGAAGCAAACAAAAAAGAGGCCTAAGGATTTGTCATTATCGAAGACCAACGTCGTAGATATTTATTATGACTTTTGATACTCCATCAGTCGGCGGTGGGGAGCTTCAACATTAATCTTTAATTTCTGGAGGAACTGGGTAGATGTCAAAGAGAAAATTTGACCATTGTAAAACACCTCCTTGTACCCAATTTCGGTGTCGGTCTCAGATTTTAACAAAGCCAGCACTCAGAATCCCCAGCTTCTCAATATTTTGTATTAACAGTCTCGGTATTCCACAGGACAGGATCGCAAAGAGATTAGGTGAGCCACAACAGTCAATATCATGCCATTTACCGAAAATGGCAACATTGCCAAATCCGGTAAATGCCGATAAGCTCAGATCCATGGTCAGCAAGGTCATGGGAATCGATCAGGTCATCGACGGCATAATCAACAGGCTGGGCGATCTGGGAAAGGCATCTCTCATCGATGACTATGTCGAAGGAAAGGATACGGGGATTATTGATCTCCTGTTGATAGGAGATATCGATCGATACCATCTCGACGATTTGAGTAGAAAAACGGAGCGGTATATCAAGAGAAAGATACGATCGCTCGTTCTGAGCAGAGCCGAGTACCGTGACCTTGAGGAGAAGTTAAAAAAACGCCCCCACGTAATGGTATGGGAAATGAAGCAACATAAAATGTGAATAGAATGAGCCTCACCGGATTCAAACGCTTCCTTGCCAATCCTTCTCAATTCGGTAGGTAACTGGACATGATAAAATGTGGCGTTGATACAAGCAAATAGCTGAGAGCAGTGTTTTATGAATACCGTTCAAAAAATTGCAAAAAATACAGGGGTATTATTGGCGTCTCGGATAATAGGTTCCCTGTTATCTTTTTTTTATATGATGTATATCGCGCGTTACCTGGGCCCGAAAGACTATGGTGTTTTGTCTTTTGCACTCGCCCTCACTGCACTCTATGCCGTTTTTACCGATTTTGGACTTCAGTCGCTAACCATCAGGGAGGTTTCCAAACACAAAGCCCTTGCCCCGAAATACCTCTCAAATTTGAGCGGTATGAAGATAGTTCTGGTCCTTGGAACGCTAGCAATGATTGCTATAACGATAAGTCTCATGGGTTTTCCGGCACAAACCAAAACAGTCATTTACCTTGTCGCATTATCGGTAATGGTTAACTCTTTTATCATAATGTTTTACGCTATCTTTCAAGCCTACGAGAGGATGGAATATCAGGGCATAGGGCAGATGTTGAACAGCCTTGTAATGTTTTGCGGGGTTATTGTCGGCATGAAATTCGATTTCAGCGTGGTTGGGTTCGCCGCTTTATATTTTTTAACAAGCCTCATTATCGTGACATATAGCTACACCATTTTGAAAATAAAATTGCCCAGTTCGTCTCGAGCTTGGTCTATCTGCAAAATAGAATTTGATGTTATATTCTGGAAGGATACGATCAAGCAGGCGTTGCCCTTTGGTTTAGCTATAAGCTTTGTGGTGATTTTTTACTGGGTAGACTCAGTAATGCTCTCCATAATGAAAGGAGATGAGGTTGTGGGTTGGTATAATGCAGCCTACAGGCTTGTTCTTTGTTTATTGATTGTTCCCGGCTCCTTTATAGCTGCCATTTACCCTATTATGGCAAATTATCATATGACATCGAAAGACTCAGTAGAAGTAATTTTTGCAAAGTCCTTAAAATATTTGACGATATTGGGAATCCCACTCGGGGTTGGAACGACACTCCTAGCCAGAAAAATTATTCTCCTCATATTTGGCATGGAATATGTTGAATCAATATTCCCCCTTCAGATTTTAATATGGTCTTCAGTACTTATTTTTATGAGTCAGCCCTTTGGAAATTTATTCAATTCAATAAATAAACAGGCTATTGTAACCAAGATAGCGGGTAGCTGCGTCGCAGTAAATGTGATTTTAAATCTCATTCTCATACCCAAACACAGTTTGGCTGGAGCAAGCATAGCGACTGTAATAACAGAGCTTTTGAGTTTAATATGCCATGTTGCTTACACTGAGAGAATGGGTTATCTAACTTTCAACGGAAGGTTTGTAAGCATCGTAGTAAAACTACTCATTGCGAACATAGCATTGGGCTTCATAGTTTTTTATTTGCGTAATTTAACATTGCTGGCCATCATTCCATTAGCGGTATTATTGTACTTGTTAATATTATGGACAATCAAGGTTATGACTACCGAGGACATAAATCTTTTTAAAATTATTTTACAGAGATGAATAATAAAAAATGCAATCTACAAAATCAATAATAGCTGGCGCAGTGGGCCATGGCTTAAAGCATGCGTTAATGGGCATCAAGAACTTATTCCTGCGATCAGCGACCGAATCGCTTCGGCCGACACATATCGTATATATGGTAACCGACAGATGCAACTCCCGGTGTGCTCATTGCAACATATGGCAAAAAGAGCCGTCAAAGAATCCATTAACAGCACAGGAAGTAAAGCAGGCTCTCAGCGACGATCTTTTCAAAGATGTGAAATACGTCTTGTGCACGGGAGGCGAACCGACAGTAAGAAGTGATCTGTTGGATATTATTGCCGGCATACATAGTGCCTTGCCTGAAGCCTGCATCCAGTTAAGCACCAATGGATTGCTGCCCCACAGAGTTATTGAGACAGCCACGGCTGCCATGAATGCCGGTATCTCTCTAGATATCGGCGTTTCCCTTGATGGTATTGGAAAAGCGCATGATAAGATACGTGGGGTTAAGGGAAACTTCGAAAAGACCGATCACCTGATACATGAACTTGTAAAACTAAGGGACAAGCACAAAGATAGATTGCACATTGCTGCAGGAATTGTGCTTTCTGAACTTACATTGGATAACCTTCCCGAGGTCAGGTCTTATGTCAATGAATTAGGTATAGAACTGACAGAGGCGTGGTACAATGAATCATCATTTTATGATAATGTTGGAACCAATCATTTTGACGACAGGCTGATCGAAGCAGTGCGTTCGCAACCGCCATCTCCCTTGCAGGAACTTTGGCTCAGGGCTGTTGAAAACAGGCCGATAAAATTCCCCTGTTTTGCCATGTATACATTCTGTGTCCTGAAATGTGATGGCGATATTGTTCCCTGTTTAAACCATTTTGAAAAATCGGCGGGGAATGTGAGGAAACAATCACCGACAGAGATATGGCATAGTCTCGAGATGAGAAATGTCAGGCAGACTGTAAAAGACTGTCGCGGTTGCTTAAATTCCTGGGGGGCAGGATGGAGTCTGTCAAATAGTTACTATCGACATGTGTTGTTCTATTTAAAACATCCGAAACTTGTGATCGAAACGTTGAGAATGAAGGAGACTCCTTAGAAATAACCCTTATCCTGCTAACATGTGACTTATGATACCGAAAATATTCAGTCTTATAAAAAATGTATATCGTAATGTATTTGGAACATATAACTTATCCAATTTACTGTCTCAGGAAATTGAGAATGAATGTTCAATACTCGATGTTGGTTGTGGTCGCACTTCAGCTTTGATGAAAATAAGGAAAGGATCTTTCAGAATCGGCATCGATATTTATAAGCCTTATATCGAGGAAATTAAAGGCTTTTCCGTTCACGATGGTTATTGTTTATGTGATGTAAGAGAGCTGCCATTCAAGTCGAAATCTTTTGATTGTGCGATAGCAACTGAGATTCTTGAGCATCTGGAAAAGCAGGAAGCCTTTAAAATGCTTCAGGAAATAGAGCGGGTTACCAGAAAAAAGATCCTCATGACAACACCCAACTGTTTTTTGGCCACTTACCCTGGGCCTTATGATAATCCTGATGAAACTCATTTGAGCGGCTGGTTTTATGATGAACTCAAAAACATGGGATTCAAGGTATATGGTTTTCACGGCTTGAAATATCTATGGACTATCAAAGCAGGACAAGCCGTGCCTCGATTCCCAAAAAAATTATTTGCCATGCTTATTGATATGTCTTCTTCCTTTGCCTATAAGTATCCCTGCAAGGCATTTTAGTTTTTTTTGATAAAAGAAATGGATAACGATGGACAAGATTAAAATCTCATTTATATTGCCAAATATTGAAATATCGGGTGGGGTAAGAGCTGTTTTTGAATTGGCAAATCATTTATGCCAAAGAGGCTATGAAGTAAATGTAATATACCCGCTGTTTCCATCAAGAGACGGCAAAAGATTTTATAAGGGAATAGCAAGTGGATTATTAAGTATTCTGAGCAATCTAAAGCAAGGCGTTACTGTAGGCTGGTTCGACCTGAAGGCAAAGCTGATAAGGGTGCAGTTTCTTTCTGAATATTTCATACCTGATTCTGATGTCATTATCGCGACCTGGTGGAAGACCGCATATGTTGTGAAGCACTGCAATAGTAATAAAGGTATACAGTTGTACCTCATTCAACATTATGAAATCTGGGGAGGACCCCAAAAAGCAGTTGACGTAAGTTATAAACTGGGTTTGATGAATATCGTCAACTCGAGTTGGCTTAAGAAGATCCTTGAAGGGCTTGGAGCGAAAGTTGACGCACTAATACCTCATGCCCCCGACTTTGAACATTTTTATCCTGAGAAAAAAAGATCAGACAACAGCCCAATCAGGATTCTCATGGCATACCGCAATATTAAATGGAAGGGCATTGACGACGGAATTAAGGCCTTTGAAATCGTTAGAGAACAGTACAGAAACGTGAAATTAGTTATGTTTGGACCAAGGGTCGGCACAAATGTGCCACCGCACGTAGAATTCCATGAGAGTCCCTCCAATAACACATTGAGAGGAATCTATAATTCATGCGACATTTTTTTATTCTCCAGCCACGTGGAAGGTTTTGGGATGCCGCCAATGGAGGCTATGGCTTGCAAATGCGCAGTTGTTACAACCAACGTCGGTGCGGTACCGGATTATACCATAGCGAATGTAACGGCCCTTGTCTCTCCGCCCCATTCGCCAGAATTACTGGCCAAAGAGCTTTTCAAACTTGTTACGGATAACAACCTGCGCAGTCGGATTGCAGAGGCGGGGTATGAGCATATGATCAAATATTTCGGATGGCGTAAAGCCACTGATTCGTTGGAGCAGCTTTTTCTACGGACCTTACAGGAAAAGCAATGAATGGCATAAATAACTCGAACTCGCTAGTTTCTGTAATTATTCCCTGTTTTAATGGCGAAGCATTTATTGTAGAGGCAATACAAAGTGTCATCAACCAATCCTGCGAGAATTGGGAACTTATTGTTGTTGATGACAATTCAGGAGATGGTTCGAAGGCCATAGTTAAGCGATATGTCAATGATCGAATTAGATTAATTGAGCAAGAATATAACCATGGTATCCCCAAGACAAAGAATGTGGGTATTTCAGTTGCCAAGGGGGCATACATTACATTCCTCGATCAAGATGACCTTTGGTTGCCGACTAAATTGACGTCGCAAATAGAGCAGTTTGAAATGAGTTCTGCCAGAGACGTGGGAATAGTCTGTACAGGCATGTTGTCTGTCGATGAAAGCAAGACTAAAATAAAACTTTTTAAAGGATTTAATGACAGTAAACAAGAAAACCTCATTAAATCCCTCTATCTGACACCAATAAACTCTTCAAGTATAATGATGATAAAGCGGAAATCGCTTAATAAAGCAGGGCTATTTGATGAACAACTTGTTGGGTGGGATGATTATGAGTTGCTCATGCGCGTGGCCACTCATTATGATATCAGGTATGTGCGAAAACCTTTGACAGTAAAAAGGATTCATCACGATAATATGCAAAACTCGCCAGCCGTCACTGCCGAATACAAGAAGGTTTTCGAACATATTGTGACGTTGCATCCCTTCTTGGCAAAATATAAGCATATGAGGGATTCCATGGATTATTGCAATGAGGCAATGCACCTGTTGAAGGAAAATAATACAGTGATCGCACGGCAGGTTTTTAAGAAGAGCATAAAAACGAATCCCTTTTATTTGGAGGCGATATTGCTGTATATGCTTTCTTTTTTGCCTGGGCGACTTCCCCTGCTCCTCAAAGATATGAAGCGGCGGACTGTCAGCTTTATGCTAAAGCTTAAAGTATACGAGTAACCTATGAAGGCAGTGATTATAGCAGGCGGTAAAGGTAAAAGACTCAATTCTCTAACGAGTGGTGTTGTTCCCAAGGCGATGGCCTCACTAGGGGGGAAGCCTGTTTTAGAGTATCAGATCAATCTCCTGCGTCGATATGGGATAACTGACATCTATATTCTCATCGGTTACCTCGGTCATATCATAGAGGATTACTTTGGCGATGGGAAGTTTTTTGGCGTTAATATAACATATTCTTTGGAAGATAAACCGCTTGGCACCGCTGGATGTGTCAAGGTGCTTGAAAATGAAATCAGGGACAACTTTATCGTTGTTTACGGAGACATCATGTTGAGCATGAAGATTGACGATTTAGTTGATTTCCATACAGTCCAAAAGGGTGTGGCAACTCTTGCTGTACATCCCAATGACCATCATTACGACAGCGATCATGTCGTCATAGACAATGACTGCAGAATCACTGATTTTCTGTTAAAAGACCAAAAACCGAGATATTACAATAATCTTGTCAGTGCCGCTGTTTATATATTATCTCCAACCGTGTTTCATTATATACCTGAAGATGTGTCAACCGATTTCGTGAAGGATATCTTTCCTGAAATGATAGGGCATCATGAAAAAATATACGGTTATAAGACCGCCGAATATATTAAAGATATAGGGACTGTTTATAGATTTGAAAGAGTGAGTCGAGATTTCGAAAGCGGGAAGATCGGGAAATCATCCAAAGTGAATGAAAGACCAGCGATTTTCATAGATAGAGATGGCACTTTAGTAAAAGATGTAAAGCTACTGCACCAAACAGAATACCTTGAATTGTTTCCATTTGCAGGATCTGCCGTAAAAAAAATTAATAATTCTGATTTCTTGTCTTTCTTAATTACCAATCAGCCTGTTGTGGCCCATAATTTATGTGATATTTCCACAGTAAAAGAAATTCATAACAAATTAGAGACATTACTGGGAGTGGAATGCGCTTACCTGAATGACATTTATTTTTGCCCTCATCATCCAGATATAGGTTATCCAGGTGAAAATAAAGATTATAAAATTGATTGTCACTGCAGAAAGCCAAAAACAGGGATGATAGATCAGGCGGTAAAAGAATATAATATTGATGTGGACTCATCATGGTTCATCGGTGATACAACAGTTGACATACAAACAGGAATCAATGCAGGATTGAAAACTATTCTCGTTAGAACAGGGAAGGAAGGAAAAGACAGAAAATACCAATGCACTCCTGATTTTGAATTTGATAATTTAGAAAGAGCGACTGATTTTATCTTAGAAAAGAAAGGACTGTATAATCTTTATATTGATGTCATAATAAATGAAATTGACAGTTGGAGATATCATTTTCCTTTTACTATCAGTGTTGGGGGAATGGCACGGTCCGGCAAATCTACTTTTGTTAAACTGCTCATACAATCCTTACAAAAGCATGGTACTTCCAGCCAGGTTTTATCCTTGGACAACTGGCTGCTTAATAATAATGAAAGAACAGATCATATGACGGTGAGAGAAAGATATAAATATAATGAAATTACACGAGATATGAAACGTATAATGAGTGGGGAAGAAATTCTATTAAAAAAATATGATACATATTCGAGAGCAATTATTGGCGAAGAGCCCTTTTCTTTGAATGATTCAAAATGCTTGATTGTCGAAGGCGTACCGGCTCTGGATATTGGCGGATTGAAAGATCTTTCAAATTTAAAGGCTTTCGTACAAATTGATGAAGACGTCAGAAAAGAAAGGGTTTTTTCTTTTTATCGATGGAAAGATCTGTCTGATGAAGAAATCAAGGATATTTATCAGAAAAGGCTGGAAAATGAAGCCCCATTCATTCAAGAATCAAAAAAATATGCGGATATCATTGTAGAGGTATAATGATCATAACAAGGACACCTTTCCGGGTCAGTTTTGTCGGTGGCGGAAGCGATTTTAGAGAATTTTATTCCCAAAACGGTTACGGAGCCGTTGTAAGCGCTGCAATAGCTAAATATATGTATATCATTATACATCCGTACTTCCATGATAAAATACGTCTGAAGTATTCCAAAACTGAGGATGTTGAACATATTGATGAAATAGAGCACCCGATTATGAGAGAGTGCCTCAAGAAAGCACATGTCGAAAGCGGTGTTGAGATAGCGAGTTTTGCTGATATACCATCAGGAACAGGCCTTGGATCTTCAAGTTCCTTCACTGTTGGCCTTTTGAATGCTCTTTATGCATATAAAGGAAAAATCGTATCAAAAGAAAGACTTGCAGCAGAAGCTTGCGAAATAGAAATAGACATCCTGGGAGAACCCATAGGAAAACAGGACCAATATGCTGCAGCATACGGAAACATCAATTACATGGTATTCAACAGAGACAAAACTGTCAATATAACACCTATCCTCTTGTCGGAATCATCAAAGAGAAAGCTCGAGAACGATATTCGTTTGTACTATATTGGTGGGAACAGACGATCTCATAATATCCTTTGCGAACAAAGGAAACATATGTTGGAAAAAAATAAATTTGAAGATTTAAAAAAACTGGTTTCTCTGGCCTATGAACTAAGAGAAGTTTTACAGGAAGAGAGGATCGATGCTGTTGGTGGTATACTAAATAAGGGATGGTTGTATAAGAAGGGGTTAGCGACTGGAATTTCTAACGACACCATTGACAACTTATATTATGAGGCCATCAAACATGGCGCAACTGGTGGAAAACTTCTTGGCGCTGGAGGTACTGGATTTTTATTAATTTATTCTGAAGATCATGAAGTATTAAGACAGCATTTAGGAAACAGTGTATTGCCGTTCAACATAGATCGAGAGGGAACAAAAATACTATTTTACGAATAACAAGGATCTTCTATGCCATCATCTTTTCTAAGGAATTATTTGACAGAACTTACAGCTCTTTTTGAAAATGTCAGCTTGAATGAATTTATTGACTTCACAACCGAATTAACTGAGTCCCTTAAGAGACCGTCGTACATATTTATCTGTGGAAATGGAGGAAGCGCCTCTAATGCATCACATTTTGCCTGTGATATTAATAAAGAGACTAGTTACAGAAAGGACAAGCGATTCAAGCTCATATGTCTGAGTGACAATATTCCGACCATTCTGGCCTATGCGAATGACGTTTCTTATGATGATGTGTTTGTTGAGCAGTTGAAGAATTTCCTGACAAAAGATGATATGGTCATTGGTGTTTCAGTAAGTGGCAATTCACGTAATGTCTTAAAAGCGATTGACTATGCAAACAAAAACGGCGGTAAAACGTATGGTATATGTGGATGTGGCGGGGGAGAACTAAAAAATATCAGCCAAAAGTCTTTAACAATCGACAGTAACGATATGCAAAAAGTTGAAGACCTGCATATGATTATCTTTCACTGTACAATGAAATACTTGAGTCTCTATAAATGAACCACCGCCTACTGATTATGTAACCATAGAACCAGCCTAATTTTATAAAGAGTTTGACGATTTGAATAACGAAAAAAGCACAAAGAGTTATAGCCCCATGATTAGCATTATCATCGCCGTGCTCAATGGACAAGTGGCGGTGGAACAATGCATTAATAGCGTATACAATCAGTCCTATCCGAATAAAGAGCTAATAATTATGGATGGCGGGTCGACAGACGGAACAGTAACTCGTCTCATGAACAACACTGAAAAGATTGCCTATTGGGAGTCTGGCACTGATGAGGGAATATATAATGCCTGGAACAAAGCATTAAGCCATGCACGGGGAGATTGGATCTGCTTCCTCGGTGCGGATGATCAATTCTGGCATGAACGTGTCTTATCTGAAATGTTCCCCCATTTAATGGAGGCAGTCGCTCACGGCATACAGGTCGTCTATGGGCGAGCGGCTATGGTGAATCGCAAGGAGGAAATCATAAAGTTTATTGGTAAACCGTGGGAAAAGATCAGTTGGTTAATGCAACACGGGATGCCATTACCACATACGGGATTGATGCACCATCGCTCGCTCTTTAATGAATATGGTCTGTTCGATGAAACATTTCGTATTGCCGCTGATTATGAATTATTATTGCGTGCGCTCAAGAATAAACCAGCCCTTTACATACCTGACTGCATTTCAGTACGTTGGCAATCGGGTGGTATTTCATATGATAATTTTCTTTCAGCCCATCGTGAAATGAAACGTGCGCTACAGAAAAATGGTTTTAACGACTTTTCTTGGATATGGTTGGCCGTACACATGAGAGGCATTATACGCCATTACTGGCGAAAAATTTTCAACAATCACTAGAAAAACGTATCCTTAAGGAAAACGATGCGCATTCTCATCTTAAGCCAGCAGCTTTCGGCATTCCGAAGCGGTGTGGGCACCTATACCCATAGTCTGATTACAGGCCTGCGCGATCAAGGCCATCACATAACCGCCGTGGTTCCTGCGAAAGAAAGTCTCGAACTACCCGGCGTAACTGTTATTCCTCTTTCACAATTTCGCTTCGATCCCACGCCAGGTGGATGGTTGAGTTTGGGAATCTCTTTTTCGCGTTTTCTTTCAAAAAGAGGACAGGATTTTGATCTTGCCCACTTTACCGATTCCAGGGAAGCATGGTTCATCCGAAAACCTTTCATTCCTCTTACCGGAATGGTTAATGATTCATATGCAGTGGATTGGGCGGAAACCAATTTCCCTCGTCATCTTTTTGAGGATCGCACTCAACGGGGACTGTACTATCTCTTTCTTCGAAAGATAGAGCAATATACATACCCGCGTTTGAAAGCACTGATCACTAACAGTGATTATACACGTCGTCGTTTGATCGACCATTATCGCATTGCCCCATCAAAAGTCCGTGTAATCTACATCGGGCTTCCTGTTGAAAGACACATTTCCAAAATAGATCTTGAGGGGTCTCCCTCACTGCTCTTTGTGGGGGGTAATTTTCATCGAAAAGGTCTCCCTCTTCTCATCAAGGCCGTTTCTCATCTGAGATTCCAGTATCCTCACATTTGTGTACATGTAGTCGGTAGAGACAGAAATGAGAATCGTATTTCGGCTCTTGCATGCAGGTTCGGCATCTCTCGTAATATAAAATTCCATGGCAGACAGCCTCACAAAAAAGTTCTGGAAATGATGGCTGGAGCAAGTGCTTTCGTCATGCCGTCACTTACTGAAGGTTTTGGTCTTGTATATCTGGAAGCCATGAGGATGGGCACCCCCGTTGTAGCAACGTCCATCGGTGGCGCAAAAGAGGTTTTCAAAAACATGAAAGATGTCATCTTTGTCGATCCTCAAGATGAAAAAGGCTTGCACGTTGCGATCAAAAAAATTATAAGCAGAGAAGAAACCATTCCATCTTTACGCCAAAGTGTCAAGGTCATTGCGAAGCACTTTACAGTTGAAACAATGGCAAAGGAAACAGTTCATTTTTTCGAATCTGTTCTGAAATAATTAAAGCCTTCTGCCTTCAATTGACCTCTATGATAATATCGATTAACGAATAATTATAACATGAAAAGAATATTTACCAGATGAGCGGCTGGCAAATGACAATTATATGTTTTAGATTACGGTTATGTACAATAAAAAGATAAAAACCTCTTTGAAGATATTATATTTGGGTGCCTACTCCAAAGGTATCGAGTATCCACGAAACAATAACCTTATACGCGGTCTGCGACTGAACGGACACCAGGTTATCGAATGCCATTTTTCCCTTGCTGAATCATTTAGCAGCAGAATAGGCATAGTTCGAAACAAATGGGACTTGATCTCTTTTCTTTTACGATTGATTGCCAGCTATGCAGTACTGACATGGAAATTTCTGCAATCACCACAAACAGACGTCATAATCGTTGGACACCCCGGCTATTTTCACGTCCACTATGCGTGGTTTCTTCGCCTTCTATTCAACAAGAAGGCGATTCTTGTTTACGATGCATTTATCCCCCTCTACGAAGCCTTGGTAGAGGATCGAAGATTGTTCAGGCCAGACAGTATCTTTGCCCGTCTGATACAAACACTGGAAGCTTCCTGCTGCAGATGCTGCAACGTGTGCCTGACTGATACAGAAGAGCACCGTCGCTATCTTATATACGAATTTGGATTATCCCCTGAAAGTATATCAAGGGTTTTTGTGGGGGCAACTATTAACCAGAGGAGGAAAAGACTTTCTTCCCTCACT
>Ga0307990_1002122_pt1 | contig 16100 bp, 25 predicted proteins | sample EllFjometagen129_FD_203168 | JGI IMG/M metagenome (GOLD analysis project Ga0307990, IMG submission 203168) | Marine microbial communities from Ellis Fjord, Antarctic Ocean - #129 | ecosystem: Environmental > Aquatic > Marine > Unclassified | place: Southern Ocean | collected 2014-10-08
CAATATTACAACCCTTTAAAAAATTAGAATTATGGGAAAAATGAAAGAAATATTTACAGAGATAATAGAAAATGAATACAGAGGTGATTATAGTGCATACATAGAGGACTTGGCTAGACAAACATGTGAGGAATATGTTCATATGGGAGAAACAGTTTGTCCAAATTGTCTTGATGCATCATTGTATCAGAATGAGTCAGATATTAAATGTGATGTATGTGCTCAGCATTTTGTACAAATAGATAATGCATTAAGATTTAAATAATGGGAACATATACACACTTTACACATGATGATCAAGAGCTAGATATTGAATATGAGTATGATGAAGGAGAACCAATGGTTTGGACAGAACCAAACGGTGATCCTGGGACACCAGGTTGTCCTTCTACTGTAGTTATAACACATGTTTTTTGTAGTTTAAAAAATACTAAAGGTATTTATGTAGTAGTAGATATACTTCCTGTATTTGATATGATAGTGGAGGATGATATATGTAATCTTGAAGATGAAATATTAGAAAGTCATGAAAATCAATAGAAAGTTTAAGAAAATAGCAAAAATTTTTGCTTTAGTTGTTGTTTTAATAGTAGCAACTATAACTTCAGTGCATTATATACCTACAGGGTCTTATAGTACATCAGAAGAATGTGAGTTTTATTTGGTTGATAATGGAATGCATGTAGATATTATTTTAAGAGAATATAGTATCTACAATGCATATGGTTGGGGATCAAAAGTATTCTTTACAGAAGTAGATCAGTTTGAGAATTTAACAGCAAGTACATTATACCGTGCTGTTATTAGTGAACCTGAAACTCTAATGAGAATACAATCTTATTTTAGCAAACAAAGTAGTTGGATGAAAGTTAAATGCTCTAAAGAACAATATGAGCAAGTCAGTAGTTATGTGCACTCATCATATTATTATCATTTAAAGCATAATAGAAATTTTTATCATGCAAAAGATAATTACCGTTTATATTACACATGTAATTCTTGGGTAAATGGTGCATTAAAAAAGGCAGGCTTAAAAGCACCTTTGTACACACTGACTAGTAGTTCAATAAGTAAATATTATAAATAAAAACTAAAAACAATGAAACACTTAAAGTTAACTTTAGCAGCTATCTTGGTTATATTTACCAGTAGTTGCAGTACAGCGAAACTTGTAATGAAATCAGATCATGTTATTTCTAATAAAGATCAATCTATTATTATAATAAAGGATAGTGATCATGGAAAGATGGTGTATGAATTCTGGAAATCAGGTCTTTATGGTGAACCTTTAGTACTTGCTATTATTGATAGCACATCTTTTTATGACTTAAATAAAAAGTTGTAAAATGGATGAAGAAGAATTTGAAGAAATAGTGAACATTATTGATGAAGATTTAGATGAACACATGTTTATATGAAAGATAATATATATATAAAAGCATCAATTAAAAATGGAGAGTTGCACTTTCCTAAAAAAGCTACAGGTACAAGATTTAAAAAATGGTTAAGTCAATTACCTGATGATTCTAATTTAGAAATATTTGTAGGTGTAGGTGGTGCTAAAGGTAGTAACCCACAGTTAGCCCGTCTACACGCAATGATTAGAGAAATAGCACAAGAGATAGGCTATACTTTTATGGAAGCTAAAATGGAGGTTAAAAGAGCTTCCGGGTTATGCTTTGTTAAAGATAAACAGGAGTACTGTAAATCTTTTGGAGATTGTGACAAAGATGAATTAAATCTTGCAATACAATCTTGTATAGAAATAGGAGACTTTAGTGGAATGAATTTGAGGTAGTTATTTTACTACCTTCATTTTACTATTCATCTCTTTTATTTTTTCTGATATATCAGCACCTTTTGTAACTAAATCTGCTAGTTCACTAAGATCTTCAGTAGTTGCTTCTGTCTCAGTATGAATTTCTAATCCTTGCTCTTTAGCTAAATATCTAAGAAGTTGAAGTAATGAAAATAGTGTATAGATATTTGATTCTTCTATACTAAAGTTTATTTTTTCTGTTGGTTCTTCATTTTCCTTAAGGTTCATGACTATACCAAACTTTTTAAACATATCAGGAAGTTTTTCTGGATTTTCATTTTCAAGCATCATTCCTGTTAGAATTCTTTGGAGTCCTGCAATGTATGCTGATGAAATGGTAATTCCAGTTATAACTTTGCTGTGATCATATGTTACAACGGTCTGTAATCTGTTCTCTTCACTCATAATAGATGTTATTTGTTAGCAAATATACATAAATAATAAAATTAAATAATGGAAAGCTTAAATATTTTAAAAGAAAAATTGAAATTAGATGTTAAAAAGGGTAATTGGGATGATATACTTCTTCCCTTTATAAATAGTAAAGCATATGATGATGTTACAACATCATTAGTTAGTTTGGTTGAAGGTGGTCAAAGGTTTACACCACAATTTAAAGACATATTTAATGCCTTTAAGGAGTGTGATTATAATAATTTAAAAGTTGTTATAGTAGGTCAAGATCCATATCCTCAATTAGATGTAGCTGACGGAATAGCTTTTAGCTGTAGTAAAAAGGATAAAACAGAAAAGTCATTACAATATATATTCAAAGCACTTTACGGAGAGTATGAAGGTTATAATAATGATTTAAGACGTTGGGCTAATCAAGGTGTCTTACTTATTAATACAGCTTTAACAGTTGAAGTTAATAAAATAGGATCTCATTACTGGAATTGGAAACCTTTTACAGAATACCTATTCACAGAAATTAATAGAAACAATAAAGATATTGTCTTCATACTAATGGGTAAGAAGGCAGAATCATGGCAATTATTATTACCAAATCAGATAGTTTTAAAATGTTCTCATCCTGCATCAGCAGCATATAGAGGTGGTGTTTGGGACTCAAATGATGTCTTCAGCAAAGCTAATGATGAATTAAAAAAGCAAGATAAGACTTTGATAAGTTGGTAATATTTCTTAAATTTGTAAACATAGTAATTAACACAAATGGTTGATAATCAAAATGGTACACTGGATTTAGATGTAATTAAATTCAAAGCTGAAATTCTAACAAAGTATGGTAAAGAACTTACTATTTTTCATAAAGAAGGGAATGGATGGAACAGTAGACCTACATTAGGAATAATACATGAAGCATGTATAAGTGTAATGCATGATGCTTATCCTCATTTAAAGGGATATAAAACTTTAGGTGTAGCAAACCGTGAAAAACATTATGTAATGTTTAGAAAAATTTATATGAGTATTGCTTCTGAAGCACATTATACTCGTGTAATGGTAGGTGCCTCTGTTAATAGAGATCACTCTAGTGTTTCATACTCACTTAAAAGTTTAAAAGATATGCTTTATATAGGAGATATTATGTATACAACTGCACATAACTTAACAATTAAAACACTAAATGATAAATGTGGGAATTATTTCAAACAATATTTAAAAACAATTTAACACCAAATCAGGCAGTAATATTATTTGGTATGAAACTAAAAATAGGAATGCCTAATATACTTAAGGGAGATAAAGACGCTTTGGTTAAAGAAGGGTATGTCACAATTGAAAGTGATACATACAAACTTACACCAAAAGCAAAAACTTTTATAGCCCACTTAGATAATTACTTTATTAAAGCAAAGAAGAAAACCAACAATCAATTGATGGGTAAAGACTTTGTAGATAGAATAAATACCTATAGAGAAACATTTCCCAATCAGAAGTTGCCAAGTGGTAAACCTGCTAGGGTAAATGTAAAAATGCTATCAGAATCTTTTAGATGGTTCTTTGAAACTTATGATTATGAATGGGAACAAGTAATAGAAGCTACTAGAATGTATGTAAATGAATTCAGAGATGCTGAGTACATGTACATGCAAACTAGCCAGTACTTTATTTGCAAACAGGATAAACATAAGGTTAAGTCTTCTACATTAGCAGACTACTGTGATATGATTAGAGATGGTATTGACACAGAATTAAAAACCTTTAAAGAAAAAGTAGTATAACATGACAGATGAAAAAATAACAGAAGTATTAAGTAAATTAAACCTCATACTTGAAGATTTTCAAATGCTAAGAGATGAAACATGGGTTCCAGATAAAGGGTCATGTGATGCTAGCATTGATAATATAGAAAGTATTATATACACAATAGAAAATGAGTAGACCAACAGAAGAATGGGTGGGGCAATATGCTGCATTCAATGAAGCATTAAAATATATGAAAGGCAGGCAGGAGGGTACTGAGAAGTCTATCTATACACCTTGGCCTAAGTTTAATGATGCTGCTACTGATGGTCTAGAATGGAATACATTAACTGTAATTGGTGGAAGACCTGGTTCAGGTAAAACATTAATTAAAGATCAAATAATTAGAGAGTCATTTGCACTTAACCCTCATGATGATTTTAGAGTTTTAGAATTTCAATTTGAGATGGTTGGTAGAACCTCAGCTATTAGAGAATTTAGTTCTATTACTGGTAAGACATATAAAGAGTTATGTAGTGCAGGTAGTTTATTAACCTCTGATACATTAAACACTTGCCATCAGTATGCTAAAGAAAGAGTAAAACACCCGGTTGATATTGTTTCAACACCTATGACTGTAAATCAAATGCGTGAACAAATTGACATGTATATGAACTTACATAAGGGTAAGAAGACTATAATAACCTTAGATCATACTATGTTAGTGAAAAGAGCTCCTTATCAGAATAACACATTAGATATGTTATTTGAATTGGGTGAATTCTTTACACAGTGTAAGAGAGATTATCCTTGTTTGTTTATTTCTTTATCACAGCTTAACAGAAATATTGATAACCCTGAAAGAGCAATAGATGGTAAGTATGGTAACTATATACTTGAATCAGATATATTTGGTTCAGATGCAATGTTACAACATGCAGATATGCTTATAGGCATCAACAGGCCAGCTAAACAGAAGATTAGGTTCTATGGACCTGACAGATATATAATAGAAAATGATAGGACATTAGTCTTACATTTTTTGAAAGCAAGAAATGGTGATGCTAGAATGAGTTTTTTCAAAGCAAAGTTTGAACAAATGCAAATAGAAGAAATGGCAACACCAGGTCAACAAGAAAGAAGATAGTAATTAAAATTATTTAAAAATGGCAATAACACCAGAACAACGTAAGCAAAAAGTAAACAAATTAAAAGAAGAGCATGAAGATTACTTTCAAACAGAAGGTAAAATTAATGCACTGTACATACCAAAAATGGCATATAGACCATCAGGTAAAGATGACCTACATGTTAGTTTTTTTCCTAGTGAATTGGAGAAAGAAGAGGATATATATACAGAGTTTGTAAGTATAAACTATGACTCAGAAGATCCAAAAAGGACATTGTATTTACTAAAGTATAACCCTCATTGGAAAGAGGAGTATGAGTTAATTACAAGTAATTCAGGATTTAAAAGACATATGGTTCCTGCAGGTGAGCTTAAAGTTATCAATGATGTAATAAGTAGAGGAAAGTTAGATTTAGATTTTGCTGAACTTCCCAGTCCTGATGACAAGGTAGAAGGTAATCACTCAGATATTGTATCTAAATTAGATGCAATTAACAAGTCAATAAATTTATTAATCAATACAATTAAAAACAAATAAAATGGCAAACAGCGTATTAGTCATAGCAGACTCAGGGACAGGTAAGTCCACATCAGTAAGGCATTTGAATCCTGATGAAACATTTATAATTAACATTGCAAATAAACCTTTACCTTTTAAAGGTTGGAAATCACAGTATAAACAAATCAGCAAAGAAAACCCTAAAGGTAATCTTGCTACAGCTTCTTCTGCTCAAGGCATAATGAAAGCTATTAGTCATGTAGATCAAAAAATGCCGCACATTAAAACTCTTATAGTAGATGATTGGCAGTATATGAGTTCTTTTGAATATTTTGATAGAGCAAATGAAAAGGGTTATGATAAATTTACTCAGATTGCAGCAAATCTTGCTCAGGTAGCTAAGATGCCTAAAGATCTAAGAGATGATTTAACAGTATTCTTTTTAACTCACTCAGAGGATTCAACTGATATCAATGGTAATAGAAAAATTAAAGCTAAGACTATTGGTAAAATGATAGATAACACATTAACTTTGGAAGGTCTGTTTTCTATTGTATTGTTTGGTAAAGTAAATAAAAATGATGATGGTGAACTTGAATATGGTTTTGAAACTCAGAACTCAGGAGAGAACACATGTAAATCACCACAAGGTATGTTTGATGACTTCTTCATCCCAAACAACCTGCAGTATGTAAAAGACTGTATGAAAAAATATGAAGAGTAAATTTAAAACTAATAATTAAAAAACAAAAATTATGTTTAACACACAAGGAATGACTGCCGGATCAGGCAAAGCAAAACCGGTAATTGGACCAGGTAATCAAGTAGCAAGAATTAATTCTATTACTTTTGATCAAACACCATATGATGCATTAGCATATAATGTTATGTTGCATGTAGAAGGAGAACCTATGGCAGGAGACTTTCAAGGTTTCCTAAAGGATCAAAACAATCCTAATGGACCACGTTATGAAGGTCAGGTAGGTAGAGTTAGATTTTCCCCGTATCCATTTAAAGATACTATTTTACCTAATGGTAATGAAATCAGCCGTGATACTGAAGTTATGAAGGCTATGGTTTTCTTAGCTGAAGCTTTAGATAAAAGAGCTGAGTTAGATAAAATTAGTGCAAATACAATTGAAGAGTTTATGTCTGCTTGTAATGCAACATTCTCTGGTACTGGTTTTGTAAACATGTGTCTTGGTGCACGTGAGTGGGAAAACAAAGAAGGTTATGTAAATAATGATTTATATCTACCTAAGATGAGTAAAGGTAATGTACCTGTGGAAGCAATTGGTTCTGAACCAAGCAAGCTTATAACTTTTGATTCTAATGATGCAAATCATTTGAGAAAAGTTGTAAAAACTGTAGCTGCTTCAACAAGTGGGTTTGAACCAACTACATCAACGGGGGGTGATTTTGATTTATAATTAGTAATTCAATTAGAGAAGGGGAGTGTAGTGCTCCCCTTTTTTATTAATTTTATAATATGTTTAACACAAAAAATCTAGTATTAGAAATAGATGATGTACCAAGCTATTGGGTGTTTCAATATTATTTAAATTTATCAGAACCCTTAACAGGCCAGGATATTAAAATACATTCAGTATTTAATCCTAATGAAAAAACTCCAAGCTTTTGTGTTTATGTTGATCCTAGACAACAGCAATACAAGTTTAAAGATTTCTCTACTGGTAATAATGGTAATAAGATTGACTTAGTTAAGTTAATGTTTCAAATAGGTTTTTCTGCAGCAGTTATAAGAATTGTTAAAGATTACAATGCTTATGTTAAAACAAATGGTTCTATTAAAATAGAATTCAAAGCAGTATCTAAATGGGAAGTTGACTTTATTAAAGTAAGACAATGGAATCAATTAGATGCAAAGTACTGGTTATCTTTTAGGATAGGAATGTCTATACTGGATAACTATAACGTAAGACCAATTGAATATTACAATTTAATTAAAGAAGAGGCTGGTGATATTAATACATTGAAAATAGAGTCTTTGTATATGTATGGCTACTTCAATAAGCACGGTGATGTATATAAGATATACCAACCAAAAGGTAAACATAAGTTTCATAAAGTAAGTTCTTATCTCCAGGGTATAGATCAATTAAAGTATGACATGCCTTATTTGGTAATATGTTCATCACTTAAAGATGCAATGTGTTTAAAAGGTATGGGGTATAATTTAGAAGTTATAGCTCCAGATTCTGAGAACACAATGATAAAGCCTCATGTGATAGAGCACTTAAAAAAGAAATATAAAAAAGTAATAACATTATTTGATAATGATGAAGCAGGTAAAAAGGCAATAGATACATATGCAAATGCATATAAAATTGATGGTTTTACCTTAACTATATGCAAAGACATATCAGATGCTATGAAAGAACATGGTTTTGATAAAGTTCATGCAATGCTAAAACCATTATTAAAAAAAATATTAAATGAATAATATGGAAAATAGAAAATGGTGGATACCCGGATCTGTACCTTCAAGTAAAAATGGTAGAAGATGGACAGGTAAATACTTTATAGCCAGTAAGACTGTAGTAAACTATAGAAAACTTACTAAGGAGTATTATGAAAAATATGCTGATGAATTTAAAACTGAATTAGCTAAACATAAAATGCCTGCAAAGATTTCTTTTACATTTGTTAGAGGTACACGGCATAAGTTTGATTATATAAACCCTGCACAGACTGTACAAGATGATATGGTTAAAGCAGGATGGATAGAAGATGACAATGCAGAATTTATCTTACCTGTTTTTATTCAGTATACATATGATAAACAGAAACCTGGTGTATGGATTGAAATATTAGAAAATGAATAAGATAAAAGAAAGTGATTTCTTTAGTATTCTTAAGTTATTAAATGGTTTAGATGTTGATTTTGAATTAGGATTACATTGTCATAACTGTCTTGATTTAAAAGATAATACTTTAACAGATATGTTATTTGCTAAAGCATTGCATTTTGAAAAAAGAAAAAGGTTTCTTATGAAGAAAGAGTTGCATTATATAGGATACACTTTATCTTTTGAGTTTTTAGACTATTATATTAAAAAACATTATAGTAGTGATAGAACCTATAGAAAAATATTAAATAAAATTAAAATATGATAAATATACAGGATTTAGTTGCCAGAACAACTAAGAGTTTAATATTTGAAGAGCCTTTTTATGGGCTCTTTTTGATTGGTATAAATAAGCAATTCAGTGATAGAATACCTACAGCAGGTGTTAGTAAACACGGTATTGGCATGCAGCTAACAATTAACCCTAATTTCTACACTGACTTAAGTGAAGATCATAGGTTTGGTTTGATTAAGCATGAACTTTTGCACATAGCATTTGGGCATTTAGTAATGAGAGATCTTTATCCAGATCATAAGCTATTTAATATAGCAGCTGATTTAGAGATTAATCAATATATATCAGAACACAAGCTTCCAGAAGGTGGCTTATTACTTTCAAGTTTTCCAGAATTAAATCTTCCTAATAAAGCAGGAACAAAAGTATATTATAATCTTTTGGAACAAGCGCAACAGGATGGTAGTTCTCCTTCATTAGATAATCTTATGGATAAGATGAACGGTGAATCAGAATACTGTCATGGTACATGGGATGAATTTGATGATTTATCAGAGGCTGATAAAAAATTAGTTCAAAAGCAAGTGGATCATCAGTTAAAGGAAGCTGTAGAACAAACAGAAAAAAAACAAGGATCTATACCTGGAGAATTGTCAGAGCTTATTGCAAAACTTATGCATGTTGAGCCTGCAAAGTTTGATTGGAAAGGTTATTTGAGAAGGTTTGTTGGTAATTCTAGTATTATATATACTAAGAAGCTAAGACGTAAGTATAACAAACGTTATTCTGAAAATCCAGGTCTTAAAATTAAGTTTAAAAATCACATACTTGTTGGTGTTGATACAAGTGGTTCTGTAAATACAGAAGAGTTAAAAGAATTCTTTAGTGAGTTGGCTCATATGCATAAAACAGGTCATAAAATTTCAGTGGCACAATGTGATACAAGCTTAAGAAGTGTTATAGAATTCAACCCAAAGAAAGATTGGGAGATACATGGTAGAGGTGGGACTTCATTCCAACCTGTAATAGACCACTTTAATAAAAATAAGAGTGCATATACAGCACTTATATATCTAACAGATGGTGAAGCATATTCTCCAGATGACTGCCCTAAGAATACCTTATGGGTTCTTAGTAGTATATCTGAAATGAATAATGAGCTGCCAGGTCAAGTAATAAAATTAAACTAAACATGGGACGTTATTATAGTGGAGACATTGAAGGGAAGTTTGCCTTTGGTGCTCAAAGTAGTGGTGCAGCAGATAGATTTGGTGTATCAGGTGAAAGCCCTGGTTATATTGAGTATTTTTATTCTAAAGATGACTTAACAGCTCTTGAAGCTGAACTTAAAGCAATTGAAGCTTCATTCAAAGAGTATAAAATGCCTCTTTTAGCTTATTATGATTTATTTGGTGTAGAAGATGATGTTGAAATAACATTTGAATCTTACATTGAAAAAGGTGATTTTAAACCTATGGGTCCTATTATGCAAGGTGATTTCAATGATTATAGAATAGGTAAAAAAATACAGAACTGCGTTATAGAGCAAGGAAACTGCTCATTCACTGCAGAATTATAAACAAAAACAAAAATTAAAAAAAATAAAAATGGGTCAAGTAAATTTAAACGCAACAGAATTAAAAGGGTTTGTAAATCATATTATTAAGAATAATAGATTTTTACAAGCAGAGGGTAAACAATCAGTGTCAGTAGAAGTGGTTGGTGAATCCGGTATTGGTAAAACTTCCACTATAGTAGAACTAGCAAAGGAAAATAATTTAAACTTTGTTAAGTTAAACTTAGCACAGATAGAAGAGTTGGGTGACTTAGTAGGTTTTCCTGTACGTCAATTTCAGATGTATAAAGAAACAGCAGTTTCTCAAAAGACAAATGACATATCTTATACTGCAGCACAAAGAGCAGCTGCATCATCTAATTTAGCACAAATACAACAGCCAAAAACAAAAAAGGTTGGTTTGTGGGTAGATGAACTTGCTGTACAGGAGTATCTTAAAACAGGATACAAAATGACAGGTAAGAACAGAATGTCTTATTGTCCACCAGAGTGGATTGCAGATGCTAAAGATGGTGGTATATTACTATTAGATGATTGGAACCGTGCTGATGTAAGATTTATACAAGCATGTATGGAATTGATTGATAGACAATCTTATATTTCATGGACACTTCCAAAAGATTGGCATATTATATTAACAGCTAATCCGGATAATGGTGACTACATGGTTAACAGTGTAGATAGTGCACAGAAAACTAGATATGTAACTGCAAACCTTAAGTTTGATGTTAATGTATGGGCTCAATGGGCTGAAGAAGCAGGTGTAGATTCAAGGTGTATCAACTTTTTATTGTTGAATCCTGAGTTAGTAACGCAAGAAACTAATGCAAGATCTATAACTACATTCTTTAATGCCATATCAAGTTTTGAATCTTTTGAAGACAACTTAAGTATGATCCAAATGATTGGTGAAGGTTCAGTAGGAGACACATTTGCTTCTATGTTTACTACTTTTATTAATAATAAACTGGACAAACTGGTAACACCTAAAGATTTATTGACTCATGATAGTGAATCGTACATCTTAGGTGAGCTTAGAGGTTGTGTTGGAAAAGATGATACATACCGTGCTGATATTGCATCTACATTAGCCACACGTTTAGCTAATTATGCAGTAGTATATTCTAAGGAAAATACAGTTAGTCAAAAGATAAGTGATCGTTTAATTAGTTTATGTACTAAGGATTACTTTACCAATGACTTAAAGTATTTAGTAGTTAGAAGTATTTTTAGTGGGAACAAAGCTAAATTTAACAAGCTTATGATGAACCCGGAGATAGTAAAAATGACAATGAAATAAAAAAACAATGGCAAATAAATCAGTATATCAAGATTTTGATACTGATGCTTTAGCTTACTTTGAATTAGAACAGGACACTATATACGGTGTCCTGTCTACTTCAGGGGAAATAGATAAAGTATTATGTACTCAGGATCAAACTACATATGATAAAATAAACACTATACTAACAGTACCAACAGAAAGTGGTACTACTTTTATATCAAAGAAGAAAGCTTTTATATTGCCTAAGTGTACTGTATCTCAGGATAGATTAAAAGCAGCTCTTAAAGAGCACGGTATAACTGTTACTAATGATTACACATTAGCAGATTTAATTATAGGACATGAAGAAATAGAAGGTTCTAAATTATCAAACGCAGAGAATATACCTTCTAGTATAATGATGAATAAATTATGGAACTATGAGACTACTAAGGGTAGAAGTTCTGCTACACATTCTAAAGAAATAGAAATATACAACTCAGGTTTAGAAGTTTTATTAACCCCTAAGCTTACTGACAGTGTAAGGTATTATGATTTGGATATTGAAAATAGTCTTTATGATGAATGGATGTTAACCGGGATGGCTATTAATTTAGCTTACCTTATTGATACAACTAATGTAAGTGTAATTGATCCAGAGACTGTATTACATAGTTCAGCTAATAAAATGATTCTTGATGAACAATTACTTATTGATCTTAAAGCACAAATAAATTCTTACGGTGATTCTAGGGCTTTAGCTCTTAAAATTATACCAACTATAGATTATACTAAAAACTATCACTTACTGTGGCAGTTTGCACAAGACTGTAATCAAATAACATATGCTGACAATAGAGACAAAGATCTAAAGTATTGGATTGAAGCATCTAATTTTATTTCATTTGAAGGAAAAAGTGCTCAGGATATGATACTTTGGTTAGAAAGAGAGGGAAAGTTAGATAAAACAACTTTTAGATACTTAGAACCTATAGTAAGAAGAGAAATCAGCATTAATAATAGAGATCTTTATACATTTAAAGTGGCTGTTAAAAAAGAATATCAACAATATTTAATAAAAGAAAAAAATGAAAAAAGTAATTAATATAAATTTTAAAACATTTGATGGTGCTTTCACAAAGTTACCAGAAGAGTGTATGGAAATTGATGAAAGTGAAGACATTTATTTAGGTTCAACTGATAGTTATTATTTTGATAAAGCAGTAGCTGATGAACTTAACTTGTCAAATTTATTTGTTCAAAAACAAAGTTTAAACTTACAAGATAAAAAGATCTATAGATATAGTAATCTAAATCTACCTAGACAAAAAGTAGACTTATTAAAAGAAAGATTTGATATCAAAGTTATTAGAAATCCTGATAAAGCTGATATACATGTTACTTCTTTACAGCATATAGGAAACATAATAGACCATGAGTGGAGAGGTAGTTATCTTTCTGTTGGTAATTTTTACTCAGTATGTAAAAGTTTAAAAGAGCAAAATGTTTTATCTGATGATTTATTAGAAAAGCTAAGAATTAAATTTTCTATGATGAATTCTAATGATCATATAATAAAAATAAACTTTCCTTATTATTCTATTTATTCTTATACTACTTTTAAAGCTTTATTTACTACAGCTATTAATGATTTAGAAGATAGATTAGAGGATAAAAATAGAAGTTTAGTGGTTAGAAAAATAAACACTAAGGCTTTTAATGATATCCTTAATCCTACTGCAACAGTTGTTCTAGATACAGATATTTTAAATATTATAGATGAAGATCTAGCTGTATTAGACAATGATCAGTATGATCAAGTTAAAGGTATGATCCTGAGTAATGATAGAGAAAATAGAACTTTAGGTTTGGAAATGCTTGCTAATTGCAATGTAGAAAAATCTTTTGATCTAGTATCTAGCTTATATTATTGGAATTATGATTGGTTAAAAGAAACAACTAATTGGAATAGTGTTAATGTAAAAGCCTTGAGATCTCGCCTTAAGTCTTATGAAGGTGGCCATAGTATAAGCAATATGTCTGCTTATAATAACTTTATAAAAACGTTGGTTCAGGATGGAAAGTTGACTGAGTTTTTGGCAACTCAAACTAGAGAAAAGCTATTAAATCAATTTTTAAGTGCTGCTGTGGGCCCAACAAGTGAAGTATTTGAAGTAGCTTTTGATAATTTAAAAATAAAAGAAGAATTTAATAACTCAATTAATGATTAGAAATATAGAAAAAGAGGAGCAGTTTTACTCAAATGATAAGTTTAAGTTTAGCTACTCCTCTCTAAATAAATTATTGTTTTCCCCGTCCTTATTTTACAAGGATTATATATTGAATGACCGTGAGGTTAGAACAGATAAACACCTTGTAGAAGGTAAACTTGTACACTGTTTAGTATTTGAACCTGAAAAGTTAGATGAAAAGTTTAACATTGTTCCAGGTAAAAGTCCCAGTGATAACATTAGAAAGGTGTTGAAAGATATGTCTTTTCATACTGATGCAAAAACATTAGCTGCTTGTGATGATGAAACAATTTTAGATTCACTTAAGAATTTGAATTTATTCCAATCTCTTAAAGTTGATGAATCAAGAATTGCCAAAGTTAGAACAGAAGACAATGAGCCATATTGGAAGTTTTTAAGTAACTCTAATGTTGATGTTGTTGATCAAGATGCTTTACTAAGATGTAAGGATCAAGCAGAGAATATTAAAAGTAACAGTGATGTTATGGCTATATTTGAAGAAAGTCAAACAGACTTTGAATTAGATCCAATAGAAACGCATGCAGAAAGATACTTGAGTTCATCTTTGACTAATATGCCTTTTGGTTTGCATGGTTACATAGATTATTACAAAGTCAATCACACTGATAAGACAATAACTATATGTGACTTGAAGACTACAGGTAAGACAATTGCTGACTTTAGAGAAACAGTTGAGTTTTATAACTACTGGTTACAAGCAGCTATATATTCTAAATTAGTGTATGAAAATATGTCAAAAGAAGTAGAAGATATAGATTCTTATAAAATATTTTTTAAATTTGTAGTTGTAGATAAGTATGGTCAGGTATATCCTTTTGATGTTACTGATGAAACTTTAAACAAATGGGCTATGGGTCTATTAAATGTAATAAAAGCTGCAGAGTTTCACTATAATGAAAGAAATTATTCATTACCATATGAGTTCTTAGCTGGAAAAGTTAAATTATAACTATGAGTTCTGTATATACAGATTATTTTCAGAAAAGTAGAGTCTTTCTTTATCCTTTATTGGAGTTGAAGAAAGGCCTAGCATATGTTCCAAAGCAAACTTATATAGCTTTGGAATATGTGCATTCTTTTGAAGATTGTAGACTTCTGTGTAGATATCAAGTTAAAATGTGCAACAGCTTTGAAGTATTTATTAATAAATATTTAAAAAGTCACTCTAAGTTTGATGAATATATTGATCTTGGAAACAATAATCATTTATTTGTTTTTGATTTTAGTAATCTAAAAAGTGATTTTGATAAGTTTATTGATGGTAAATACTCAAAGTTTACTCTTGAATCTAAAATAATTATAATGGATTTTTTTAGTGATACCAAAACTTCTGATTTTATAGAAGGATTTTTATCACCAGAAGGATATCATGAAGAGTATGCAGAAATACTAAATATTGAAGTAGAAGTCTTAGAAAAAGTTTTTGAATTATGTACACCACCTGATTTAGAAAAAGAAATGTTAAATAATAATAATAACAATCCATTAATTTCTTTATTAGAGAAATGTAATGTATATTTGCTTAAATAAAAAATCAATATGTCAAAAATTGGACAAAATATGATGATAGTTTCTTCTAGTTTTAGAAATACTAAATCATTCACATTAATACCCGTGAGTAGTGACTCACCATACGTAGAAGCTATGTTTGACCCAACGTCAAGTATTTTAGCTGTCATCAGCAAAGTGATGAAACAATCTTACCACATGGTAGCAAAATTGGATGATGATGGACAACCAATGAGGTTGAAAAATCCTAACCCACAGACTGGTAAAACAGTTAAAGAAGAAAGAAGACTTGTAGATACATTTTCTGAGTTTTATCTTTCTGATAAACTAGACATCAAAGATTTTATAAATATATTTGCAATAAATGCTGACTCATTTGACTATGAAAGCTTTTTTGTAGATACATCTAAAGAGACAAAAGTTTCTAAATTAATAGTACCTGGTCAATAGATTCCAACTTCATAATTAGGATACTAATAGTATAATCTAAAGAAGCTCATTAATTTGGGCTTTTTTTGGCTGTAATAAATAAAATCATTATGGAATTTAAAAATAAAAAAAGAAAAAGGGATGGATAAAAAACATTGGGTAATGGATTATGAAACACTTTATGATTGTTTTACTGGTGTTTTTGAAAACTACAAAACAACAGAAACTAAGATATTTGTAATATCTAGATTAAGAAATGATTTAACTGAGTTTGTAAGTTTTTTACATAAAAATATTAATAACAAGGAGTGGCATATATCCTATAATGGATTAGCATTTGATGCACAAA
>Ga0307990_1002123_pt1 | contig 16084 bp, 12 predicted proteins | sample EllFjometagen129_FD_203168 | JGI IMG/M metagenome (GOLD analysis project Ga0307990, IMG submission 203168) | Marine microbial communities from Ellis Fjord, Antarctic Ocean - #129 | ecosystem: Environmental > Aquatic > Marine > Unclassified | place: Southern Ocean | collected 2014-10-08
CACAAGGACAATTCAAGCGACCCGATGGGACGCGAATGATGTTGTGCGTGATCACCAATCCCCCCAATAAATTGGAGGGCTATTATCGCAAAAGTCCCTATGGGACGCCCCCGCCTGCGTCAAAATTTCCTGCACATTCATTGAAAGGATTTGCATAAAATATTGGCCAATTATTTCGCTTGTCTTAGCGCCATTCGTGACTGTCACATATTTTTTTTGGGGCACCCATTTTAACTTATTTTATAGATATTCACCAATCGGGATTAATCACAACTCAAGCGCCCGTCTTACTGGACTAATCGCCTCCTCAATTTTATCCTCAAACAACTCGATAGCTTCTCCAAATTGCTCCTTTTCAAAGAGCAAGAGTAGTTTTTCAATGAATTCGACAAGTACATGAAAATTTTCATAGCAAGACAATGGGAATGATTCTTTGCGAATTTCCTTTCGTATGTCTATTATTATTGCATTAGCCTCCCGACCTTGTTCTTCCAACTCCGCATTGTATTTTTTTGAAAGCATTTCATCGAACCTATTTTGAGTATGACCAATTTCGCCAAAAATCTCTCTGTACTTTTCGAAAATCGTGAAACTACCAAGTAATGAAAATATCTTCCCAGCAAACTCAAGGATCGGATTTGCATCAAAAGGAATCTTCATCAATTCGTCCACAGCTTCATGGTCTTCATCTGTGGGAAATATCCTAAGCCAATTATTCTCTCTCTTCGTCTGTTTTCTCAAGAAATGAACTATAAATAGTGTAATATCCAACAACAAAACGTTTGCTCTTCAATAATGGAACCAACAGAAAACACTCGGCGATATCTGTCATGCTTTCCAGTGCCTCTGTTATTTTGAGGCGATATTTTTGTGTCAGCCCAATCGTTTCAACTGAGAAAGCAAGAGCAATGTAGTTTATGGGATAATCAACATAGATTTTATCCGGATATACGAATTCAATGCCCTGCTTCTCGAACTCCACCATTCTTGCTTTCAATTTCCTCAGTTTTGTACGCTCAGCAGCATCTCGTATTTCTTTCGCATATGCACGCACGTCGTAAATTATACTCGCAGGCGGATAGATCAGCCAAGCTTCAATCACATCAACCATTAGACTGAACTTCTCGATTTCGAGCTTGTTCAAATCCCTGGTTCGAAAATAGTCAGGGGATATTTTGAAAACAGATTCAAAACCATCGTGCATTGCTGGCAGGTGTTTGACACAATCAAGCAAGTTCCGGTGGGCTAGTCGTTTCATATTTTCATCGTTAAATTCACTTTTAATGTACTGTAGCAATTGCCTGAAAAAATTTGAAAATGAAGTTTCCCACGGATTGATTTGCTTTGTAACGCTCTCTCTCAATGGACTCAATAATTGTTTTGGAGGGTCTGGTTTGTTTTTCAGAAGCTCTTTTATTTTGATGATAGTCGTATCGAAGTTTTCATTTGGGTTACTTTCTTTTCCTTTTTGCGCTCGGATTCTTGCCACACACAAATCCGAAACGAATTCAATAATCGTTCTACGAAGCAAATCCCAATATTTCAAATATTTGTTGTAGGAATCCGGCAGATAAATTTCGCGAGTTAATTTTGACCAAGCACTGTTTCTCGCCTTTTGAGCGAATGAAAAAAGATTTTCCGCAGGTGGACTCTTCTCTGCATCCGGAACTGGCGGGGAAAGCCCCAGTGGCACCAGCCAAATTGGTTTTGTTTTATATGTCTTTAGAAACGGTAATGCGGATTTCCATTTTTCTAGCCGAGACCATGCCGCAATATTGGGCTTTTCATCTTCTGATTTTACAACAAAGCATATTGTTAAAGTCTCGTCGGATAACTCAACTGATAAACAATCAGTATGATATTTAAGATAGCTTAAAAGTGTTTCTTGATTCTTTTGGAACCAATCCAGATATTGCCCTTGATTGTGCCTGTAAGTCGCAAAAAGAAATTCACACAACGCATCACTTCCCATCTCAAAGAAATCATCGGAGTTGAAAATCTCCGCGATCAATTCTTCACTTCTCGGAAAAGAAATCCCCGCTTCGGTGCCCATTTCAATTATTTTTGCGAGTCGGTTCGGATTTTTTTGCCAGTCCACCGATCCAATCAATTCTGGAATATCTTTGAGAAAGTTCACGAAAAATTCAACTCCTTTTGGAATCGATTTCGGCACCCGGCTGAGTTTAATTAGGTAATTGAGATTCTCCCCTCCTGTTGCATCCTCACCCTCTTTCAATGTACTTGCTGCTTTTTCAAAAGACTCTCTCAGCCGATCACCAGATGGTCCCAATAGCGCAGAAACAAAGGAGGCACCTGCTGAACCGGAATGCTCCCAAGCAAGATCAAGTGTGGGTTTGATTTCTCGAATGAACATTCGCTCGCCCGCGTCGTATAGACCATCTAGTACTTTGGTCAATCGTACCGGATCCTTCAAATCTTTCAGTTCAATAAGCTTTTGCTTGAATTTCTCAACATCGATCCTGTCATCAACAAGACAATTTGAGATGAAGTCAGGAAGAGAATCGCTTTGGACCGAAGATACGTTAAGTATAGCGGTGGTTGTCCGGTTCCGCAGATCGTTATGGAGCAGTTCAGCGATATGAGACGATCTGACTGGATGTAGTCCGTAAATCGTGCCTTCTTCCGTTCGTAGGTATTCACCTTGCATTGATTCGATGGTCTTGTACTGATCCCTATCAAATTCAACCGTTTTTTCGAGTTCATCAACCAAAAGACCGACACCATAGGTATCAGCAACAGAAACTCGTCTCAGTAATTCAATTTTGGCTTTGTCTTCGCGATTCTCTACAATGATCCTGATCTGATCGCTCAGCAAATCCCGCAACATCTTTCCGTGGGAAATAAGAAAAACATACTCAAGGATCAAAGCCGGCTGATCCAGCATCTCATACGCCCACTCTGCTGATTCCACGGTCTCGTGCACTCTGCCTCTATTCGCTAGCACACGATAGATTTCTTTCGCGTCCTCAATATTGAAAGTGGGATCGAGTATTTCCATTTGCCCGATATTTTCTCTTCCGTAACGGTGCCAATCCTCCTGACGTACCGACATAAGAAAGCAGAAATCAAGGGTAAGGCATTCCCTGGCAAGTTCGGGCCATTTTTTCGTCCTTGAACCGACGTTGTCCAACAGCACTATAAATGGCTGTAGATAGTTCTTCAGAAACTGAAGATATTTTATGATAGATTGAACCTGCTCATCAGTCTCACAAACATGAATTACAAGGGTATTTTTTCCCGGCCAAAAATCTCTTGCATATCTGAACAGCAGCGTTGACTTACCGTGTCCGCTCGGACCTCTGATAACGCATATTCTTGATTTCCTAACAGCTTGTTCGACCAACGCAAGCCAATCAGTTCTGCGAACGTCCAATCCGGCCACGATATGACCAGGACGCACTGGTTTTGCATCAATGAAATCTTCCGGACTGGCGTCTGGTTTCCAGGAAATATAACTGATTAAACCTTGCCCCGGTGCGTTGAAGCGTTCATTGGCAATTGCCGTAGAAATTGATTCATGAATTCTGTCGATGTCTGATCGGAGTATGGTCTTCCTTTCACCTGCCCATTCGAGAAAGCGCCCCAGCAGAGCGCGTAGATATACATCAACGATGTCGCTGTTGAGACCATAGTCTTCAGCTAGTTTCCGTTTCAAATGCACTCGAATTTCTTCGTCACTGATTGATCGGATTGCAATTTTCGATAGAAATGCTTCAACTTCTTGAATGGAGGGTTTGGGAACTCCAAAGATATTCCGGCATTTATTCACTAACCTTTTTCTATCTTGTGTGCCAATTTGTGAGAACCGGGTCAGTTTTTCCAGGTCTTTTTTTAATTCGAAGTTCACCAGCAGTTCAAAACAAGCATCTTGATTTTTCCTATACACGTCATAGAAATTTGAAAAGACACTCTTCACCTGGCTCCAAGTCCAAGGTTTTGATGACCATTTCACTTGGATAAAATTGTTCTTGCCGACTGATCCTCTCAAATCTAGTACATCAATGTCCTCGACACCCTCAAAACGAACACTGAATACCTCATCGTTTTTTAGTTCAAGCACTTTGAAGATGGAACAAAGCATCTGAAATAGAATTCCACGGATGTTTGCGGCACCGTGGTAACGCTCGCGAACAAGGGCTTCCAAAGTATCTGTTGATGTTGCAAGAACTGTTTTCATCTTTACGCTTCTAATACTGCCCGATATCGGGATTCGTTATGACGGCAACCAACCGTTTGATCCGTCAGGTCACCATCGTGCAAAGGGGAGTGAAAGTTGTTTTTACACTTACCTTTAGTCATTTGTATTTTCGAACCTTTATTAGACATCTTCAAATGTTTTAAGGAACGCCGATTGGACATGTTCAACTCGATCATAGGCCAATTTCCTTCAAATTCTTTCGAATTTCTGTCTCCCAATTCCGCCTTGTTTTCTAATCCTCCTTGCCTGTCTTCTTGCGTCGAGTTTTAGCGTCCCTGTCCCTTTTCTTGCATTGATGAAGAATACCATGAAATCCGACGATCAACAAACGGAAAATAGCAGGTCGGTTTAAATGAAAATTGGGGACACGCATAAAGTAGGAAGTATAAGCATGAAGTTAGGAAGCGAAAACCGTTTGGCGTTCAGCGCCCTCGCCTGTGTTCATCCTTTGGAAGAAATTTATAGAAATGAGCGATGCGCCAAAAGGTTTTTCTTCGCGCCATTCTTCACTGTCACGAATTATTGGTAGTATTAACCAACCGTGACAGCTCAGGAAACTTTCAGAGAACCCTTCACAAAAATCCACGGGGGCATGAAGTAGCGTATATGCGTGACGGTGTCCGGCGCAACAGTCACCGTGATCGAATTTTCGCCGCAACGTGGTTTGAAAAGATACACGAAGTACACCGTGACCTGGTGCTCTCCGGGCGATAGCTCGAAGAAGTGCCTGCCCCAGTATTTCTTGTGCACCGCTTGGTCAATCTCGATTCGTGGCGTGCAAAAGAAAAATATAAAGGCCAGCCAGAAGAATCCTGTTTTTACCTCGACTCCGGTTTTACTTTGCTCCGTCATCGCATCGTCTCCTTTTCTTTGCCATTGTGTTGAGAAATTTTATGAAAGCGAACGCCATTGTCAAGTAGACTAATTTCCCACCGCTTGCGGCGGGGTAATTTATTTGCAGAGCGAAAAATTTTTGATTTTGCTAAAAGCCCTTTCGCAGGCGAACAATTATAAAAATTGCGTGTCCCCAATTTTACAAGCCACCTGCCGGTCATTGTCGCCAAAGATATCGACTGGTGATATATTCGGAAAATGCTGCATCTTTTCAGGCAACACAAAATGCCTCTTTCCTGCCACATCTTGCTTTGGAGGCTGACATGTGGGCCAAATTCAAGCTTGCGTGTTTGATTGTTTTCGTCGCCGTTTTTGTTCTCGCCGGAACTGTCCCGGCAGGCGACAAAGAGGCGAAACCTCGCGCCAGGCAAGCGGGACTGAAGTTCGGCATATTGAAACCCGGCGCGCTCAACGCCATCAGCGATGTCGCCGGCGTGAAGGTGGGGCATCTGACCTTGATCGAGGGGATCGAGGTTCGCACCGGCGTGACGGCGATCCTGCCCCACGGAGGCAATCTCTTTTTAGAAAAGGTTCCGGCGGCGGCGCACGTGGCCAATGGATTCGGCAAACTCGCCGGCTACACGCAGTTAAGGGAACTCGGCGAAATAGAAAGCCCGATATTGCTGACCAACACATTGAGCGTGGGCGCGGTTTTGGAAGGCGGCGTGAAATATATGCTGGCGCTGCCGGGCAATGAAAAAGTCCGCTCGGTCAACATTGTCGTTGGCGAATGCAACGACGGATATCTCAGCGACATCCGGGGCTTGCACGTGCGCCCTCGGCACGCCATCAAGGCCATTGAAAACGCAAAAAGCGGCGCCGTGAGCGAAGGATGCGTCGGCGCCGGAACCGGGACGCTTTGCCACGGCTTCAAGGGCGGCATCGGCACAAGCTCGCGCGTGCTTTCCAAAACGCGAGGCGGCTATACGGTGGGTGTTTTGGTGCAGACGAACTTCGGGCGGGACCTGCACATTGAGGGGGTTCCCGTCGGAAGGCTGCTGAAAAATCACGCACTAAATGCCAAGCCGGATGAGATCGCCGGAGGTTCGCGCATGATCGTCGTTGCCACGGACGCGCCGCTCGACTCGCGCAATCTCAAGCGACTGGCGGCCCGCGCCATGCTGGGCTTTGGAAAAACCGGCGGAGTATCCTCAAACGGCTCCGGCGATTACGTGATCGCATTTTCCACGGCAAAGACCTTGAGGATAAAGCACGGCTCCGGCTTCACCGGCGGCAAAGTTTTGGCCAACAACAAAATGACGCCGCTTTTCCAGGCCGTCATCGACGCCACGCAAGAAGCCATCATCAACTCCCTGTTCGCCGCGCGGACTACAACCGGCTTCAAGGGGCATAAAGCACGCGCTCTGCCTGTCGAAAGGGCGATGGAAGTGATCCGGCAATGGGGCAGATGAGTTTGCTTTGGCAGGCGCTGAAAATGTCGAATTTGACGCAATTATTGTCATTCCGACTGAAGCGAAGCGAAATGGAGGAATCCCTTAACCATTCATTTTTCAAGGGATTTCTCGATTCGTCCTTCGGACTCGCTCGAAATGACAACGCGGCTTTTTCTTGCAAGTAAGCGTTTTTCAACAGCCCCGCTGTCACTTTTTTTTAGTCAGGGCGTCGAGGGGGTTGGGCTTTTTTTCTTGCGGGGTTGAAAGCTGAAGGCTGAGTTTGTCAAACAATTCATTTTGCCCGGGCGTGACCGATGGCATCGGCGGGGCTGGTTTATCGTCTAAGGGGTTGGGCTTTTTTTCTATGTTGCCGGCTAAAGCTGCGGCGACATCGGAAAAAGTCTTTTGTTTTTCTTCGTCCACGTAGCCTTCCTGGAAACGCTCGTCGATTTTATCGACCTGCTCGCTCATTTCCGCCTCGCGCTTTTCGCGGGCTTCGTCAAAGGAAGGCTCGTCTTCAGGCGTAGGCAGGGTTTCCATCAATTGCTCATCATCAACGGCGTAGCGTTCGTCGTAAGCTGCGGGGATCATGACAAGGACGCCGTGATCCACCATGCGGTGCAAGATGAAATACACTTCTTCCAGCGAGCGGCCCACCAGTCGGGACAAATCCTTCGCCGTCGGCGCCCGCCCGGTATTGTCCTCGTAAGAGCCGGCCTTGTCGCAAATATTCTGCGCCCTTTCGGCAAACGGTTTGCTCATGAGAAACTCCCCTTAGGTTTCACCCTTCGCTACGAACCTTCGCCCACTTCGTGGGCTCGCATAAATTTCCATTGACCCTATTCCCAGGGCTCGCGCCCTGGGCTACAAACCGTCGCCCCTGGCGGGGCTTTTGTCGAATTCCGAATTGCGAATTCCGAATTCATTTCGCATTCCTTCAAATCCCCCAAGGTCCCTAACGGGACGCGGATGAATAAGGTTTGATCCTTGATCCCCCCAATAAATTGGAGGGCTAAATTCGCACAGTCCCTAACGGGACGATAGACAATTACCAGACCCTGAACCCTGGACCCTAGACCCTGAACCCTAGTAAACAACTCCTTGCGCCCAGGTGGACGGCGCCGGTCCCATGACGAAGTCCAGCGTGCCGCCGGGGGCGATGTCCTTGTGATGAAACCAGGGGACTTCCAGGGCAACGCCGTTGAGCATGGCCGACTGCACGTAAATATTTTCTTCCGAGGAATTTTCCGCAGTGACGACAAGGGTGTTTTCGCCCATGCGGACCGTGGCTTTCGTGAAGATCGGACTGCCGATCATATAATCGCCCGTGCACGGCGACACCGGGTAGAAGCCGAGCGCGGCGAACACGTACCAAGCCGACAGCGTACCGCCGTCGTCGTTGCCCTGGATGCCGTCGGGCTTGAGGCCGTAGCGATGTTTCATGATCCAGCGGCTCCGGTAGGCGGTTTTGTCCGGGCGACCAATATAATTGAAGAGATAAGCCGCATGAATATCCGGCTCGTTGCCGTGGAAATATGAAAAGGGCGGCAGCCAGGGCACTACGTCGGGATCCGAAAATTCGAAGAACTGCGTCAATTCGGCCTCGAACTCATCGGCTCCCCCAAAGAGTCCGATCAGGCCGGGAACGTCGTGCGGTGCGAACCATCGCCAGTGGCGGCAGTTGCCTTCGGTGTACCAGTCGTAATAGAGCCAGGGCGAAAAATTCGCTTCCCATTGCCCGGCGTCATCTTTGCCCCAGAAATATTTGTCCGTCGGATGCCACAGGTTTTCGTAATTTTTCGAACGCTCCATGAACATCTCGTAATCATCTTGCTCGCCCAGCTCGTCGGCCAGTTGCGCCAGGCAAAAGTCGTTGTAGGCATATTCGAGGGTTCTCGAGACGGCGCCGCCGTGCTGCGTGGACAACCAACCTCGTGAAGTCCACTCGTCGATACCGTCTCGGCTACCGTATGGCTGGCCGCCTTCTACGGCGTGTTCACGCAGTCCGGCATATGCGGCTTCCAAATCGAAATCGGTGATGCCCTTCACCCAGGCCTCGCCGATGACCGAGTCGGAATGCGAGCCGATCATGCTGCCGGTATCGCCCAGGCCCTGCGCCCACTTCGGATAGGCGCCGCCCTGCTCATACATCTTGAGCAGGGAAACCACGAGGTCGCGTCCGATTTTCGGCCGCAGAAGAATCATCGCCGGATGCAGCGTGCGGAAGGTGTCCCAGAGCGAAAGGTCCGTGTAATAAGTGAAGTCGTCGGCCTCGTGCGTCTCGCGGTCGAAGCCCACGTAAAGGTTGCCTTCCTCGGTGAAACTCGTGGGCAGCATGTAGAGATGATAAAGGGCGGTGTAGAATTTCGTGCGCTGCACGGCCGTGCCGCCCTCCACGAGTACGTCGCTCAAATAATCGCGCCACACATCTTCCGATTCGGCGCGAGTCGCCTCGAAATCCCAGGTGGAAATCTGCGCGTCGAGGTTTAGGCGAGCCTGCTCCACGCTGATGATGGAAAGGCCGACTTTGGCCGTGACGCTTGTTTTGCCTTGCCCGAAGCCAACGTAGGCACCGATGTCGTCGCCTTCTTGAAAGGTATTTTGGGGGGTGCGGATGTCATTGCTGAAGGTTCCGTAGTCGCTGAAATCTTCCGAGAATCGGGCGACGAAGTAAATGGGCAGGCCGCCGTAGCGTCCGGTGAAACCGCCGTGCTGGTAAGTGTAGCCATACACTTCGTTGGCCGCTGTATCGACCGTCACATCGGCGTCCTCGCAGTCTCCGATTTCGTTGGCGTAACTGACGTCGATAACGACGTAAGGCGTCTCGGAAACATCCGGGAAAGTATAGCGATGAAAGGCCGCGTTCATGGTGCTTGCCAGTTCGACTTCCACGTCGAATCGATCCAGATGCACCGAGTAATAACCCGGTGCGGCGCTCTCATTGTCATGGCTGAAAACCGAGCGATAGCCCGAGTCCTTGATGCGCTCGTCGTTCATTCCCACGACGGGCATCAGATTGATGTTGGCCAGATCCGTGGCGCCGATCCCGGGCATGTGCATGTGTGTGATGCCGCGAATGGTGTTCTCCGGGTAGTAATAGCCGCCGGCGTGGATCTTGTTATAAGCAAAGCCGCCCCAGGATGTGTCCGGCGAAAGCTTGACCATGGAGTTGGGGCGAATGGGGCCGGGGATCAAAGCGCCCATGCCGTAGCCCCAGCCACCGGTTCCGATGAAGGGATTCACCCACTCCAGCGGGTCATCGACAGGCGCAAGGTCGTCATCCGCGTCGTCGTCAGCGTCGTCGTCGACATCGTCATCCGCGTCGTCGTCGGAATCGTCATTCAGGTCATCATCCGCGTCGTCGTCAGAAGGCGATGAGTCGTTATCGTCGTCATCATCGCCGCAACCGCAGCCGACGATTGTCATGGCGGCAAAAATGGCCAGGAGAAAAATAATGGAAAAAGTCCTTTTGAATATCATGATGACCTCTTGCTTCGAAAAGCTTAGGGGTTGGCATTCCTTATCGTTTATTCTGCCACGACGGCCAGTTGATTGAAAGTGCGATGGCGATGCAATGGCTGTCGCTAATGGGAAATAGATGACAGGCACGCCCAATCAATCGCTTTTCTCAGGCGTTGCGGAATTTCCGGCGTGCAGGCTGCTCATCATTCGTTTCTTTAGTTCCGTCTTCTGGCTATTTTCTTCCACCTTCTGATTTCTATCTTCTAAGCTCTGACTATGGATTGCTCCGAGTGCGATAGCTAATGCCAAACCCGCGATCTTCCATCCGTGATAGATGATCTGCTCACTGAAAATCCAATCTCCTCGAAAGAAATAGTACGGCGTCGGCAGGGCGCAAAAAGCGGCGGCGATCCAGAATAAAACTCCCCGCCTGGAAAGCCCCAGCAGGGTCAGCAGCGGCAGCGCCATAATGAAATGGTGTTCCCAGGTGTGCTTGTAGGCCAGCAGCGCCAGCGCCAGCCAAAGGCATAGCTGCATCGCGAGGTCCGGCCCCTTTTTTCTAAGCGTGAGGACGAGGCCGATTCCGACGACGGAAAAAAACACGAAGCCGACCATAAAGGGAGCGAAGGCTTCACCGGCGACAATGCCGACAAGCATCGCAAGCCCCAGGTTGCCCCGCGTGAAACCGTGTTCCGCGCCGACCCCCTCCAGCCGCAAGTTGGCGAGAAACTCGTGGAATGAGCCTTGGAAGGCGACAAAATGCGGGATGCTCGTTAGGGCGATGAGCACAGCAGCGATGATCAGCGGCCACCACTTTCGCTCCTTGATGAGCGAGGGCGCCGCGAGGATCGTGTTGTGTTTCCAGCACAAAGAAGCGGCCATCCATGTTGCGAAGCCGTGGCCCGAAAGCCGGCGCAGCGAAGCGGCGGCCATGAGAACGAAAAAGGCCTGGATGAGATTGAACTGCCCCAGGCGCAGTTCGAGATACATCGGCGTGTACAGGAGCCACAGGCAGGCCAGCGGCGCAAAGACGGCAAGTTTTCGATCCGCCAGAAACCAAACGATCAGCAGGCACGCGCAAAGGCACAATTCGATAACGCCCACCCAGGCGAGGTACGCAAGTTTCGGAGGGAGGATGCTGAGTGGCGCGCCGATGATCGCGGCGGTGGGCAGATAGCGAAAGCCGAAAATGCACGGTGTTTCGACCGTGTCCGGCCCCTGTTCGTAAACGGAGCGCCCGCGGCGCAGGTTGTCGCCGGCGACGTACAGGGCGTAAAAATCGCAACCCTTTTTGGCAATGACGTCGGAATCGAAGAACAGCGGGCTGCTTTCATCTTGCAACGCGGCGCTAAGAATGATTAGGTGTCCCGCAAAGGCCGCCAGCAACAAAGCCAGCGAGGCAACCTTGCGCACACCCGTTGATTTGAAAATATTTTCCGCCACTTCAACCCTACTGTATATCCTGATTTTGACCTGCCTTGTAAATGCTTTCGTTTTTGAGCTGGCGGATTCCAACGGTTATTCGTCTCGCGGCCAGGGTGTTCCGCTGGACGATTCGTGGATTCATTACATCTACGCCGAAAGCTTCGGGACGACCTTTCGCCTGGATTATAATCCCGGTCAAAGCGAGTCCGGGTTTTCCAGCCTCCTCTGGGTCATCTTGTTAGCGCCGGGAGTCTGGTTCGGTTTCTGGCCGCCGGTGTTATCCAAGGTGCTGGGCCTGCTCGCGCACATCCTGTGCGCCTATCTGATTTTCGATATATTACAAAAAAAATCTCGCCGCGCAATCGCCTTCGGCGCAGCCTTCGTTGTCGCTTTGGATCCGCTCATGTGCTTCGCCGCCATGTCGGGCATGGAGACGGTACTGTACGCAGCGGTCATGCTTCTGGCGCTTCGGGAACTGCTGAAGGGGCGATGGCGAACGCTGGGCCTGGCCCTGGCGGCGTGCGCGCTGGCCCGGCCCGATGGATTGATCATGACGGCGACGGTCTGGACATGCCTTGCGCTGGGGCGAATCCGACTTGGAGAAAAGCGACGGGATGATGCAATCCGCTTCGAACATCTCATATGGATCGTCGGCCTGCCGATCGCTGCGGCCGGAATTTGGATGGCTTACAGCCACGCGGCGACGGGGCACTGGTTTCCCACCAGCTACTACGCCCGTGCGCATGGCTTGCCCGGCGTTTTCAATTGGGAAGCGCTACTCGTAGCGAAACGCGGCCTGGCCGACACTTTTCCGCTGATGCAGTCCGTGGTCTCCGTCGCCTTCATTCTTTTGGGCCTGGTCGCCTTGGCAAAAAGCCCCATGCGCTTTCGCCTTCTATCCATCGCCCTGCTTCCAGCCTTACTGGCCTTTTTTATGGGAGGCCGCGTGATCGAAGTGATCGGCGGGACCTTTCCCGGCAACCGCTACCTTGTTCCCATCTTTCCCTTCCTGGTTCTGGCGGCGGGCGGCGGAGCGCAACTGGTCGATGAACTCATTCACGAAAAGATATTTCAGCACCGTGATTTCGCGTTCCTGCTGGAACCGATGGTCGCTTTGCTGCTCATTTTCGCGTTGACGGGGCTTCCCTACAACTACTTCGAGCGAAGTCGTTTTCTGAAAAGCAGCTTCGCAACCATGTGTAGCGATATCCACGGAATGCAGGAAAGATTCGGGGAGTGGGTTCACGACAATGTTTCCGAAGAAGCCACAGTTTGCGTTTTCGACGCGGGGGCGATTCGATACTTCGGCGAGCGCCAAACGGTGGACATCCTCGGGCTCAATACAGCCGGCTTCCCTCCCCAAGACCCATCGGAGATCAGGCGCAGGTGCCGCTATTTGCTTACATATCCGATACATTCCAGCGCGCTGATCGAAGCTCTGTCTCCAAAAGAAGTTCACCGAATCGATATTCCCGACAATCAGGCTTCCGCCGATCGGCTCATGGTCGCTTACGATCTTAGCGGGAAAGCCCCTTAGATTCTGGATTGGCATCGCAAAGCCTCGTGTCATGTCATCCATTTTCACGATCAGTTGGATGACAGCCCCTGAACCCTGACCTAGCCCCTGAACCCTGCCGCCTGACCCCCTCAAATCCGAAAAATCTTGTTTTCGTAGGGATATCCCTTAGCGCCTGGGCGGATAAGTTGGTGCGCACCATGAGCGCCAATCGGGTAAAGGAGTATCAAATTTCTGAAAGGGTGTAGGAAAATTCGTGATGATTCGGCAGGGATGAGAAGCAGCAAAATCCCTAAGTGCTTGATTTTATTGATTCCGCGTTTTTGGCATTAAAATTGCTTATTGACTGAAGTAGCTAGCCAGCTCTTTGACAACAAAAAACTGACATCAGGAGAGAGCATAAACTTTTTATGGATACGAGAATTTTTAACTTTTGATTTTTTTATTGCGCTATTGAGGGGCGAACAGTCCTTTAATATACCCCCCGAGACGATTTGCCTTTCGTCTCACAACTCCTCCTTTGGATAGGGTTTACCCACACCTATTCAGCCTGCATGAGCATCGGAATCTCGCGCCCCCATCCCCTGGAGGCGCGATTTCCATTTTAAAGGAGAAGTTCCTGATTTTGAGTTGCGAATTATCCCGATCATTTTCACGCGAAATCATATATGTTAGACAGATGGCGACGGTATTAAAGGCTACGCCTAAACGAAAATGAGGATTTCGTCTTATGGAAATGTGCGCGCTTATCATGGCGGGAGGACGCGGGACGAGATTTTGGCCGTGGAGCAGCGATTTGTTGCCCAAGCAGTTTCTGTCACTGGCCCATCCGCGAAAGACGCTTTTGCAGCAGACATATGAGCGGATCGTCGAACTGACCGGACCCGAGCGCGTTTTAATCCTGACCAATAAGGAGTACGTCGCGCTGGTGCGCACGCAGCTTCCCGATCTTCCCGTTGAAAACATTATCGGCGAACCCATGATCCGCGACACGGCGGCGGCCGTGAGTTTGGGCGCGGCCATCGCGGCGCACCATTGGCCCGATGCCATGCAGATGGTTTTGCCCGCAGACCACGAAATCGATTCGACGCTGCGCTTCAGGGAGGTAATGGCTTACGCTTCGCAGTGCGCCGACGCCGACGGTAAGCTTTACACCATCGGCCTCAAACCCTCTCGCCCCTCGCCGGCCTACGGCTATCTCTGTCAGGGCGACCCGATCGATTCCGTGCACGGTTTCAACCGTTGCCTGGTCGAAGCATTTGTCGAGAAACCGGATTTGGATACGGCAAAGCAATTTGTGGATTCCGGGAAGTATTATTGGAACGGCGGGATATTCATCTGGAAGGCCAGCGCGGTGCTAGAGGCTGTAAAGCGTCAATTGCCGACTCACGCAAAAGAATTGCCGGACGCGATTCAATTTCTGGGCGCGCCGGAGTTTGGGCAAAAGCTTCATAGCGCTTTTTTGAAGTTGCCGAAAATATCCATCGACTTCGGCATGATGCAGGCTGAGGGTTCGGCTGGGAATGTGGCTTGCGTGGAAGGTGATTTTGACTGGAGCGACCTGGGCGGCTGGGAGGCTTTCGCGCAGCATATGGAGCCAGACATCCACCGCAATACCGGTATCGGACACTTATGTGATTGGGAAGGCGGCCAATGGTCTGAACGCTTTGTTCCACGCAAACCCGCCAAAGGCGACAAGGACGAAGAGCTGACCCTTGGAGAAGTTTTCACAAAGGATTCCAACGGCAACTTCGTTTTCAACAATCGACAAGGGCACCAGATAGTTCTGTTCGGCGTCAATGATCTGACCGTGGTTCACACGCATCAGTCAACGCTTATCTGCCCGCGATCCAAAGCCGAACAAATCAAGGAAATTGTTAGCGAGTTGCCGTCCATCGAGAAAAAAGGCGGGATCAAAAAGCCCATCAAAATCGAAAAGCCCTGGGGCTGGGAAATTTGGTGGGGCTGGTCCGACGACTTCGCCGGCAAAACCCTGTTTATCGAAAAGGGCCGGCGCTTTAGTCTGCAGTACCATGTACTTAAGGAAGAAGTTCTCTATCTCCATCAGGGCAAGGCGAAAGTTCTGACGGGCGCGCGGGGCGGCAAGATGGAGGAGATCATCATTGAGGCAGGATTGGCTTTGGAGGTGGAGCCGGGGCGGGTGCATCGCTTCGAGGCTATTGAGGACTGTCTGATATTCGAAGCGTCAACGCCGTTTTTGTGGGACGTTGTGCGTGTCGCCGATGACTTCGGGCGCGAAGGCACGCGCGCATCGGAAGTTTCGGACAACAAATAGCCCGCCAACGCGGGGCTATAATAACACCTGAAATTCAAAAAGTTTTCACTCACGTGAATTATGCTCGCTCAGGTGATTTTTAGTCGGTGTCCCGGTCAGCAAATTCCTTGAGAGCGCGCTTGACCTTGGCTTCCAGGACGGGAATGTCGAAGGGTTTTGAAACGTAAGCATCTTCGAAAGCCTTGCGGTCGTAGGCATCCAGTTCGGGTTCGTTGACATCCGCAGTCAGGAGGATGACCGGGATATTTTTTCCTTTGGGCGTAAGTTTAATATAATCGATGACCTTGAATCCGTGGACTTTTGGCATCATCAGGTCCGTGATAACGATGTCATATTCGCCCTGCCTGAAGCGTTCAATGCCATCCTTGCCATCTATAGCCGTGATGACGTTGTGCCCCTTGGCGGTGAAATACGCCTGTCCAATTTTGCGGATGACAGGATCGTCGTCGATAATCAGCATTCGGCTCATGGTTCATACCCTTTTATAAAGCACAATTCATTTATCACGATCACCCTCGCTTATTTTTCCTTTTTTGGAGGATGGACGGTCGCGAGGATCCTCATCGCTCCGGGTGTTCCGATCAATCCCAGTATCTGCGTAACGTGCCACCGAATATCCTTATCGGGAGTCTGGGCGTTTTCCTTGCAAAATTCGAGGACCTCGCTTGAACGAATATCCGCCATGCCTTCCGCAGCGCGTCTGCGCAAAGCTCCATCGCCGTCATGCAGGGTCTCAATGAGTTTATGGACATTCCGAGCGGCAATCCACTTTTCCACGCGAGGCATCGTCGGTCCAAAAAGCTTCATAGCGCATCTCCTTCAATAACAGATTATTTTTTATTTTTTCCAAACTGGTTTATGCACTGGCAAGCTATAAT
>Ga0307990_1002125_pt1 | contig 16082 bp, 2 predicted proteins | sample EllFjometagen129_FD_203168 | JGI IMG/M metagenome (GOLD analysis project Ga0307990, IMG submission 203168) | Marine microbial communities from Ellis Fjord, Antarctic Ocean - #129 | ecosystem: Environmental > Aquatic > Marine > Unclassified | place: Southern Ocean | collected 2014-10-08
AAAGTCAACTAAGGTATCGGGATACATTGTTGCATCAATCGAATTTCCGATTAATTGTACTGTGTATGTATTCATGTCAATATCTGTAAACTCAATGTCGGCAGTGATAATTCCGGTATAAGCAGGATTAAAAGATGCTTCAACCGTTAAGAAATCAGCATAATCTGGAGTGATTGTGTCGTTGAGAACATCAATTACGTTGATTGAAAATTGGGCTGCTTCAGCTCCAATAAGCTGAACATCTGTGATAATCAAATCACCAACACCTGTGTTTCTTACTTCTACTGTTTCAGGACCTACTGATGTAAGCATTTCAATATCACCAAAATCAATCGCTGTAGGCATTGCTTCAAATACCGGAGTAGTCGGTGTCATTTCCCAAGTTACATTGTCAAGGTAGATGTAATGATAAGTACTTGGCATTACTGCTTTAAATGCTAAATGATAGTATCCGGCAGTTGCAATTGAAGAAACATCCACAAAGTGTTGTGTGTAATCTGTTTCTAAATCGACAGTTTCAATTTCAACAAAAGTCGTTGCATCAGAAGGATCTGTCATATAACCAATAATAAGTTGGTCACCGGTATATCCATCAGCAAAGAATCTTAATCTGGTATCGGTCGGATCAAGTTGTGTCCGTGGTGTGATTAAAATATATTCACTTGCTGCATCAACATCAGCATTATTATAGAAGCGCACTGAATGTGGTTCTGTTACATAAGTAGATTCCCAAATGCTAATATCTGCATAGGTATTTGCTGTTTGAAGTATGGTATCCCAACCAAGTGTTAATTCCGGATATATGGTTGTTGCCGGATCATCGAAGAATTCATTCCATGGGATTGAAGTAATGGTGGCATCGTAACCTGTTCCGTAAAGCATAACAGAGTCAAGCCCTTCGCTGTTATCAAAATAAATTTTAGCAGTCACATCGCCTTCAATAGTCGGGGTGTAAACCGCATCAATTGAAAATGCATCAGCATAATTATTTGTTAAATCAGCCGGGAATGTTGGTAGGTTATTCAATGCAAATTCCGTAGCATCATCACCACCAAGATAAATGTTATTGATTGTTAAAATATCAATTCCATTATTTTGAACGGTAAATGCTTTTGCTTTATCTTCTCCAATGATTGTTGTACCATAATCATGAGACTCCGGATTTGCTGTGAAAACCGGGGTTGTCGGTAATTCTTCAAATTGCAAGCGAACGTTTGGTCTATGCTCATAGAGATTTTCATAGGCTGGTGGTGAAGCCGGATCCGGATTTGTAGCATCGCTATCGTATTTAATACTCATATTTCCGGTTACTTCATGGGTTAAGAAGTCTTGTCCCAATTCATAGCCGTCTAGATTCTCATCAAAGGCAATCACAAGATTTTCAGTGTTGTTGTACATGTAGGGTGTGGTTAAGGTGAATTCCACCCAATTTCCATCGCCGCCGGCAGGAAGTACTGCTTCATAATGAACTTCTTGCAGTTCAGCTAATGGTATCCAATCAGTCAATGTCGTTTGTGTTGTATGTCCCATGAAAATTCTTATTTCACCTGCATCTACCCAGTCATCTGAGTTGTTTTTTTGGTAATACAGTTTAGAAATTCGCATTCCATCCGTTACGATTTCATTTTGCAAGAAAATTGACTGTGAATAGGAATAATTAAAGTAATTATCCATTGGTAATGGAATACTTGTATTTGTTCCCTGTCCGATTTCAACCATGTTTTCTGGGAGTACATAATCCGTTGTTCCGGTAATGAAAACTGTATCAGTTCCTTCTGCATGGGTAATGACTAAAGTGTCATGCTGAGTTCCAACTGCAAGCGGAGAAAAAGTAAAATTAAAATAATACTCTTCTGTTGCTGCAAGACTGACATCGCCGGCTACCAAAGAAGTAGAAAATACAGAACCATCGAGCAATACAGCGTCAGTCAGTGTAAGTGTACCGGCACCGAGGTTTGAAATTCTAAAAACATCACCTGAGTTAGCAGATTGGTTCCCCGGTACCATACCGGCATCCCATGTTTGTAAGTTCAGGTTATAAATTGGATCGGTAGGTAAAGCCCCAAATTCAAAACGGATATTTGGTCTTTGTGCTAATAAATCACCACCTGAAACAGTTCCCGGATCCACATCCGTGATATCATTGGTATATGCTCTGCTGAGATTTTCATTGGTTGTGTGTCCGTAAAAACCATCAGTTGCATTGAATGAATTTGTTCCATTTTCATCAAAAGCAACAATCAGGTTATCCGTGTTATTATAAATGAAAGGGAAGTCGAGTGAGATTTTAATCCAACCTTCAGCATTTGGAGAACCTAAAGTCCCGTCATAAACTTGTGTGAGATTTCCCAAGATTTGCCAGTCAGCGTCTAATGTTCCATCATTATAATGCGCCATGTAAACCTTAATATCTTCATTCATCAGGGTAGCTGAGGTTTGTCTGTAATAGATATGGTAAATCGCTTGGTCTGCCATGTCAATTTCAGTTTGTTTATACACAGTTTGTGAATACGTGTAAACTGATGCAGGCTCCATCGGAAGGTTAATTGTATCTTCACCCCATCCAACTTCTACAATGTTTGCAGGTAATGAATAGTCGCAGGTACCATACAACATAATTGTATCATTGATACCATTGGTTTCAACAATAAATGTTTCTTCGTATGTACCTTCAGCTGTTGGTGAGCATTCAAAGTTGAATACATATTCCATACCAAGTGCGAGATCAACCACATCACCGGCAACAAAACTTGTGCTGAATGGTGTGCCACTTAAATCGGTAATGGCTGAAACAGTGAGTGGATCAGATCCAATATTAGTTAAGGTGTAAGTATCACTTATAGCAGTGTATCCGATAGGACGTTGACCTGCATCCCAAATTTCAGGATCTAAGACAGCAATTGGTGTTGGTGCCACCTCTTCGAACTGCATTCTGATGTTCGGACGATATTTTTTTAATCCCGGGTTGCCTGTTACAGAAGTGATTGTTGGTGGAGATGCAGGATCTGCATTGGTTGCATCATTGTAATAGCGAACACTCATGAAGTAATCTGTATTATGACAATAGAATTGATTTGTACTTGCTGCATATCCATCTACGTTTTCATCAAAAGCAACAATGAGGTTTTCCACATTATTATAAATGAAGGGTTCATCTAAAACAAATTCTACCCAACCTTCAGTATCTGATACCGGAAGTATTTCAGAGAAGGTAACATGTGTGAGTTCTGAAAGTGGAATCCAATCAGAAATTGTATCTTGTGTTGTATGCCCAAGGTAAATATCAATGAGTCCGGCATTATCCCATTGTTCAGTATCGTTTTTGTGATAAAAGATACTTGTAATCTCTGAATTTACCTCATTGATTTCAGCTTGAGTGTATAAGCTTTGAGAATATGTGTAGCCATAAAATGGTTCCATTGGCAGATTTTGTCCGGTTTCTTCTTCCCAACCGATTTCTATCATCCCTGCTGGCAGTTCATAGGCATTACCAGTAAGGTTTAGTTCAGCTGTACCGCCGTTGGTTTCAATTGACATTGTTGCAGTATGTGTTCCTGTCGTTGTCGGTGTATATTGAATTCCAAAACTTCTTGTGTCCAGTGCGTCAATGGCAACGGTGTCAAAATCAATGTCAGTAAACGCGAATTCTGTTCCAGCAAGACCTGAAACATTCGTTACAGTTAATGATCCGACTCCCATATTTCTTAAATTGAAAACGGTTCCTGAATTTGTTGTTTGACCTAGCGGGAAGAGCGGGAATTCATAGGTGTCAGGATTTACAGCAGCAACCGGAGTTGTTGGAATTTCCATCCAGGTGATGTCATCAAGGTAAACATAATCGTAAGTAAAATCAAACTCTGCTTTAAAAGCGATAAAGTAGGTTCCGGCAATTGGAGTGACAGTGTCAAGATTAAGAATATATTCCTCCCAACTTGATGTCATAGTAATACTGGTAATACTATCAAATGTCGTTTCATCGGTATGGTCTGTCATGGTTCCAATAGTCAGGATTCCATCAGTACCTTTTGCCATGAATTGCAGTCTTGTTGTTGAGATATCAATAGAGGTTGGAGGTGTAATGGAAAGCATAACCGGCTCTGTGTCACTGCTATTGTATGCTTGAAGACAATTAGGATCAGAAAATCCACCAATTGTAGTTTCAAAGTAAGCATATGTGTTTGCTGCACTAAAAATGCTTGACCAACCCATTGGTAATTCAGGGATTGCTAGTGCGTCAAAATTTTCAGACCAAGGTAAGGTATAAATGGTTGGGTCAAAACAATCTCCGCTTAACGGAATTGAATTCACTTCAGTATTTGCCGTCACATCTAAGCTAGCTGTTTTTGCGCCATCTACTGTTGGTGAAAACTGCACGGTTACAGTGATTGTGTTTGCAGAATTTGCAGTTAAATCAAATGGAAGTGTTTCAGTAACATTGGTAATTGTGAAATCTGTAGCATCAGTTCCGTTAACTGTAATGTCTGACACATTTAATGTGCCGATTCCGTAGTTTGTCATTACAAAATCAACTTCGTCAGAGTCTGTGTTAATCATAATTTGACCGAAGTCATACGCGTTCGGTGTTGATCGGAAAACCGGACCGGTAGGAGTTTCTTCCCAAGCGACATCATCAAAATGGATGTGTTTGTTCGTTCCGTCAAAATTTCCCTGAATGGCAATGTAATATGTTCCGGCTTGTGGTGGAATTGCACTCAGATCAATAATAAACTCTTGCCAGTCTGAAGATAGATTAGGGGAGTTGTAAATGTTCGTGTAGGTTCCTTCATCAGTAGGATCAGTCATAACACCTACTTTAAAGCTTTGTGGATTTAACATGGTAGCCTGATGTTTAGCAAATAGCTTCAATCGAGTACCAGTCTGACTAAGACTTGTCCCTGGTAAAACCAAGAAGAAGTCACTTGTTTCATCAGATCCATTATCCATATCAACCGCGTTATCCGGAGAGTGATAGATTGAGGATTGAACTTCAATAGTGCCTTCTGTACTATTTGTGTAATACGTCCAATCAGCGGGATCAGGATCTGTGTCCCAGTTTTCACTGAACGGAAGCTCAGTAATGTCCAAGGTGGACTTTAACGTTTGTCCTGATGAAAATAAGGGGTTACCCAACAAAAGGATAAGCCCGATTAACATCGGCATAAATTTGTAAAAATTTCTAATAGCACCAATTATTAATTATTAATTAAATATTTGCATCAATATAGTTGAAATTTCAATGCGCATTTTTGATAATATACTTAAAACAATGTTATGCGTTAAAATGTTTAAAATGTTTCTATATTCTGTGATTATTGGATTAATTAGTGAGGGTTAAAATTATCTTTCATGCAGTATTATGCGTATAAAATTCAGTTAAAAGCTTAAAAATGCAGTTTTTGGTTTTTCGCGATAACCTTATAAAGGATCCTTCCAGTAGTAGTGAAAAGCTGAATCCGGAGATTCAGCTTTTCATTATTTAGGGTGTTTTAGGGGCCTTCTATTAATTCTTTTCTTTCAAGAAACAAATTTAATGAATAACAACTTGGCTGTTGAACATTTTACCGCCTGCATTAATGCGGATATGGTAAAGTCCTTCAGCAACATTGTTCATGTCAATTGCCCGTGCAAAATTATCGATATCATCGAATTTTAATTTGCGAACTAATTGACCGTTGCTGTTAAAGATTGAGAGAATTACATCTTGTTTTTCAACGAGATTCATTTCAATCATAAACTGTCCGTTGTTCGGGTTCGGATGGACTGCAAATTTGTCCGCAGTCAAACCATTAATGTTATTGTATGCAAGCACATAAACAGAATCTTCAGTTGTACAGTCTTCAGTTGTAACCCAGAGCTTGAACCAAGCATCAGCATTTACAGTTAATGTTGTTTCTGTAGAACCGTCCAATTCCCATTCGTAAGTACTAAGGAGCACAGAGTCAGTGCTGAGTGTCAGGTTAGTTTCGATGGTGTATGGCCAGTCAGTAGAAGCAATGGTGATTGTGTCATTAACTTCGCCCAAAAATTCAATTTCTTGGTTGAAATGAATAATATAACCTTCGATCAGATCATTGGCTGAATTTATATCTTCGGTATATGCCATGGTTGCTTCAAAAGGATAAACACCTAGCGCAGACAAGTTAACGGTTTCGCTTGTAAAACTTGAGAAAGCATCTCCTGGTAAGATGTCTTCTGTAAGCGTGAAATCTTCATTAATGAGAGAACCTCCGTCATTAAATGTAAAATTAATTGTTTCACCAGCAGATATTGTTGCTTCACCTACATTTTTAAACTCAACAGGAATTGGTTCTGCATCTGTAAAATCACAATTGTAACTACTTGCAGGCTGCATCAGAGCAATGTCAATAACAAGAGGTTCAACCACTATTTCCATGACATCGGAATCTAATTCGGCAATGTTTGTTTCTGCATTCAGGTTGGCATCTGTGCCAAGATACATTGTAGCATTAAGGTTGTAAGTACCTTCAATGAGATTTGAGATAACAACATCCCAGCTAAAGCTTTGTCCTTCTGTCGTGTTTGCAGCAACACGGCTAACACTTGTGAATGCTTGACTAGCCCATACGGTTTCACCTCCAGATACAGTGTATGTTCCCAGCGACGATCCGACTTCCAATAATTCAATAAGTGTTCCGGAGGGTAGTTCAGAAAGATCAATTTTGACATCTGTCATGAAATCAGAAGGTATTTCGGGAGCGATCGTTGTTGGGTAAGAAACTTCCAACAAACCATTTGCATCTTGGTTAACATTGATTGTTTGATTATTCGGTGTTAACATCATGTTTGTGTTGAAAACATACTCAAAAAGTGGATTTATTTCAATAGTCAGGTCATATTCATTAATGCAGGAAGGTCCTGTTGGCCAGATGTCAACCATGATATAATAAGTGCCGGGGGTTAATACCAAACTATCAATAATTCTCGTATCTGCTGTGGGGGATTGTACATTCTCAATCATGTTAGTTGCTGAAGGGCAAGATTCAAATATACCTAAGCTTGTATATGTTGTTGAGTAGGGATCTAATTTAATATCTACTACGATCTCTTCACTAACATTGATTTCATAAATTGCATCCTCACCGTTGTCATAGCTGCTCATTTGTGTGTTACTATATGTGTTGCCCATACCACAATTTGTTTGGTTTAAATCCTCATAAGGCAAATTGGCGGGTAGGTTAACAACAAAAGCATTTGCACAATCACTTCCTTGTGGTGCGGTTGATTCTGTGACAGTTACTATCCAGTCTTGTGTTGTGATTCCGTCTTCAGCAGTTACAGCGTATGTAACCGGATTGGTAAAGTTGTTGGCTGTTGATTCAGAAGTTTGCGATATTCCTGATACAGTGGCACTTGCTTCTTCAGATAGATCAAATGTCGCTACGAGGTTGGTCATGTCTGTTGCAAAAAAGACTTCTACATTAATGGTATGGTTTACATCATTAATATCAGCCGGTTCGGTTTGTTCAGGAAAACTGTAAGATAGGAAATCTGTTCCAGTGTAAGATTCACGTAATATTGCATCATCAATGTACCAATGATAAAGCCCACTGGATTCACCCTCTAAAAAGAAACAGAACTGAAAAGTTGACGAGCCAATGTCTGCATTATCAATTAAGAATGTTTCTTCTGACGGTCCGATATTTCCCATTGGAGGGATGGCAAATAATGTATCCCATGTAGCACCGGCATCTGCAGTTGTTGCTATTCCAATTTCAAATCCACCTGTATTGTAATCCAGAAAATGTTTAAATGATAAAATTAGTGAAGAATAACCTGAGGTATTTATGACGGGACTTATCAGTTTTTGAATGCCTGTTGCGCTGGGATTCCAGAAAAAATCTGCTTCAGGAGGGGATCCTCCGGCTTCGTTAGTGCTTGAGCCTTGCCAGTTGATTCCACCTTCTGTACTCCAGCATGGGGGAGGAAATCCATCTTCAAAATTTTCGGTGTAAGGAAAAGTGGTAACTGGTTGACAGTCATATTTCATATTGATGATTACGCTGTCAATGGCAATTTCATCTCTACTACCACTGCCAGATATATCAGCAGAATACCATCGTAGGTAGATACTGTCACCGGATACGAAAGTAAATCCCATATCCTGATCAGTAATTGAAAATGAAGTCTTATTCCAGACAGGTGTAGCATCTGCTGCTTCAGGAGTAGTAAATAAAAAATCATCAATTGTATACCATGTGGCACCATCGGTGGAGAATTCAGCGTTAATAGAATTTGCACGATCGGCATCATTATAGACCCACAGATTGTAGGAAATACTAATCGCATTAACTGGATCGCCGGTATTGTTTTGAATAATCATTCCCATCCATCCTGGTGTAAAATCTGTTCCTGCAGCCTGTATGCCAAGGGCATTATTGCCGGGTTCAACTTCAAATGAATATACACCGCCACTAATTTCACCACCTGTTGAAGTGCCACGGGCAAAATCCCCTGTTATTCCTACAGTTCCAAAATCTTTATCGCCGTCACTCATTCCTATAATTGCCCAGCCATTTGCATCAAGCTGTCCGATTGCTGGTGTTGATTCAAATCCCGAACCATCGAAGGTTCCTTCATTAATACCGGAAACTGTTGTTTCAAAATCTATTGTGTGATCAGTTTCAACAGTGGTGATTGACAATTGGGCATCTACTTGTATTGCCATTATAAAAGTCATTCCAAGCATCGATAATATTAATTTTTTCATAAGCCTGCATGTTTTTATGATAAAGTGATTTGTTGAGTTTGATTGTAAATTTAATAAAAATTATCATTAAAGTCAAACCATGTTAGGGATATCTGTTTGTTTATTAATCGACAACGAACACTGATAAAAGTTTTATACCGATTAAAGATCAAAATGGCGCATACTTTCACTTACTTCTCTGCCAGTTGGCGGATCAGCACAAGTCGTTTTATATGCTTCTTTTGCTGTAATTCCGGGTTAAACTCCCGAAGTTAATTTGGGACAGGAAATGGTAATTACAGAATGATTGATAAAGAAATTCTAAAACTCAATTTGTATTATATTCCTCAGAAACTGCAGTAGAACCTAAAAAAAAAGCTGAATCCGGAGATTCAGCTTTTCATTATTTAGGGTGTTTTATTGTTTATCGAATAACAACTTGGCTGTTGAACATTTTACCGCCTGCATTAATGCGGATATGGTAAAGTCCTTCAGCAACATTGTTCATGTCAATTGCACGTGCAAAATTATCGATATCATCGAATTTTAATTCGCGAACTAATTGACCGTTGCTGTTAAAGATTGAGAGAATTACATCTTGTTTTTCAACGAGATTCATTTCAATCATAAACTGTCCGTTGTTCGGGTTTGGATAGACTGAGAATTCATCAGCAGTCAAACCTTCGATGCTATTGTATGCAAGCACATAAACAGAATCTTCAATTGTACAGTCTTCAGTTGTAACCCAGAGTTTGTACCAACCATCAGCATTTACAGTTAATGTTGTTTCTGTAGAAGCGTCCAATTCCCATTCGTAAGTACTAACGAGCACAGAGTCAGTGCTGAGTGTCAGGTTAGTTTCGATGGTGTATGGCCAGTCAGTAGAAGCAATCGTAATTGTATCATTGACAGCGTCAACAAATTCAACGTTTTGCTCGAAATGTACTGTATAGCCAGAAGTGAAGTCGTTGTTAGGATCTGTGTCACCTGTGTAGGTGATAATTGCTTCCCATAGATATGTATCAAGTGCTGTGAAATCAACAGTGTTTGTTGTCTCCAGAGCGAGAATTTCACCAGGTAATAGGTCTTCACTGAGGATAATATCTTCAGTGAATTCATTTGTACCGTTAACCTCTAAGGTGAAAGTAATTGTTTCACCAGTTGCGATTGTTGTATTTCCTACGTTTTCAATTTCAACGGGAACGTTAAGAGGATCAGTCAGTTCACAAGCAAACCCTCCCCCACCTTGTGGGCTGATTAATGCGAGATCGATAAATGGAGCGGCAACATTGATTACCATTGCGTCAGTCGCTGCTTCAGTCATGTTTGTTTCAGCAGTTAAATCAGCATCTAAACCAAGATAAAGTGTTGCACTTACATTATAGGTTCCAGCATCAAGGCCTGAGATAACAACATCCCAGCTAAAGCTTAGTCCTCCTGTCATATTAGCAGGAACACGGTTTACACTAGCAAATGCTTCACTAGCCCATACCGTTTCACCACCTGTAACTGTGTAAGTTCCGAGTGATGTACCATCGTCTAATACTTCGACAACAGCGCCTGCAGTTAATTCAGAAAGATCAATCATAGCATCTGTCATCATATCAACCGGCATAGCACTAGAAACAGTTGTAGGATAAACAACATCCAATACTGCACTTGCATCATCACCTGTTGCAACGTTTAATACTTCAGGAGTGAGTGTGAGCGTAGTGTTGTCAACGTAAGGTGTGATGTAATCAGGTGTACCTGAGATATAGAGCCCGGTTGTTGGGTCACTAATATCAGTGCCACTTGAGTATGGAGTAATTAGTACATAATACGTATCGGCACCAAGGAAATCAATTTCAGCAAGCGATTGATTGTTGTCAACACCGCAGAAATCAGTTGGTGCATCATCATCATATGCTAATTCATTTCCTTCACACCCATCATATACCCATACTTTAGTGTCATAAACAGAAGCACAAGTGCTTACCTGAATATTCATGTATGGCTCGGTAATGGTAAATGTGTACCAAAGTTCACGTCCGTTGGGGTCAATACTAGTTACAACTTCTGGATCATTAATTGTTCCATAATTGATAGGGTCAGCACAAGTTGCACCTTGAGGAATATCCTGTATAGTTACAGTAACAGTCCAATCGGTAGTTGTTGTAGCATCTTCAGCTGTAATTGTGTAAACAACAGGATCAGTGAAATCGTTTTCAGTAACTCCTGATTCCTGAACTGTTCCTGCGATATCTGCGCTAGCGCCGTATGACAATTCAAATTCAGCAACTAATGCAGTTACATCAGCATTCCAAGCAACTTCAATATCAACAGTTTTTTCAGTATTGTCAATTAATGCAGAAGTTGTTGCTTCAGGGAATGTGTATGAAACTATATCCGTTTCATCATTGATTGCCGCTTCAGTAACAGTTACATCCCATTCCTGAGTTGTTGTACCATCTTCAGCAGTTACGGTATAAGTAACTGGTGAGCTGAAATCATTGGCAGTAACACCTGTTTCTTGTGAAGTTCCTGCAATATCAGCAGTTGCACCTGTTGAAAGTGTATAGTCAGCAACTAATACTGTAAAGTCTGTTCCGTTTCCAACTTCAACATCAATTGTGTATGCAGTATAATTAATATCTGCAGCGCCGGTTTGTTCCGGGAAACTGTAAGTAAGGAAATCGGTTTCAGTGCTAACTTCACGAACTGTAACATTATCGATTACATTTGCTCTACCGTATTCGTCAACGCCTTCAAAGGCAATTTGGTAAGTGGCAGATACATTTGGCAATACAATGCTTGAGAAAGTCCATGAAGCTGCTTCTGTTGGGTAATCATCAATCTCTGTCCAAGATGCGGTTTGATTTTCTCTGTAATAAACTTTTAGGCTGTTTTGATCTGAGAACCAACTTTCTTGTCCGTAATAGAAATCAACAGCGTAATTGCTTCCAGAAGAAAGATCAAGAACAGGAGTTACTAGTTTAGTAATGTGTGGACCAGCACCTGAAGAAGTGAATACTGCATTGAGTGTTCCTTCATAAGCAGTAGAGATTGCTCCACCAATAGAGCCTTCGTCAAATGTCCATTCTTTAGTTCCAGTTTCTTGAATTTGTGACCAACAATCACGAGTTAATGATGCATCTTCAAATGTTTCTGTCCAAGGTAGTGTAGCAACAGCTTCACAATTTGTTGCAAACATACCTTCAGCAGACCAATCTGCACCACAAGTTGCTTGTACATAAAAGTAATATGTAGTGTTTGGTGTAAGCACTTCAGTTGTTGTATAAGGTTTGGTTGTTGTCGCACTTACATCTTCAATATTACCTGCAGTTGTAGCCGGGTCGATTGGACTATCTGAAATTTTGATATTCCATTCGCTTGTTCCCAAGGCATTCCAGTCGATAGTTGCAACATCTGCACCAACTGCTGTAGTTGTGAGACCTGTAATTACAGGGCAAGCTGGAGCTGCAGTTACTTCTAAGGTATAATCTTCAAAACTACCATAGGGGTCTGTATAACAAGCGTCAATAGGACCTGTATCAGCACTACCAATACGCATTCTGTAGCTACCCAATGGGGTTACGAATGGAATACTAAATGTTGCATCAAGTGTAGTTGGATTGTCAGAGGAAGATGTTCCGGTATAAACTAATTCTTCTACATCATTAAAAACTAAGTCATTATTCCAGTCAATCCAGATTTTTGTTTCATAGTCAAATCCAGTTTCAAATGTAATGCTAACGGTAATATCAGTACCTTGAGCACCGTTCCCCACCATACCGGAGTAATCACCATAGTTGTTTGTTTCTGTTCCGGTTGCATTGTCAACAATTGTTGTTTCACCAAAAGTTACATTTGTGATACCACTACCATCAACAGATGTAGGTGCCGGCTGGCAATAACCGGTAAAAACAGTTACGGGTCCGTCCATTGTGCTAAGGTCACCGCCACTACAATCAGCTTGTACATAAACATCATAATCAGTAGATGCCGTCAAAGCGGTAATTGTGTAAGGATTAGTTCCGGCAGCAACGGTAGTACCTTCAGTTAAAGGATTAAAAGCGGGAGCACCGTAAATGAGATTCCAAGCTGTAGCGCTTCCGTTTTCTGTCCAGCTGAAAGTTGCTTCAGTAGTTGTGTTTGCATCCAATGCTAAAGCAGTTGGAGCAGAACAAGTCGCATCTGTCGTTACAGTAACGGGTCCGTCCATTGTGCTAAGGTCACCTGCACTACAATCAGCTTGAACATAAACATCATAATCAGTAGATGCCGTCAAGCCGGTAATTGTGTAAGGATTAGTTCCGGTAGCAACAGTTGTACCTGCACTAGTTGGATCAAAACCAGGAGCACCGTAAATGAGATTCCAAGCTGTAGCGGTTCCGTTTTCTGTCCAGCTGAAAGTTGCTTCAGTAGTTGTGTTTGCATCCAATGCTAAAGCAGTTGGAGCAGGACAAGTGATTTCGAGTAATTCGACATCATCAATGCCAAATCCGTAATAGGTTGCTGCTGAATAGGTCTGATAAAAAGCAATATAAATATCTTGACCATTGTAAGCTGCTAAACTTAGTGCATGTTTTGTCCAAGATGTATTGGTACAATCAAAAGTTCCTAAGTTATCTGTAAAGCTTCCAGGATCAGTATTGGTTATTGAAACCAGAACATCATAAGTGTTATTATTAGATGTGCTTTCAACAATGTCGTACCATTCAATGAATAAGTTTGCAGAATTTACGCCAATTTGCGGAGTAATCAGGTAATCCTCATTATTACCCATACCATGTGCTGTCCAGCTACCTGAATGTGGAGTAATGTAAGAGTCATCCTGCTCCCAGGTTGTTCCGTCACTGTCATTGTCAACAACTGTCCAACACCAGGTTGTCCAGTCGCCGTCAAAGTCTTCTGTCCATGGGAAAGTAGAAATGATGCTGCAATCTGCATCTGTCGTTACAGTAACAGGTCCGTCCATTGTGCTAAGGTCACCTGCACTACAATCAGCTTGAACATAAACATCATAACCAGTAGATGCCGTCAAACCGGTAATTGTGTAAGGATTAGTTCCGGCAGTAACAGTTGTACCTGCACTAGTTGGATCAAAACCGGGAGCACCGTAAATGAGATTCCAAGCTATAGCGCTTCCGTTTTCTGTCCAACTGAAAGTTGCTTCAGTAGTTGTGTTTGCATCTAGGGTTAAACCGGTTGGAGTAGTACAGTCCGGAGTTTCTAGTACATCAACATTGTCAATGAATAAATCATTGTCTCCATTAGAGACTGTTGATTCAGCATAGATTCCAAATTTAACGATTCCTGTGTGTCCGCTAAGATCAAGTATAATGCGTTCACCAGCTGTGGCAATATTATCATATACATATGGAGAACCTACATTGTCCCAAATTGCAAGTGTATTTGCAGATGTCCAGGTTGCACCACCGTCAGTAGATACTATAACAGCAAACTTATCATCCGGAGCAGCAGTAGCAGCACCAGTACCAGCATAAGCTGTTAATGCAAGGTCAAATTCTAACTGCATTGGAGTTGAACCGTCACCAAGATCAATTTCGGGTGTCATTAACCATTCTTCACGAGCTGTCCCATATACATTTACTTTTGCAGCACCGGTTGTACCGACATTGGCAAAGCCGTCATCAGCCCATGCACTTGAAGTTGTTGATGTGAATGATACTGGATCAGCGAGTATTCCGGCAGCTTCTGACCAACAATTAGGTACATAAGATGTGAAATCTTCGGAGAATGGAGTCGTGTAAACACCACAATCAGTAGTGAAGCTTACGGGTCCGTCCATTGTGCTAAGGTCACCGCCACTACAATCAGCTTGTACATAAACATCATAATCAGTAGATGCCGTCAAAGCGGTAATTGTGTAAGGATTAGTTCCGGCAGCAACGGGAGTACCTTCAGTTAAAGGATTAAAACCGGGAGCACCGTAAATGAGATTCCAAGCTATAGCGCTTCCGTTTTCTGTCCAGCTGAAAGTTGCTTCAGTAGTTGTGTTTGCATCCAATGCTAAAGCAGTTGGAGCAGGACAAGTGATTTCTTCGATTGCAAGCTTGTCAACAAATAAATTGTCTGAACCGTAGTCACTGGATCCTATGATACGAATTTGCGTAGTTGCATTAGCACCTGTAAGTATCATGCTTTCAGAATTCCAACCGCCATTCCCATCATATTCATGATAGAAAATTTCATTCCATGTAGAACCGTTAGTTGTCATTTCAACTTTAAGCCAGAGGATTGGGTCAGCTGACCAACCGTCCATCCAGAAGTCAAAACTGAGGGTTGGATTAACAGCTCCATCCATATCAATGACATCTGTTGTCATAGTGGTTGTGTTACCACTTGATGCATTGTAAACATCAAACATAGCAGCAAGTAATCCTTCGGTTACAGAGCCGGGACCATAAGATGATCCGTCATCAGATTCCCAAACGGATGTACTGGTTCCGTCAACTGTCCAGTTTGCAAGTGGCCATGTTTCATAAGTCTCATAGAAAGGAAGCGCTAAAGAGCCTCCACCACCCATGGTAAATGTACCAACAGGCATAGGGTTTGTAGCACTTGCATTGTCTGAAAAACCAATAAGTGCACCGTTTGCAAATGTCCAATCAGCTTCTGTGAAGGTTGCTGAAGCGGTAGTGCCATCAACACGGTAGGCCCATCCGTCCTCGTATTCCCATGTAGTGCCGTTACCATCAACGTTTATGTCACCAAAAACATCATATGCAGTGCCACCATTAAACAGCTCTACGGCGTCATCACCATTGATGCCAGCCATGGCATCTGCGTAGTCAGGAGCAAATCCAAAGTAGTTCGTAAATTCGGTTGTTTCACTTGCAACGTAAATAAAGTCGCCTGCTGTCGCAGCAACAGCAGGGAAGGTGAATTCTTCACCATCTGTGCCACCACCATTGTTTGCGGAACCAAGACCGTAGGTGCTGAGGTCGGCTATGTCATTCACGACATAAAGCTCTATTGCTTTTGGCAAACCTCCTGTGAGATCACCATCAGCAACCCCTGTAATCATGAGGTCTTGAGCTGTTAGGTTAAACGAAAGCCCGAAAGACAGCAGCAATGCTATCAAGGGCGTAAAAATAAATTTTCTCATAAGTTTAAATTTAAATTAAAAAATATAATTAATTGTTTACTCTATCCTAGTTTGCTAAGATACATAATTTTTTAATTGATATCGAAAAGAATTCATGATTATTCGCATGAATTGTTTATATCTTATGTCCTTTTAACGGAACTTACTTTTAAAAATTGAGTGTTTTCAAGTGTTGCGGGAATAAAAAGTCATCGATCTGTGGATACAAATCTAAACGATTGATTTTATGGATATTTACAATGTTACTAATTTTATTTCAAT
>Ga0307990_1002126_pt1 | contig 16078 bp, 16 predicted proteins | sample EllFjometagen129_FD_203168 | JGI IMG/M metagenome (GOLD analysis project Ga0307990, IMG submission 203168) | Marine microbial communities from Ellis Fjord, Antarctic Ocean - #129 | ecosystem: Environmental > Aquatic > Marine > Unclassified | place: Southern Ocean | collected 2014-10-08
CGGACGATTTCATAGTGATCTTTGAGTGTGGAAAACGGGCAGGTTTCAGAGCTATTCGATTGCCGAAACTTCAGACAGGTTCCGCAAGCAAAGAAAATTCCGCCTTCTTTGAGAATGGATTCCGTAATGGCTTTAATGTCAAATGCTGGGTCTTGGATTTGGTCAATTTCGACGCCGCAACCTGAAAGGAAAATTTTAACATGATCGCCTTCCTTCAGACTATAAAGCGCCAATCTTAATACATTAAAAACAGCTTCTGGATCTGTTTGTGTAATGACTATTCCAAGTTGCATGGAATCTCCTTTTTTTGGATGGAGTGGAGCATTTTTTGTAAAGCCTGATCGAGTTCTGGCGCTGCCGCTAGAATGCTCTCGCCACGCGAATAGGCTTCGGCAATGGCTCGCGATTCCGGAATTTGAAGCAGTAGAGGAATCTTTTCCTGAGTGCAGTATTGAACCACCCGGTCGTCGCCGGCATCGGAGCGGTTGATCACTACGCCGAATGGAATTTCCAATTTTCGTGTGGTTTCCACGGCGAGCTCCAGATCGTTCAGTCCGAACGGGGTCGGTTCCGTCACCAGAATCACGTAGTCCGCGCCGTTGACGGCGGCGAGCATCGGGCAGGAGGTGCCGGGCGGACAGTCGATGAGAACTGGTAGCGCTGGATCGGCCGATTTTTTTACCGCGCGGATGAGCGGCGGAGCCATGGCGCGGCCGATATCGAGTCGACCCTCGGTCAATTGGATGGTTCCAAGTTTTCCGGTTCGGATTTTCCCGATGGGGCGGGGTTCCTCGGTGATTGCCTTTTCGGGGCAGGTTAGCGTGCACCCGCCGCAACTGTGGCACAGTTCGTCAAAGATCAGAACGCTTGTCCCCGCCACGGCGAGTGCGTTGAATTGGCAGTGTTTTGCGCAGAGTCCGCATCCGGTGCAGAGCGAGGAGTCGACTCGCGGAACCGGAACGGTCACCGTTTCCTCTGTGGAGTTTTCTAAGGGCAGAAAAATGGAGGCATTCGGTGCTTCCACGTCGCAGTCGAGCAACTGAACCGGTCCATCCCAGACCTGTGCCAGAGCTACCGACAGCGTGGTTTTTCCTGTTCCGCCTTTTCCTGATGCGATCGCCAGTTTCATGTTATGAGATCCTTTGGTTATGGAGAAGCGCGTGGCTTCCCAGCGGGCATTTGGCGGTTTCTGCCACCACCGGGCATTTCACTTTAAATAGAAAGAAGAGGTTCGGGCAGGGCGAGCCGCCGAGGGTTTCAAAGTTCCCCTGTCCTTTGGAAATAATCAGGTCGGCATCCTGAAAACAGCGCTGAAAGGCATCGTTGCACTCCTCCAGAATGGTGCCAGGGGCATCGGAACCGTTGTCGATGACCGTCGTGATTTGGTCGAGGCCGGCGGTTTGTGCGTCGATGCGGGTGGCATCGTTGATGATGGGCCGCCCGCGAACAGCAACGGTGACCCGTTCCCCTCCCAGCTGCTCGATCAGCAACCGGTCGAAGATAATTTCGCCCGCATTATCTGCCAGATATAGAATCCGTTTGGCAGAGGAAACGGCCGATCGAAAGGCCTTCAGGTCGCCGGTCAGTTCGACGTCGGCGGCATGTTTTAATGCATCGAGGATATCGGCTTCACTCAGACCACTTTTGGCTCCGAGATCAATGATGTTCCCCGCGATGGCTAGATGGGCCGCTTCGATGAGCGGGTCGCTGGACTCTTGAACCTTTTTCTCCAGCGGGGGAAGCAGATCAAGCGCCAGTTGATTATGAGCCGCTTTATCCGCTTCATACGGATCGTCGACCCCTGTGATTTTTCGGAGACGACGGTGAATCCGCTGCGCCAGAGCCGGCGGGGAGAGCGAGAGATCCATCTCGCTGATCCATTGCAGCACTTCGCGAAGCATCTGCTCATGAATTGCGGGATCGTCGGTCACCATTCGGCAGGCATCGAGCGTTTGACGCACGAAGCAGGGAATACAATCTAAAGATGTGCGCATAGGGGGTTCCTGTTACGGGGTATTTTTAATGAGAGAGTCTTCGAGTTGACCGTGTATTGCCGGTTGAAGAGTGTAGATTTTCGATTGAAGTGCAGAAGTCCTCCGCTCGCTAATCGTCAATCTAAATTTGGCAATCAACCCTGTCATTAGACCCAGTGTCCTTCTACATCGGCCGCCTGCGCTGCAGTGAGTTTCCCCTGAAGATATTGATCTAGCGCCTCCTGGACGGTAGCGGCAGAGGAGGGGTAGACCGCAATTTTTGATGCGTTCAAAATGCGGAAAGCCTTCGGGCCGCAGTGGCCGGAAACAACCGCTTTCGTTCCGGTGGCCGCGACATTCTGCGCCGACTGAATTCCGGCGCCTTGTGCAGCGTTTAGATTTTGTTCGTTGGACTCATAGGTCGTCTCTTTGGTTTCGCTATCCACGATTAGAAAGCCGGGAGCCCGGCCAAATCGGGTGTCGAGCGGGGCGGAGAGATCCTGTCCTGCTGTGGTAAATGCTATTTTCATATTTGTTCCTATTTATATTTTCACGTCAGAGCAACGGACGGTGCGCCGTTGCCCCGGCGCGATTTGAAGTGATCGACAGTAGCTTTTTTTACTCACTATCTCCGAGCACTTCGATTTGCTGCTGAATGCGGTTCATTTGCTCCTTGAGGGCGGAGATCTGATCCGTTTTGTTCAGCGGTTCGACAGGTGCCTGTGGCGCAGTTTCCCCTCCGGCGAAAAACCGGTTGCGAAATCCGCGTCCCATTCCCATTCCGCGGCCAAAGCCGCCTCTGCCCATTCCGGTTCTGGGGGCGTTGATGCTGGCACAGTCTCCCATGCCGCGTCCCGTCATTGGGCCTGCGCCCATGGGTCCTGTTCTGTCTGCTCCTGGCATTTTATTTCCCTCCATGTTTGTGTTCTTCAATGCCGATGGCTTTGCCCAGCACAAGGGCCTCGGCCACCTTTTTATGCGCACGTTTCAGGATGGCACCCAGCGTTTGGCGCGAGACGCCCATCTGCTCCGCGGCTTGTTTCTGATACATTTCTTCCAAGTCAGTTAGTCGGATGGCTTCGAGTTCATCAGCGGCCAGTTCGACGCTTTCGAGTTCACGCATCGGGATGCCGCGCGGCTTGAAATAGGTCGAGGAAGCCCGGCAACCGATCTGTCTTTTTATTTGAGGTCTTGGCATGACTAGTTTTTGGCATATGCCATAAACCGTGTCGATCATTTTTTGTATTCATTTATAATTCGCTTCCAATGGTTGTAACTTTTCGGTTCACTGCCCGCCCTATGAGAAAACCGAACAGTCGATATGTCGCCGCAAAAATCATCGCTCAGTGGATGGATGACGAAAGTTTTCCGGATCGCTTGTTGGCGACCGTCCAGGAGGACCGTGCCTTTATCACTGAAATGGTCTACGGCGTGGTGCGCCGCAAGGCGACGCTAGAGTACATCGCACAGAAGTTCGTGCCGCGTCGCCCGGAAAATTTTGTGCTCGCCGCTCTCTACGTCGGCATTTACCAGCTTTGTTTCATGGATCATGTCGAGCAATTCGCCGCGGTTCACGAAACCGTCGAAGTGGTGAAGAGTAGTCGCCATGAAGATGCCGTGCGCGCCGCAGGCATGATCAATGCCGTTCTGCGCAACGTGCAGGATGAGCGCGAGGCGATTCTCAAAAACCTGACGCGCCAGCCGGATGAAATCCGCACGTCACATCCTGAACAGTTGATCCATCGCTGGACCAAGCAGTATGGTGAAAGCGATACGCGGAAGCTTTGCGAGTGGAACAATGTTCCGGCCGAAACCATTCTTCGCATCGAGACCGAACGCGTTACGCCCGCCAATTTTATGAAAGAGCTGGAAGTGGCTGGGATTGATGCCACGCCGCATCCGTTCAAATGCCTTTCCGCCTTTGTGACGCTTCCGCGCGGCGTGCCGGTACCGAAGGTGCCCGGATTTGAAGAGGGCTGGTTTACGGTGCAGGATCCTGCAACGTCCGTCTCCGTGGAGCTACTCGACCCGCAACCGGGGGAGAGCGTATTGGATGCTTGTGCTGCGCCGGGCGGAAAAACCGCAATGATCGCCGGATTTATGGAAGGCGAGGGCGAATTGGTTGCCATGGATGTGCACGACGACCGTCTGGATACGCTCGCCGATACGCTGAAACGCACCGGATGGGATTTTGCTGAAATTATCAAAGGCGATGCCACCCAGGGTTTTCCAACCCTTGGAAAAACCTTCGATGCAGTATTGGTCGATGCCCCTTGTTTAAATACCGGTGTGCTCCGCCGCCGAGTCGATGCCCGCTGGCGCATCACGCGCGACCGCATTGAAACGCTCAAGAAAACCCAGTGGAAGATTTTGACCGCGATGTCCAAAGCGGTGAAGCCGGGCGGACGGTTGGTGTACAGCACGTGTAGTTTGGAGCAGGAAGAAAACGAAGAGCTGGTGAACCGTTGGGCGCGCGAGCATAGCGAGTTTCGCCTTGTGAAAGCCAAGCGCCTTTTTCCGCCGAAGTCCGGCACCGACGGGGCCTATGCCGCGTTGCTCGTGAGAGCTTAATTTCGGAGTGCTCCGGCAAACGAAATGCGACGGAGCTTTTCAAAGCGGCCTCGCGCTACGCTTGCGTCCGCACTCCAGATTTTTTTCTGTTCCCATCTCCCCTTTCCCTGCCTATAGTCCGCCTCTATGAAGGCAATGGATAAAAATCTCTCGAGCGAAGTGGTCCGCTGGCAGGAAAAACTGTTTAAACGGTCGATCCGCCGGCAGATGCGGCTTCAGAAAATCAAGCAGCTCCTCGGTGCAGTTTCGAATCAGCACTGTTTGGAAATCTGTGCGGGCGACGGAGTGATCAGCGAGCAGCTTCAGTTGGATGGCGGGATCTGGACAACTCTCGTTCCCAACGCGGAAGCAGAGGCTGCGCTGAGCTATTTTGTGAAAAACAATGTGCGGGTTCTCCAGAACGAAATCATTGACGCCCCCGATCAGAGTTTCGATGCGGTGGTGATTGTCGATGCGCTGGAGCGGATGCGCGATGACCGGGCCTTTATCAAGGAGTGCCACCGCGTTCTCAAAACGGATGGGCGGCTAATCATCAGCGTGTCGCGTAAAATGGCATTTTGCCTCGGGGCTTGTCCGATACGTTCAATACTTGGCCTGTCCTGGAAACGCAGGGGGATGGCGCGTTCCGGATATGCCAATGGCGATTTTTTTGATGTTCTCAAGGATGGGTTTGATGTGCCCGAAACCGCTTCTTATTCGACCTGTTGCGTCGAAGTGCCTGGGTTGCTGTGCGAAGCGGCAGCAAACAAGCTGGCCGGAGGACCCTACAATATGCCGACGGCCGATGCCGACACGGAGGCATTTTATCACTATACGAAGCTGGTTGCCCTCGGCACGCTGATCTACCCGCTGATGTGGCTTTTATCCAAGCTGGAGGGGATTCTTCTCTTTGTGATGCCGGGGCATAATCTGGTCGCGAAAACCAAGCGACGCGTCTGGCGCGAGCGGCGGACTCCCATTCTAATGGATGGCCGCTCTATCGCCGAGGCCGCCCTGAATACCAAGATTGGAACCGCCGCGGCGTTCTAAGCGTTGGAATGATGGATTGCTGGGTTAATGGAAATGTAGCCGCGATCCGTGATCGCGGATTTGGAGAATACAATGATCAGTCATGAAGTGGATTACGAAATTATGGGCAGCGATCTTCAGATTGTAGAAATCGAAAATCTGCAATCATCAATTTTAAATCATAAGCGTTGACACCTTGGAACGAATTGGTAGGGTGTTCCGCTCTTTTTAGAATTTCTGGAGATTTGAACAATGAAACGTACATGGCAACCCTCAAAACTGAAACGCGCTCGTAAACACGGCTTCCGCAAACGCATGGAAACCGCTGATGGTCGTGCCATTCTGAAACGTCGTCGTCAGAAAGGCCGCAAGATCCTGACTGTTTCCGACGCATAAACAACGAGCCGGAGGACTCCCGGTGATTGGAAATACCCTTTCCAAAAAACAGCGACTGACGAAAGCCTCTCTATTCAGGGAGGCTTTTGCGCAGAAAAGAAGCTTTGTCGGGCGTTTGATGGTGCTCTGGCTTCGCGAAGGCGAGGGCGCAGCCCTTCGTCTTGGCGTGGTGACGAGCAAGAAAGTCAGTAAGCGCGCAGTCGATCGCAATCTGGGCCGTCGTCGTTTGCGCGAAGCGTTTCGTGCGAATCGCGACAAATTCCACGGCGACCCGTCTTCGCCCGGAGGCTCCGACGTGGCAGGTGTGGATCTCGTTATCATTGCCCGACGAAACATCCTAAAGGCCACGCAGGCCGAGGTGGAATCCGAATTGCTTTGGCTCGCCTCGAAAATGGGACTCTTAAAATAATGCGGCGCCTGCTCATAGCGTTGGTTCGGGGCTACCAGATGTTGATCTCGCCCTGGCTCCCGAAGTCGTGCCGTTTTTATCCCACTTGTTCTGATTATGCGATTGAAGCGCTCAATAGATATGGCATGATGCGCGGTCTTTGGCTGAGCCTCAAGCGCATCAGTCGATGCCATCCATGGAATTCGGGCGGGGTTGATCCTGTGCCGGAAACCAGCCGCCTTCGCCGAAAGGCTTCGGCGGGCCATGGAGGACGGAGATCAGAAGACAGAAGTCAGAAGCCGACTTGAACGGGTTCAACAATTTTTCCGCCAAGGGCGGATCTGCCGACGGCAGAAACGAAAGAGTATAACATATGAAAAAAAATGATTTTATAATCGTCGCCATCCTTGTCGTCATGATGTTCGGCTGGATGAAATATTATCCCGCGATTGAAAAGAAATATTTCCCTCGCCCCGAACAACCGGCTGTGGAAGAGAACGTAGAGGCGACGTCCCCGTCGCCTCAAGCGGCAGAAGAGTCTGCACCTGTTCTGGCGGCACCGACATCGGTGAAAGAAAACGCGACGGGGACGTCGCGTCTACAGGAAGAAATTGAAGATCTCGCACCGGAACAACAGTTGATTCTTTCCAACGGCCAGATCGAACTGAACGTCTCTTCGCACGGAGGCGCCGTGGTTTCCGCCGTGCTCAAGGACTATCCTGAGCTCAACGAAGAGGACAGTGGCCCGGTCGTTCTCGATTTTGCCGCCGCGCCCGCGCTGCGTTATGACGGGTTGCCGCTCTCTGGCGGAACGCTTGAATACGAAGGTGAAGGCCTGCGCTATACGGCTTCGCTCGGAGAGGGGCGGGTTTTTGAGCGTCTTATCTTTTTGGACGGTGAATATCTGCTGACGGTTGAAGACTCGTTCGTTAACAACAGTGATATTCCCTGGGCACTTCCTGAATTGCGTCTGCCGACCGGCCCCATGAGTAACCCGACGAACACCACCGCCATGCGAGGTATGACCACGCTGGGCGTGGACGTCTTTGCACCCGCCGCCGGCGTCACTCACTTCGGAAAGAAGTTTCGGAAGATGGCGAAGGGTCTCCAGCAGTTCACCTCCACTCCGGAAATGATCGCACCCGTTGCGCCGACTGCGCCGCAGGCAGCGGGCTGGATCGCCGCCAAAAGTAAATTCTTCGTTCAGATTCTAACGCCCGAAGGCGGCGCCGCAGCTTTTGACCTTTCGGTTCGCCGCGAAGGCGAAGGCAAAAAGATGGCCCCGTCCGAAGTTTCCGCCGCGCTTCAGTTCGACCCAGAACTGATCGGTGCGAACGAAACCTTTACCCGCTCAACTCAAGCCTATATCGGCCCCAAAGATTTTGGATTCCTTAAAACGCAGGGCATGGAACAAACCGCGGTGATGGAGTTCAAAAGCGTCGGCTTCTGGAAATTCATGAATCCGGTGATGTACCCAATCAAAAGGGCACTCCTTTGGGGTTTGATTCATTTTGCTCCGTTTGGCAATTACGGAATCGCCATCCTACTTCTCACCGTCATCATCCGTGTCATATTTTGGCCGCTCACGCACAAGGGTACGGAGAGCATGAAACGCATGCAGGCGCTTCAGCCGCAGATGAAGGAAATCAAAGAGAAGTACAAAGACAACCCGCAGCGCGTCCAGCAGGAGACCATGGCGCTCTATAAAGAGAACAAAGTCAACCCGATGGGCGGCTGCCTGCCGATGTTCATTCAGATTCCCGTCTTCATTGCGCTTTTCGCGGTGTTGCGTAGCGCCATTGAACTGCGCTTTTCCGGATTCCTATGGATCAGCGACCTTTCCGAGCCCGAGAATCTTTTCGCGGGCATGATCCCCATTGTCGGTTCACTCAACATTCTTCCGCTTTTGATGTCCGCCACCATGATGTGGCAGCAGAAGCTCACCCCGACCGCGGGCGACGCTCAGCAGCAGAAGATGATGGCCGTCATGATGCCGATCATGATGCTCTTCTTCTTTTACTCCATGCCCTCCGGTCTCGTCCTTTACTGGACGACCAGTCAGGTGCTTATGATCGCGCAGATGTTGATCAAAAAGAAAAAAGATGCGTAAGTGTCTGTGGATAAATAAAAAGGAGTTCGTATGGCTAATGTAATGAAAGCACTGAAAGAAGAGATTGCTCGGATTTCACGGAGCGAAATCAAAGCGGCACTCGCGCCGATTAAATCTGTCAACGCGAGCCAGCGAAAATATATCGCCGACCTTCGCCGTCAGGTGGCCGAGTTGGAAAAAGAAAACAAGAACATCATCCGTCAGGTTGAAAAACTGGGCGCGACAATGCCGCAACCGGAGCCGGAAGAGGATATCGGACGCGCATGGATCACCGCCGCGGGCGTTCGCTCCATGCGCAAGCGACTGCGCCTTTCGCAGAATGCCTTTGCTGAACTCGCCGGGGTAAGCCTTCCGACGGTGGCCAATTGGGAATCGTCCAAAAACCAAGGCAAACTCAAAATTCGTCGCAAAGCGGTTCTCGCTCGTCTGCTCGAAATCAAAAGCATGGGCATTCGCGACCTGAAAAAAGAAGACTAAACAGAGCCTCTTTTTGAGGTGTCAAAATGGCCTTTTCCAACCTTTGGACCTGAGGTATTCCGAGCGTGCTTTTTGGTATTCCGAAAAGAAACGATCTGAAGGGGAGTGGCAAAAAGCCGTTTCTTTTTTTCCAAAGGTTGGAAAAAGGGGTACACTCCTTTTAGAAAGAAGGAGGAGATTATGAAGGCAATACGTATTATTTCACTTTTAATGGCAGCCCTGTTATTGGCGGGTTGTGTCTCCAGTAAATCCGGCGAAGTGTATGCACGCGATGAAGCCCGTCAGGTGATGACCGTTGAGCTCGGCGTAGTTGAGTTTGTTAAAGAGGTTCAGGTTGAAGGTGCCAAATCCGGTCTCGGAACGGCTGGCGGCGCGATTATTGGCGGCGTGGCTGGCGGTACCATCGGCGGCGGTAGAGGGTCAACCCTCGCGGCTCTCGGCGGCGCAGTACTGGGCGGAATCGCCGGAAACATTGCTGAAGAAAAACTAACCGACTTCAACGGCCTTGAAATCACTGTAAAGCTTGATGGCGGAAAAGCGATTGCGGTGGTGCAGGCTAATGATGTCATGTTCGTGGTGGGTGATCGGGTTCGTGTGCTGACGACCCGCAACGGAACCACTCGCGTCGAAAAGTAGAGGGAATATCGAACACAAGCGTATTCGCGCAGGGGCTTCCAAAGGAAGCAGTGAGCGAAGTGAACGGCAACGACCGCAGAGTGTAGAAGTTTTTTAACTTCGGAGTTCAATATTCCTTGTTCGATATTCTACATTCTGTCCATATCTTATGGACATTGAACCCAAATCTCTAAATACGTATGCCCTCGATGTGCTGGGTTGCAAAGTCAACCAGTACGACGCGCGGCAAATTGCCCGCCTGCTCGAAGGCTTTGGCTTGCGCGAGGCGAATGGCCCGGCCTGCCCCGCCGGAGGCCTTGGGGCCTGCCCCGCCGGAGGCCTTGGGGCCTGCCCCGCCGGAGGCCTTGGGGCCGATCTGGTCGTTGTGCACACCTGCGGGGTGACGGCTACCGCCGTTCAAAAATCCCGCCAGACCCTCCGCCGCCTGATCCGAAAAAATCCGGGTGCCGCGGTTTTTTTGACCGGTTGCGCCGCCGGCGAAGAGATTATTGCGAACTTGGAGCACGTGGATGCGCGCGTCGCCGCCGGAGCGGGGTGGGTACAGATGCTCGCCGATGAGCTTCAGACCTTTTCTCTGCCCAATCCAGATTTTCATCTGCCGGAAAATGCGGATGAACTTCCTGTTGAAACCTTTGGTAAACAGACCCGCGCATTTTTGAAAATTCAGGATGGGTGCGATGCGGCCTGTGCGTATTGCATTGTGCCCTGTCTTCGTAAAATGCCGCGCGACAAGTCGATTGCCGCCGCCGTCGCTGAAGCCGAAACGTTGGTGAAGCATGGCTATAAAGAAATCGTCATTACCGGCGTCCATGTCGGCCTCTATGGTCGAGGGACGGATGTATCGCTATACGATATATTGGCTAAAATATTAAACGTTCCAAACATCGGAAGAATCCGCATGTCGAGTTTGCATCCGTCGGAGCTGACAGATGAACTGCTCGCGGTTTGGACCTCGTCGCCCAACGTGATGCCGCATCTACATCTTTCGCTTCAGTCGGGTTCCAGTTCGGTGCTGGAGCGAATGGGGCGGGGTTACACCTCGGATGAGTACGCCGCCGCCGTCGCCCGCGCCCGTGCTGTCCTCGACCATCCCGCGATTACCACCGATGTGATCGTCGGGTTTCCCGGTGAAACAGATGAGGAGTTTGAGGAAACCTTCGAATTCTGTAAACAGATTGGGTTTTCGCAGATGCACATTTTCACCTTTTCGCCGCGGCCCGGAACCCGTGCCGCCGAAATGCCAGACCCTGTTGATCCGCACGTCGCGCAGGGGCGTCATCAGCGGCTCGTCGATCTCGCGAAGGAAATGAGTACCACGTTTAACCGGACATTTATCGGGCAGACGGTGGATGTGCTTGTCGAAGGCTACAAAGGCGGCATTTGCTCCGGCGGTTCGGAACACTACGTCTCCACGAGTTTCCAAGGGTTGCCTGCCCTGAGCTCCGCCGAAGGGGAAAAACAAAAAAGAACCGTCGTTTCCGTTAAGATTTCGACCGCCTCTGCCCAAGGGCTTATCGGCGAAGCCATAAAGTAGAACGAGCGTCTCGCTCGTTTAGTTGCAAGCGGGATACTTGCTCTACGTTGAGTAGACGGCGAGGCTGTGTGGCGGCAGGGTGAAGCCCTCCGTCGGTGCGGTGCTCAACTTTTTTTTCCAATCCTTGGAAACCTCAAACGAAACGTCATGATCCTCGTTGTTGATGAGGATCAGAAGTTCGTCTTTCCCGAGTAGCCGCATGCCGATGGCATGGCCGTGATGCCAATCAACTTCGGTTCCGTTTGGGCCGATCCATTCCACGTCGCCGTTGCCGGTGAGAAATGTTTTGCGGCGAAGAACGGGATGTTTTTTGCGGAGCGCGATGAGCTGCTTGGTGAAGCTGAACAGCTCGTGGTTGGTTTCGAGCAGGCTCCAGTCGACCCATGAGATGTCATTATCCTGACAGTAGGCATTATTGCTTCCGCGCTGTGTGCGGCCGAATTCATCACCGGCGGTGAGCATGGGTACGCCTTGCGAAAGCAAGAGGGTGGCGAGCAGGTTTTTCTGTTGTTGCAGGCGGCGAGCCTGAATGGCCGGGTCGTCCGTGGGGCCTTCGATGCCAAAGTTGACGCTGTCGTTGTGGTTTTCGCCATCGCGATTTTCTTCGTGGTTGTCTTCGTTGTGTTTCTCTTCGTACGCAACGAGATCGGCGAGGGTGAAGCCGTCGTGTGAGGTGATGAAGTTAATGCTTTTGAGTGGGGAGCCACTTTTGTGTTTATAGAGGTCTGCGCTGCCGGTCAGGCGCGTGGCGAGGTCGCCGACGGCGTGGTTCCGGTTCCAGAAGCGGCGGGCATCGTCGCGGAATTTCCCGTTCCAGTCCGAAAAGCGTTTGCCGGGGAAGTGGCCAACTTGATAGCCGCCGCAGTCCCACGCTTCGGCGATCAGTTTGACGTTTTTGAGCGCAGGCTCTTTTTCCAAGGCTTGGAAAAGCGGCGGTTTTTCAAGGAGTTCGCCGTCTTCGCCGCGACAGAGTGCGGTGGCTAGATCGAAGCGGAAGCCGTCGATGTGCATTTCTTTTGCCCAGTATTTCAGGCTTTCGATGATGAACTGTTTGGCGACCGGATGGTTGGCGTTGAAGGTGTTGCCGCATCCGCTCCAATTTTGATAGGTGCCCTCCGGACTCTGTATGTAGTAGGCCTCTTCGTCCAGAGCCCGGAAATTATAGATGCCCTCGTCTTTTTCGCCTTCGGCGGTGTGATTGAAAACGACATCGAGTATGACTTCGATTCCGGCGGCGTGTAGCGCTTTGACGAGTGTTTTGAATTCAGCGACCGCCGCGCCGGGCTCGGCGGAGTGCGCGTAGCCGCTCATGGGGGCGAAGAAGGAGCGGGTGCTGTAGCCCCAGAAATTGAGTAAGTTTTTGCGATTTGCGCACCCGATAAAATACTCGAGCTCGTTGAATTCAAAGAGGGGGAGAAATTCGACGGCGGTGATGCCGAGCTCTTTGAGATGCGGAATTTTCTCGATGAAGTCGAGGTAGCTTCCGCCGCCGGTGAAGCCGCGCAGGTGGGCCTCGTAAATGACGGAGTTTTGAAGGGGAATGTTCGGTCGGCGGTCTTTGCCCCAGTCGAACTCATCGGAGACGATGACTCCTTTGGGGAACATTTTTCCACCCCTTGGAAAAACGCCGGCGGTGAAGCCATCGCGTTCGCCCCAGCGGTTCGGGGTGTGGACGGCTTTTGCGCAGGGGTCGAGTAGCCATGGGTCGGAATCGGCGCGGTAGAGGTAAAAGGAGCCCGCCTGCAAGCCGGAAACGTGAGCGTGGAAAAGACCCTCGGTACGGGTCATTTCGATTTCGCGCGCGGGCATTTCGGCGTCGGGCTCATCGAAGAGCATCAGCCAGAGTCGCTCTGTCGTGCTGTGAACGGTGAAATCTGCACCGTTTTTATTGAGTTTAACTCCACGTTTCATAAGAAGGGAGTTTACGCTACCTATTTTGAATTTCAACTTTTCCAAGGTTTGGAAAAAGTGAAGGAAACAGTTTCCAACCTTAGAGGCTTTCAGTAACGTGTTATTTCTTTTGGCTGAACCTGTTTGAGGACTTTATGGGCATAACACTTTTTATTCTTGGGCTGTTAGGCGGATTTTTGTCCGGCCTGTTGGGTCTGGGCGGCGCTGTGGTGATGATTCCACTGATGTTGTCCGTTCCGCCGCTGCTCGGGGTTGGGGACTTGACCATGAAGCAGGTCGCCGGACTTTCAATGCTCCAGGTTCTCGCTTCATCCGTTTCTGGGATCATCATCCATAAGAAAAATAATTTCGTGAACGGGAAGGTCCTGTTAAGCGTCGGAATTCCAATGGGAATCTGCGCGCTGGGGGGATCTTACTTTTCTAAATACATGGCCGATCGCACGCTACTGATCTTTTTTGGCCTGCTGGTGCTGGTCGCATTTTTCATGTTGTTGGCTCGCAAGCAGGAATCGGACGACGCGCCTGTTGAGGAATTCAAATTCCGGTTGATTCCCAGCGTTTTAATTGGGGTGTTTGTCGGATTTGTCTCTGGATCGGTTGGTGCGGGGGGCGGATTTATTCTAATCCCGTTAATGATTACCCTATTACGTGTTCCGTTGAAGGTGACCGTCGGGACGAGTCTCGGGATTGTATTCATCGGGGCGTTGACGGGATCTGTTGGAAAGCTCCTTTCGGCCCAGGTGAGTTTTCCTCTAGCTCTTCCTCTGATTCTCGGAGCAATTCCCGCCGCCCAGATCGGCGCGAGATATAGCAAAAAACTAAAGTCAAAAATCATTCATCGCATCCTGTTGGTTGTTGTATTGGCCAGCGCGATCAAGGTTTGGTGGAAAATCATCCTCGGTGGTAACTAAAAACGAACGAGAACCTTATTGGAAGTGAGCGGAGTCTTCAGTATATGTCTTACACGATGTCAAAAAACTCATACTACGTAACGACGCCGATTTACTATGTGAACGATCAACCGCATATCGGCCACGCGTACACAACGATTCTGGCGGATATTCTTGCCAGCTATCATCGACTGCTCGGAACGCCCACCTTTTTTCTGACCGGTACCGATGAGCACGGCCAGAAGGTCCAGCAGGCCGCCGAAAAAAACGGCCTCACCCCGCAGGAGCAGTGCGACCAAACCGTCGTTCGTTTTCAGGAGCTTTGGGAGCGGTTGGAAATCACAAACGACGATTTCATCCGCACGACCGAGCCGCGCCACAAAAAAATTGTGCAGGAGGTATTGCAGGATCTTTTTGATCGCGACGAGATTTACCGTGCTGAGTATGAGGGCTGGTACTGTGTCGGATGCGAACGCTTCTTTACAGAGAAGGATCTCGTCGAGGGCAAGTGCCCCGAGTGCGGCAAAAAGGTCGATGCGATTCAGGAAGCCAACTATTTCTTCCGGATGAGTAACTATCACGAGTGGCTCATCGACTATATTGAAACCCATCCCGAATTTATTCAGCCCGCTTTCCGCGCGAATGAAACGCTCGGGTTCTTGAAGAATAACGAATTGCAGGATCTCTGTATTTCGCGCCCCAAAAGTCGTCTGTCCTGGGGAATCGAGCTTCCGTTCGACCGTGAGTTTGTCACCTATGTCTGGTTCGATGCACTCCTCAACTACATCACCGCCATTGGTTACAAAACCGACGATGAGAAATTCAACCAGTGGTGGCCCGCGACTCAGCAACTGATTGGTAAAGATATTCTCACCACACATACCGTCTATTGGCCGACCATGCTCAAGGCGATGGGCGTGGAGCTTCCGCAGAGCGTCTTCGCGCACGGCTGGTGGCTGACCGGTCGCACCAAAATGAGTAAGTCGCTCGGCAACGTCGTCAACCCGATGGAAATGATCGAGCGCTATGGGGTCGATGCCTTCCGCTATTTCTTAGTCGCCGAAATGACGCTGGGTCAGGACGCCTCCTTTACGGAGCAGGCCTTTGTGAAGCGCTATAACAGCGACTTGGCCAATGATCTTGGAAATCTTGCCAGCCGTGTGCTCACGATGGTTGAGCGCTATTGCGACGGGAAAATTCCTGCGCCAGCGGCCGGAATCGACGGTGCGGATGGGGCGTTGAAGTCTGCGACTCAAACCGCTGTGCAGGAAATGCATAATTGCATCAGCACGATGAAGCTGGATAGCGGGCTTGCGCTAATCATGCGCGCGGTTCGAGAAGTGAACGTGTATCTGCAGGAGCGTGCGCCCTGGAGCGCGGCAAAAAGTGGAGAGATGGAATCTGTAAACATCACGCTGTATAATGCACTGGAATGCCTGCGCATCTGCGGGGCTCTTCTGTATCCCGTGATGCCGGAACGGATGGCGAAATTGCGCAACTCCCTCGGAATGGAAGAGGCCGTTCCTCAGCTCGATAAACTGAGTGAGTTCGGCGTGTTGACACCCGGAACTCCGATCATCCCCTTAGAAGCACCTTTGTTCCCGCGCGTCGAGGCACCTAAAGGTGAAGAGCCTCCGAAAAAATTGAAAAAGGAAAAACCCGTGACCGAGAAAACAGAAACCCCCGAAGGGGTCATCACCTATGATGACGTCATGAATGTGAAGCTGCGCACGGCAAAAATTTTGGAAGCCGAAAAGGTGGAGGGGGCGGATAAGCTACTGAAGCTTCAGGTTGAGGTCGGCGAAGAGAAACGCCAGCTGATTGCAGGGATTGCTCAGCACTATAGCGCGGAAGAGGTCGTCGGGAAAATCGTTGTGATTGTCGCGAACCTTAAGCCTGCGAAAATTCGCGGGGTTGAATCGCAGGGAATGATTCTTTGCGCTTCGGTTGGCGATCAGCTGAAGCTGATTACGGTCGATGGAGAATTGCCATCTAGCGGCGCAACCGTTAAATAAGGGAACGATGAAAACACTCGTCATAGTTCGGCACGGGGCCTTTTGCGCTTACCCCCGATTTTAGGGCCACCGGCTAAGGTGGAGTTTGCATCCAAAAACCAGTAGAACTGGAGGATGCAAATGAGTAAAAAAAGACGGACGTTTACAGATAAGTTCAAGGCCAAGGTCG
>Ga0307990_1002127_pt1 | contig 16078 bp, 12 predicted proteins | sample EllFjometagen129_FD_203168 | JGI IMG/M metagenome (GOLD analysis project Ga0307990, IMG submission 203168) | Marine microbial communities from Ellis Fjord, Antarctic Ocean - #129 | ecosystem: Environmental > Aquatic > Marine > Unclassified | place: Southern Ocean | collected 2014-10-08
CGCCGCGCGCTTTACAAAATTCACCCCGATAATCTGGCCATGATTGATGCCGCTCGCGCCGCCGGTGCGAGCGCGAAGTTTACCGGTTCCGGCGGGGCGATCGTCGGACTGTTCGATGACGACGCAGCCTATCAGCGCCTGAATGACGCCCTCACACCAATGGGCATTCACGTTCTTCGTCCGCATTTGATTTGAAAGGAGTCCTCATGATCCGCAAAGCAGTCATTCCCGCCGCCGGTTTCGGTTCCCGTTTTCTGCCGATAACCAAATCGCAACCCAAAGAAATGCTTCCGGTAGTCGACAAGCCGACCATCCACTATGTGGTGGAAGAGGCCGTTGCCTCCGGCATCACCGATATCTTAATGGTCATTGGCAAATCCAAACGCTCCATTGAGGAATATTTCGACCGCAATTTTGAACTCGAAGCTGAACTGGAGGCCAAGCAGAAGAACGATTTGCTTGAAGAGCTCCGCGGTATTTCTTCGATGGCGAACATCTGCTTTATCTGGCAGAAAGAACTCAAGGGGCTGGGCGACGCCGTTGCTCACGCCCGCTCGCACATCGGCAACGAGCCATTCGCCCTGCTGCTGGGCGATACCATTCTCCGTTCAAATACCGATGTGCCGGTTACCCGCCAGTTGATTGATGTCTACAACGAAAAACACGCCTCGGTGGTTTCGCTCGAAGAGGTGTCGAAAGAAAAAGTCTCCCGTTACGGCGTGATGGATGGAACACAGGAGGGCGACCGGCTCTACCGTGTGCATGATTTTGTTGAAAAGCCGGCGCCGGGTACCGAGCCATCCCGCTTGGTATTCGCGGGCCGCTATGTGTTCACTCCCGAAATTTTTGACCATCTTGTCGAAACTAAGCCTGGCAAAAACAATGAAATCCAGCTGACCGATGCCATGCGCGCCATGGTTCAGGATCGGCCGATGTATGGACGCCATATCGAAGGCCGTCGTTTCGATATTGGCAACAAACTGGATTACATCAAAACCAATATAGAGTTTGCACTGCAGCGCGACGATCTGCGCGACGAACTGGGTGAATTTATCAAGGCCACAGCGAAGGAGCTGTCATGAGCGAAACCAAACCCGAGTGGACGCCCGAGCTGGACAAAGAAAACTCTGCCGCTGTCTGGGCGCACATGATCCCTTTCCTCGGCTGGCTTTTGATGATGAGCTTGCTCGGCGACCCGTCCGGCATGCGGTACCTCTGGCAGACAGTCGGCGGACTCATTCTGCTGTTTATTTTCCGTCCGTGGCGCTGGTATTCCAAACCGAAACTCAGCAGCCTGCCGCTGGCCATTGCCGTTGGCGTGCTCGTTTTCGTTTTCTGGGTCGGGCTGGAATCCGAATTTTTTAAAAGCGCACTCCCTAGAGTCAGCACATTCTATGAAAAATATTTTGTCGATCTAATCCATGTGGTTTCCTTTAAGGACGGCGTCCACCTCGGAAGTCTACGTGAACCGTTGGAGGTTGGCGCAAACGGACTGCATCACTACGACCCGCGCACGACCGGCTGGCCGCTATTCTGGGTGCACATGCTCGGCACAACCATCGTGATTGGTGCCATCGAGGAATTTGCCTTCCGCGGCTTTCTTTATCGCTGGATGCAGGGCAGCCCCTTTTTCAAAAAAGACATCGGAGTGATGAACCCGAATATGTGTATTCTGGTTTCTGTCGTGTTTGCGGTGGAACACAATGAATGGGTGATGGGTTTTCTGTGCGGACTGATGTTCACCTGGGTGATTGTAAAGACGAAGGACATCTGGGCCGGGATTTTCGCTCACGCGCTTACTAACGGTTTGCTTGGCTGGTACGCCGTCCATACCGGCGCCTATTGGTTTTGGTAGCCAACTGCGTTGGAGCTTGCTGGTTTTGCCAACGATTGCAGAACTTGATGATCTGGTTTCTCTAATAAATATTTACAAATCGTTTAACATGATGTATTTATAGAATTATTTGTCCCAGACGTTTAAACGTTAGGGATGCTTGTTAAAAAAATGTAGGACAGGAACGGTTGAAAACGTTGGCCACTCACTCTGGTCGTTGAATTCCTGAGGAAAGCCTCGCTTCACGTCCAGCCGTTTATTGTAAATTTTCACGGTAGACTCCGGTTGGAAGGGCGTTGTTCGTTCCGACCCTGCAAAACAATGAGAAAGCGTGAAAATCTTTAGCGTTAGAGCCCGAGGATTTTTCCGCACCGTTCCTTCAATCGTTGTAGTGGCAGTTTGATTTTCACGGGGGTTTTATCCATTAGAATCAGAGCGCCATCCGCATCTTGCCGAACATAGCTGCGCCAGCCGTTCGCTTCATGCCAAGGAATGCAGACAATCTCGATGGCCGCCGTCGCGGTCTCTTCAGTAAGGCCCAGTTGCGTGCAGGTGAAGGCGCACTTTTTCAGATTCGTGTTTCCACGCTGGACGGCTTCAAAGGCGAAGTATTCTGGCGATTGCTCATCCATATCCGCTTCGCGGTTTAGATAGAGATTCGGCGGCGGCGGAAGTCCTGCCGGCTTCGCATTTTCGCTGGCGAACTGACGGAACCCTCGAAACAGAGAGACCGCTCGGTCAATTTCCCCCTGAAGCGGTTCGAGCTCCGCGATGATCACTCCTGCGCGGGTCGCGAGTTCGGCGGTGTCGTCTACGCCGTCGAGCAACGCCTTAATCAAAAAATCGAGTTGTTGTGCATTCATGCCTCTATCCATAGCGGAGCCGCCCTCTCGCCGCAATTTCCAAACCTTGGAAAATTCTAATTCAGGATGATCTCGGTTCGACCGGCGGCCTCTGATAAAAAGGATGCGTCCAACCCCTGAGGAGACTTTTGTTGTAATGAGCGAAGAACTAACACCTGATCCTGAAGTGTTCCGCAAACTGGTCACAGCGACCATGCCGTTCGGTAAGTATGCCGGCAGAAAACTAATCGATTTGCCGGAACCGTATGTGGTTTGGTTTAAGCAGAAGGGGTTTCCAAAGGGCGAGCTGGGGCGGCTGCTCGAAACGGTTTACACCGTCAAAGCCAACGGACTCGAATACCTCTTCCGCCCCGGTACCAAAAATCCAGAGAAGCGCTGAGGTTCCAACCGTTGGAACCGGCGCGGCCGGATTTCGATTTTTTTTCCATGCATTGGAAAATATGTGCGCGTCTAATGGAATAGACTTCCGAGCCTTGGAAACTGAAACGCAAAGGCGCAGTAATTCTCGCAGAGAATCGGCTTCGCGCTACTCTGCGATCTCGGCGTCTTTGCGTTGAGGTGCCTTTAGACCTTTTTAACGAACTCGGATTTCAGCCCCATTGAGCCGATGCCGGGGACTTTGCAGTCGATATTATGATCGCCATCCACGAGGCGGATGTTTTTGATTTTGGTTCCTGCCTTTATCCCTGAGGGGGAGCCTTTTACCTTGAGCCCTTTGATAACCGTTACTGTATCGCCATCTTGAAGTACGTTGCCGTTAGCGTCTTTGACACCGGCCTCTTCCGTTTCGGCAGCGGCTTCGTTTGGATTCCACTCGTGGCCGCAGTCGGGGCAGACCAGCAGGGCGCCGTCCTCGTAGGCATATTCAGAATTGCATTTTGGGCAGTTGGGATTATCGCTCATAAAATTATCCTTTTCAAAGCCGCGCATTTAACCATCCGCCATCGCGAAAAGCTACGGTGGACAAGCAGAAATATAGTTAGCCTCGCTTCGCGTCCAGCCGGTCCTAGGCATGTTGATAAAGTTCATCATTAAAAAAGCGATTTTCAATCGATCGAATCCTCCGCAAAAGATTAGGCAGAATGATTTGATGGCAGAATGATTACTGATTTATTTACAGCGGATTATAAAGATATTGACGCGTCGCTTTTTTTCGAGGATACGAAAAGCACGTTCGGCATACCTCAGGTCTGCCTATAAATTATTCTGCTTAAATAAGCATCTGAACTGGCATTTATCGCGTATTTCGGTTTTCTTCATTAACTATGCGGGCTAGTCTCCCGCGCATTCCAACAAAGGACAACTCTATGCTATTTTCTAAACTCGGACTTCTGGAGCCCATGCAGCGCGTGGTGGACGCGGTGGGCTACAGTGAACCCACTCCCATTCAGCAACAAACCATCCCGCTGATTCTCGAAGGGATGGATTTGATTGCGCAGGCGCAGACCGGCACCGGTAAAACCGCAGCCTTTGTACTGCCCATTTTGCAGAGACTCGACGCGATTGAAACCGGCCCGCTTCGCAGCTCGCCGCGCGTCCTCGTGCTGGCGCCAACCCGCGAGCTCGCTCAGCAAGTCGCGGATACCTTCGAAGAATTTGCAGGGCATATGTTGCACCGCATTGGCGTCGCCACCGTCATCGGCGGCGAAAACATTCTCGATCAGCTGCGTCAGCTGGAGCAGGGCGTCGATGTGGTCGTCGCCACACCCGGCCGCCTGCTCGAGCTCATTCGCGAAGAAGAGATCTTTTTCGAGGAGCTGTTTTGTCTCGTAGTTGACGAAGCCGACCGCCTGCTCGCCCTTGGATTCGCCGAAGAGCTCGCGCAGATTTTAGAGGTTTTGCCGAAAGGGCGGCAGAGCCTGCTCTTTTCTGCGACCTATCCCAAGAAGGTTGAAAAGATCACCGAACAGGTCATGCAGAGCCCGAGCTATATCAACGTGGCCGGTGATGTGCCGACTGTGACGAACATCATCCAGCGCGCTATCGAAGTGAACCGCCTTAACCGCCGTCCGCTCTTGCAGCACCTCCTCCAAGAGGAAGAGTGGAAACACGTCCTCATCTTTGTCAGCAGCAAACGCGCCGCGCGCAATCTCGCCATAAAGCTCAGGCGCAACGGGATTAAGGCCGATGCGTTTCATGGTGATTTAACTCAGGACGAGCGAACCTGGGTGCTCAGTCAGTTCAAAAACCGGATGATCCGTGTGCTTGTCGCCACCGACATCGCCGCGCGCGGTATCGATATTCAGGAGCTCTCCACCGTTGTTAATTACGACCTGCCGCGATCGCCCGTCGACTACATCCATCGCATCGGCCGCACCGGTCGTGCGGGTGCCGAAGGCGTCGCCATCTCTTTTATCGACTACAATGATATGGCTCATTTTTCGTTGATCGAAAAACGGACTAAAGTTCGTGTCGACCGCGAACAGGTTCCCGGCTTCGAGTTGGAAGGGGAGGCCCCGGAAAAGAAAAAAGGCCCGCCGCCTAAAAAAGGGAATCGTCCTAGTAAAAAAGATAAGGCCCGCGCCGCTGCAGCGGAAGCCCCCGAAGAAAGCGATAATGTATGAACCCGTGGGTTGTCATCGATCAAGCGACCGTGCCGGGCGACGGCGGCGAAATGAAGCTGCTGCAACGCACGCATGAATTCACGATTAATGTCAAAAACGAAGAGCTGATGAACAGCCGGCTGCACGGCTCCGAAGATGCGCTTGCCGAGTTGACCTGTAAGCCGCTCGCGAAGCGGAAAAAGCCGAAGGTGCTTATCGGCGGACTTGGAATGGGCTATACGCTTGGCGCGGCCCTCGAACATCTCGGACCTCAAGCACATGTCGTAGTTGCTGAGCTGGTCCCTGCCGTCATCAAATGGAACCGGACACATTTGGCCGATCTGGCGGGGCGCCCGCTGGAGGATTCCCGCGTCACCGTTCGCCAAGGCGATGTGGCCGCGATCATTAGAGAAAAGAAAAATAGCTACGATGCCATTTTGCTCGACGTCGACAACGGCCCCGAAGGGTTGACGCATGAGGGCAACGATCAGCTCTATTCGCCGAAAGGGCTCGAAGAATCGAAACTGGCGCTTCGACCCGGCGGCGTGCTCGCTGTTTGGTCCGCTCAGCCCGATAAAAAATTCACCAAACGTCTTCGTGCCGCCGGATTTAATATTGAAGAAGTTCCTGTCCGCGCGCGCGGTGCCCGTGGTCGCTGGCATCACATCTGGCTGGCGTCTATTGCATAAGCCTGTTGCATAGGTGCGCGCAGGTTTCTTGATCGCATCGTAAAGAAGAAGCATGCAAATGCAGAGTCGGCTCTTAGAGCTGATTTCCCATACATTGGAAATATTAGGTAGGGCAGGCCTCTCCTGTTCGGAGCTTGTTGAAGGGCCGCACTCCGCATCGTCGTCGTATTCAGCGTGTCTAATGTATCCTTTATATTCCATCGTTACTTACCTCGGCGCTCAGCAGAAATTTACAGGGGTTGGAAGTCGACCTCTTCATTCCGCGAATAGGGGCTCCCCCTCCTGTAAATCTGCTAAGTCGTGCTCTTTTAGATGCTCTTAAATCCGTGTATAATAATTACAATATTATTTGGGGTATACGCTGAGATGTCTTGGTTATGAGTAGGAAAGTTGATCAAGGGTTAAAAGATAGGCCTGACACTTTTGGAAAAATTCAGCGCCCCTTTTTTCAAGGAAGTTCTAATGAAAAGTGAAACGATACGACCGGCGGCTGTTTGCAATTCCGCTTCCGCGGTTATTCGATTGTTTTTGAGATGCTTGCTGGTTTTACTGCCGGTGCGTGGCGGTTGTAATGATACAGGAATTACCAGCCGGGAAAAATTTACATATCCTCCGAGAACCATCAGGGGCGAAAGTTTTTTGGGTGCGGTTCAACGGGCCGAAGACTACGGGATTTATCTGAAAGCCGACTCTGATTCCGCTGAGATCGGCACAGGCAGACAGTCGCTTACTTTCAGGAAAAATTCCGGCGGGGTATGGGTCATTCAATCGCTTAAATACGGCGGTGCAACAGTAGAACTCAATCAGGCTTCTTTTCTCGGGGGAATGGCTGAACTCGAAATTCCTCTTACCCGATTAAAAAAAATCAAAGACACAAGATATGAAAAATCCTTTCAGCTGACCGGGCAAAAGGATGATGTCAAAGTGGCAATCGTTTTCCGGGTGTCCTGGCAGGGAGATTTTATTACGACGGATGTCAGCCTTACGACACCTGCGTTGCCGATGGCGGATTTTTTTATCGGGTTCACCTTTCCCGGTAAAACAGAGCTTCCCGTCGTTGATGTGCTGGCCCCGCCCAATCTGGGTCACGAATGGGTGACGGTGCAACTGCCGGATAAAAAACGTTTCATGGTGGATTTTACGGTCTTTCCTGGATTTGCCGTTCACAACAGCGAATTGAATTTGCGTATGACTTGTGTGATGGATTACGGCTATACCGATTTCCGCAAACCTCCTCCGGAACAGCCGTTAAACTATATGCGTACCAAACGGGAGTTGGCCTTTACCCGTACCCTGTGGCGACACGATTCGGACAAGTTGACCGCAGGATATTCATGGCGTCCGTTTCCTTTAGCCGCCGGTACGTATAAGACCCGGATTCACTGGTACTTTGACAGGGAGGACTCGAGACCGGCCCCCAAACAGGATCATTTAAAACTAGTCACTCGCACACTGGTTAGTCTTTATGACGAGCGTCTGAACCGGGCGGAAATAACCTCGCACCGTGATCTTGCGGAAAACTTTTTAGAGCGGATAAGCCAAGAGGACTGCCGATTCGAATACGAAGGCCGCTGGAGTCTTGTTGAAATACCTGGGCAGTTTCCTAAACGGGAAATGGATCTTCAGGGACATGCTTATTTTTCCACGGTATGGACTGCCTTCGGGCAGAATATCTATAATAATTTTTTTGGAACCGAACACTGGATGCCTGAATATATCTGGGATGATATAGGCAAGGTACAATATCCGACCCATGTCCAGTTTCCTTATGAGCTACTGATGTCATTGCAGTTAAAAGGATTAAATTCGGCTCGTCAGAAAGTTTATGACCGGGAGCTGAGTTGGCTGCAATCCGAGGTGAAATTTGCGGGGAACCCTGATTTTAAACTGGATAAACTGGTGTTCTCAAGGCGTCCAGATAATTTCCACATACGTCCGGAACCCGTTTTGCTGCGGAATAATGCTGTGTTATTTCAGAAACCGTATCTCGCCATGGTTATGGACGCCGTGGTGCCGGGCTCGGTTTCGAATATCAATGCGGTTTGTGCAGCGGCCGCCCGGATTGAGATGCAAAATCCTGGCGATACCTTTCTGATGCAGAACCGGGGGAATACAATCCGGCTTTATGACCGGGCGCTGCGAGTCTTCGACAAGGCATATTTGGACCAGCATGATCCGGTATTTCTAAGCGAAGGCTTGCGGTTGGCCAGCGAAGAGATTTCATATCGGCACTGTTATGACGATTACTATCATAACCTGATGTCCGGCAATCGCCTGATTGCCCCTTATCTGGATGAGCGGTCCATGGTCCGCGGAGAGGACAACTACAATGACCAGTACTCCATCGCTGAAACTGCTTTTATATTGCGCTGGGACTGTATCTTCAGGCGCACCGATGAGATTGTTCCTTTTTTGGTCGAGCTTTTTTATCTCCGCAATTCGATGCCTTTCAGTTTTAAAGCTAATCTGCCTGTGGAGACGACGGAAGGACAAGGGCCAGAAAAACTAATCGATCATGTGGCCTGCGAATTTCTGCCGCAACTGGGCAGGATTGGGAGGATTCGTCGAAGCGCGATCTACCAATCCGTTTGCATCTTGCATTCTGCCATGGCGTTTGAAGGGTATGCTGCTGATAATCAGAAGGTTCTCAGCTATCTAACCGGAACGCATACAGCGGATACCTATAACGGGTATGATCACGTGATCCTTTGGAATACGGATCGGCTGGAATCGCAGACGACCGACATCGTCGGGCGGTTTGTCACCATCAAGGGGCTTGTTCTTGAACCGTGGGAAATAAAACGGGTGATTATAAAAAAAACGGATAACACGCTGAGGGCGATTTTGCCCGGCAATAGCAAAAAGATCACTTTTTCCTCGCGAGCGCTTTCCTTCAAAAACACGGCAGAAAAGGAGAAAAAAACCTATGTGATCCGTGGTGTTTCTGGGGAACCGTCTGAAACAAATCTGAACTGTTTACCAGACGGAGAATCTTTCAGCGTGATTTTTTCTTCGGACGATATCGACTCGGCAACTACAGAGCTGAACGCATTTATAGCTTCTGACTTTGGGCCGCCAAGAAATGAAACGTTGCCGGTTCTCGGCCCTGCAGAACCGGTGCCCGGGAATCCGGCGGTTTTGCGGTCCTCAGGTTACTTCAAAGAGCCGCAACTGACCTACCGTTCCTTCAGTCTGACCGGCCATTGGGCAGACCCGGTCGGCGGGCATGAGCAGGTTAAAGCGACCGCGGATTCATTGGAAAATGTTATATTGGGATATGATGAAGATCATTCCCTCTATGTGCCTGTCGGTTCGTCCGGCGGACGGGAGGTTTGTTTTAAAAAAGCCGAAGATTGGGAACTTGCCATAAAAGAGGAATACTGGGCAGGAAGTTCGGAGACAAACCACATTGACTACAAAATTAATGCCGGCTTCCCTGTGCAAAAATTATCCATTGATCTCGATGCCAAGTTGCTCGGAATAAAAGATATGATACAGGTCTTTTTGAGCACCGATAACGGCAAAACATTTCTGCTGGTAAAACGGTTCGAAAATCCCCGGGATTACGAAATATCAGGATCGTTCAGTTATGACGGTTTTCTGATCGGCCGTCAGGTTTTATCTTTGGATGCAGGGCCGGACAAATTAAAAGGAAGCTCACAAATCATAATCCGCATCGTTTTGGCGAACAGTCCCGGTACCCGCTTTTATAACATCAATTATTCTGCTTTCGGTAAGCCAGTGCTGAAAAAATAATTCAGGACCTCCGTATGTATACGGAGGGCGCACTCTGCAGGTTGCCATATTTAACATGACAACGGAGCCTTCTCCTTAATAGGTGGGAGGTTAAGGAAATTTTCACAACCGCTTCCTGCGTTCGCTAGAGCAAACAGTCGAGTGATAGAGAGGGTGAGGGATGAAGTTTGGAGCTTGAATCTGGAAATTGGGAATGGGACCTTTTCAAAGCTGTTCGAGTCCGGTGTTCTCTTCCTCGGCTGTTCCTCGGAGTCCCTCTAGCGCAGCGGTTGTAAAACAGTTCTTAGTTCTCTTCGTTTGTTTCTGTGAAAAACATACGAAGAACAATTTATAGCCGCTAATAGAGATGGAGTCCGCTCATTTATCGGAAATGAAGAGAGGCCAAAAGGTTTAATCTCCCACCCATTATCCCCCCCCTAAAAACAGGGAGTCGAGTTTGCCTAAATCGTTATTTTCCAACCCGTGAAAATATTTCTTCCAGACCTTGGGGAAATCCGCGTCAAGTCGTGTCCATTTGCGGTTAAATTCCCCCCGTCGAGCCTGTTCAGGACAGGCAGCCTTCGGAAAAGAAAATGGAGGGGCTCGGACCTGCCCTGTAAAATCTCACTATTTTTTGTAGCCGTCGCGCTATGGGCGACTCGTTTGCCACAAGCGAACGGTTCACCGTGATTCGGACGAACTCCGTTTGGGGGAATGTAAAGGAAACGTTCCGGGCGCGGGTGCGGGTTTTTTCAGCTTTTAACCTTTCAGCGCCTGGCGCACTTTGGCGGCCAGCTCATGGGCCGAGAAAGGTTTCTGGATGAATTGTACCCCCTCGGCCAGCACGTTGTTGCGGGCGATCACATCGGCGGTGTAGCCGGACATAAAGAGGTGTTTGAGTTCCGGACGGGTCTTTTCCAGTTGCGTGGTTAGATCCTGGCCGTTCATTTCGGGCATGATCACATCGGTTAGTAGCAGATCGATTTTCCCATCATATTCCTCTGCCAGCCGGAGGGCCTTTCCCGGCAGGGTTGCCGCCAGCACGATATACCCCAGATCTTCAAGCATCTGCTGCCCGAGGTTTAGGAGCACGGCCTCATCCTCGACCAGCAGAATCGTCTCGTGGCCGTGTTCGGGCGGTTTTGCTTCGGTGGCTTCTTGGGTCTCAACCTCTTTGTCCGCACAGCGGGGCAGGTGGATCTTGAACGTTGTGCCTTTGCCGGACGTACTGTCTACTGTGATGAAGCCATGGTTCTGCAGGGCAATGCCATGGAGAGTAGCCAGCCCCAGACCGGTTCCCTGACCTACTTCTTTGGTGGTGAAGAACGGCTCAAAAATATGATCGAGTATATTCTTTTCTATGCCGCAACCGTTGTCGCTGAAGCGGAGTTGCACGTAGTCGCCCGGTGTGTTGTCCGGATGACCACTGCACGTTGCTTCATCGAGAGTGACGTTGCTCGTTTTGATGGTCACTGTGCCGGTTCCGTCAATGGCATCGCGGGCGTTGACGCACAGGTTGGCCAGAATCTGGTCGACCTGGGCGGAATCCATCTTGACCGGCCATATTTTTGTGGATGGCTCCCAAAGGAGATTAATATCTTCGCCGATGAGGCGGCGCAGCATCTTGAGCATCTCTTCCACGGCCGCGTTGATGTCGAGAACCACGGGGGCAATGACCTGCTTGCGGGCGAAGGCCAGTAGCTGGCGGGTCAGATCGGCGGAATGCAACGCAGCCTGCTGGATTTCGATTAGATGTCCGTACAGGGGGTCTCCCTGTGGAACGTTTGGCAGGGCTATTTCTGTGTGGCCGAGAATAATCTGAAGCTTGTTGTTAAAATCGTGAGCCACTCCGCCGGCCAGCTGGCCGACGGATTCCATCTTCTGCGCCTGGATCAACTGCTCCTTGAGTCTCTCCTTCTCCGATGCCGTTCGCTTGCGTTCGGTCAGATCGAGGCCGTAGGCGTAATTTATTTCTCCCAGTGAGATGTATCCCCAGAGGATTTCTTTTTGGGTTCCGTCTTTACAGGTTACAACGGTTTCCATCGGGTCGATGGGGAGGTGTGTCTGGAGTGCTGGTTTAACTTTTTCGGCCCACTCGGTTTCAATTTGTTTGCGATAGGCTGCGTCTGGATAAGCCCGGATGAACCAGTCCGAAACGAAGGGGGTATCTTCGATGGTATAGCCGAAAAACTGCTGGAAAGTCGGGTTTAGATAGCTGCACTTTTGTTCCAGGCCGGTTGACTGAAAAATGGCGAACGGAAGGTTTTCGATCATGGTCCGGAAGCTTTTCTCGCTTCTCCGGAGCTGTTGCTCGGCCTGCCTGCGCATCAGGATGTAGTAGACGAGAAACACAATGATGGTGCTGAGCAGAATGAGGATTCCGAAGGATACCCAAATGCTTCTTTTGTATTCGTTATAGACCGAATAGGGTTTGTTCAGAATCAGGCTGTCTTGTGGCAGTAGGCTCTCGGCAATGTCAAACCGCTGCATGACGTTGTAGTCGAAGGTATAGAGCATGGGGCTGCCGGAAACGGACAGGTTTTCAAGGTGGCCGCTCCGCAGATATCGGGTGGCCTTTTCGGCGGCCGCTTTCCCTTGAAAGTTGGGACTGGTGATTTTTCCGCCAACCACGCCTTGGCCGACGACATCCCAGACACAGTAGATGGGAACAGGGCTGGCATTCGCTGCCATCCGCACACTGGCTTCACTGGAAATGGAACGGCCCGCGGGCGTCCGGAGATAAATGGCCCAGAGCACCAGTGCATCGGAAGGCAGTTTATCCAGCTCCTCACAGAGATTTTCCGGTTCGGGATTGTCCAGATGTTTAAATTGGATGTGCCCGGCAAATTCCGGCTTGGCGCGCTGGATGCGGCGCTGGAATGCATGGCCCGAGACGGTGTCGTCGGTGATGGTTACGATCGTTTTGGTTTTGGGGTGAACGCGCAGCATTAAGTTAAAGGTTCCGGTGACGTCGTAGGTTTCGTACACGCCTGAAAAGAGCTGCCGTCCTGCGATAAGGTCGGGATGAAAATCGTTGATTCCGCAGAAGAAAACAGGAACTCCGGGGAAAAGAGCATCCCGGTATTGGAGCAGAAAATTCAAGGCGGGATCGTCCGACGAGACAATGGCATCGAACTCGATTAGTTTGTACTTGTGGGCATATAAGTCGTGGAGGAGTTGAAAGTGTGTCTCGTCGGAAGAGCGCTTCGTGTCCATGTAGTCGACGTAGAGCTCCACATCGGTCTGTGGCTCGAACACCGACTTTATGCCCGCCATGATCCGATCGGTCCAGTGGTATGTTTCGTGAAACGAGTTGAGGACGAGAACCCGTTTTATCGATTGGGTCTCCGTACCGAAGGATAGGCCTGCGAGCATGCAACAAGAGAGTGCTGCGACAAGTATTCTGGCTGTTTTTTGGCCCATGGCTGCATTACCCCTTTTGTGGTGTTTCCTGCTCCTGAATATTCGTCCCGTCATGTGCCGACCGGAAAATATGGGAAACGGGTCCTTGGTCTGGTTCGCTCTGCACTTCGATTCATCTGGCATATTCTTGGACAATTCCGTATACAACGGACAATCCGAGCCCAGTTCCTTTTCCTATCGGTTTGGTGGTGCCAGAGTTCATGAGGGGGTTTTTCCGGTGCGCCAGAGAAATACAGCCAACATGATCCATTGTGTACTCAAACTTGGTTCCCCTTCTGCCTATTTAGTTTTCAACATACAAATATCGTCAAAACACTTAAATGCTATTCCCCTCGCTTGCGTAAGCGCAAGGACTGCTTTTAGCGAATTCCTTTTGTTTTTGAAAACGTTCCTGAAAAAAGAGAGTGGGGTGGTAGAGAAGAAGTCCCCGCCCATGGCCGCGGGCACTGTTTTAAAGTTTAGAAAAGGCGGGGACGGCTGTCCCCGCCGTCCGCGATGCGGGGTTGTTTTTCTAACCACTAATCCACACGAATTAACACTAATATAATTTCTGTAAACGCGGTGTGCCGCTGTGTTTCCCCGGCAGGATCGAATGCGGTGGGGACCCCGCGTCTACGAAAAATCCCAAACCATCTTGTCGAGTCGAAGCCTTTGGCGATGGAGTATGGAAAATCAGGTTCCCCGTCAGCGTGGAGTTTAACCCTTAATCTTCGCTAATGATCACAAATCAGGAGAGGGCGGAATGATGTAAGAATAGGGTTACTCATTTAGTGCCTGTCGTACTTTCGCGGCGAGATCCTTGGAGGAAAAAGGTTTTTGAATAAAATGGACGTCCGAGTCGAGCACGCCCTGATTGACAATTGTGTTGGTCGTATAGCCGGACATGAACAGGAGTTTGAGATCTGGATAAAGTGTCACTAGCTGTTTGTCTAGATCCGGCCCGTTCATTTCGGGCATGATGACATCTGTGAGGAGCATGTCAATTTTTCCTGAGTGGTTTACTGCGGTCTGTAAGGCCTTATTCGGGGTGCCTGCTGTCAGTACTCTGTATCCCAAGTCTTCCAAAAACAGCCGGGCCATATCAAGAATAGAGAGATCATCTTCCACAACCAAAATGGTTTCGCCATGGCCTAATGAAACGTTGGCAGGATGACTGGCCTGTTTCTGTCCGGGGCCGCCGGTATGCCGCGGCAGATAAATTTTAAAGGTACTGCCTTGGTCCGGCTCACTATTGATCGTAATAAATCCGTTGTTCTGTTTAACGATCCCATACACGGTGGCAAGCCCTAATCCAGTTCCTTTGCCGACCCCTTTAGTACTGAAAAAGGGTTCAAAAACATTCTTTAAAGTTTCTTCGTTCATGCCGCACCCGGTGTCGCTGACCGCCAACAAGACATAATCACCCGGAACTGCTTCCGTGTGGGCGGGGCAAAAGGCTTCATCCACAGCTATATTTTTTGTTTTGATGGTGAGTTGACCCACTTCTTCGATAGCGTCCCGGGCGTTAGTGCACAGATTAACGAGAATTTGATCGAGTTGGGTGGGATCAATCCAGACTGGCCACAAGCCGGTTCCCGGGGTCCAGACCGAGGTGATATTTTCGCCCACAACATGTTGAAGCATCTTGAGCATGCTCCCCATCGACTCATTCAGGTTGATCTCTTTGGGCGCTGCGGGCTGTTGGCGTGCGTGCGCCAGAAGTTGGCTGGTAATTTCGGCGGAATGTTTCGCAGCGTTGTATATTTCCTTAAGACAATTTTGGATCGACTCATTTGTTGCTGCCTTGTCCATCGCCAGCTCAGTAAAGCCGAAAATCACCTGAAGCTTGTTGTTGAATTCATGAGCCACTCCCCCGGCAAGGCAGCCCACCGCCTCCATTTTTCGCGCGTGGTTTAACTGCTCTTTTAGCTTCTCCTGCGCCGCCGCTACCTGTTTGCGTTCGCGGCGCTCGATGGTTTCTGTCAGCCCGCGTTTGACCGCCGTGCCTAATCGTTTCAGATGGTCCTTCATCACGTAGTCGCTCGCGCCGGCTCTCATGGCGGTGACCGCGACATCTTCGCCGATGGTGCCGGAGATGAGGATGATCGACAGGTCCAGTCCGCGCTCCTTTACCAATTTTATCGCCTTCATTCCGTCGAATTGCGGCAGGTTATAGTCCACGAGGATGATATCCCAGTCTTGGTCGAGTTGGGCCACATAATCGGCTTCCGTCTGCACTACCGTGATTTCGGGAGTGAAGCCCTCTGTCTCCAGCGTCTCGCGGATTAGTTCGGCGTCCACTGGATCGTCTTCCAGATGCAGTATCCGTAAAGGTGTTTTCATGTAGAGTTTTCCTTTCAACGCGACTTCGAATAATCATTTAAATCGGCAAGCGGCGCTTCATTCAGGGCCACCCAAAAAATGCCCAGCGTTTTGACCGCCTCGATAAACTGGTGAAAATCAACCGGCTTAACCACATAGGCGTTGACTCCGAGTTGGTAGCTGACAATCAGATCTTGTTCCTCCCGAGATGACGTGAGTATTACGACGGGCAGTAGTTTCAGCTTTTCGTCGGTTCGGATCTGACGCAACACGTCGTGGCCGCTGATTTTGGGCAGTTTAAGATCCAGAATTACCACGGCAGGGGTATAGTCGTTCCGCATCTCAAACTTCCCGCGGCAATACAAATAGTCCAAGGCTTCTTCGCCGTCTCGTGCGACATCTATCCCGTTTGAGACCTGATATTCCTCAAGGGCGGTTAGGGTCAGTTCGACATCCTGGGGATCATCTTCAACCAGGAGAATCCGTTTAAGTCCATTCATATCGTATTCCTTTCGAAGTCTAACTTTTTTCCAGAACTCGCGGGCCGTGAATTTTCTGACCGGATAACAGAATAAGCCGGATACCCATTAATCCTGTTAATCAAGTCTCTTTAAACGTCGAACCTTTCGTTTCATTTCTACTTTTGTCTCTGAAAAATTAAGAATCAAGCCGATTTCTTTAGTTTGATCA
>Ga0307990_1002128_pt1 | contig 16075 bp, 13 predicted proteins | sample EllFjometagen129_FD_203168 | JGI IMG/M metagenome (GOLD analysis project Ga0307990, IMG submission 203168) | Marine microbial communities from Ellis Fjord, Antarctic Ocean - #129 | ecosystem: Environmental > Aquatic > Marine > Unclassified | place: Southern Ocean | collected 2014-10-08
CGACCTCTGTGCATACTGGCTCACGAATGACTGGAATGAAATGACGCGGCAGTATGGCATCGACATATTCATGTCGCTCAACGCCCAGTTTAATAATTTTCGCATCTGTGAAACCGGTCTGGGGGCCAAGATTCATAAAGCAAGTTCACCTAAACTGGGTCAGATGTTCGAGGAAGTGGTCTACACGCTCTTTTCGATACTGATCGCAAATCGATCCAAATGGCTCAGTTCCTGGTCGCAAAAGGGGCAAAAGGCCCCCAATCACCCGGTGGAGAGTTCCTCGCTCCACTCCTTTGGATTGGAAAAGATGGCGGAACCGCAGGAACTGAAGATCGATATCGCCAAGCTCAAACAGGATTGCCGTAAAGAGTATGACGACTACAAGGATCTCGTGGAAAAGTATCTCAGTCCCTATGCATTCAGTCAGATCAGCGACATGGTTGCCATGGACTATTATGAAGTGGACATCATGCTATGGTCGCAAATCGTATACAGCCTTATTTACACCTTCGACGGCGCACCGGAGGAGGTCAAACGGGATATCATCAACGTCTTAAAACCCCTCTACTTTGCCCGCAGCATCACCTTTGACTATAAGACTTCTCATTACAGCGTTCCCTACGCGGAGAAGGAAGTGAGAAGTCAGGCCATGGCCTTTTTATCACAAAAACCCTATCTCCTCGGTCTCTATACGGGAAATGGAAAACACAATTTGCAGAAAAATATTTATAATCAGTAACTGAGATAATGTCCCATCGCCGATGAAAGAACCGGCACACACATTAGTGCTTACCCCATAAATCAGCAGCCATCTCTTCGATTCTCAGATCTTTCAATGTATCGGGAAGCGGTCTCCCCTCTTCATCCCAGCCCACTAAGTCATAGTAGGTTTTCACCATTTTCGCAAAATGCGGCGCAATATCTTTTCCTTGTGCCGGACCATCGATGGGTACCGAGCCGTATCGCGGTGAAGGCCTGTCGAGATCGCCCCCTATACCGCTTCTGATGTTGTAGACCCGCATTGTATTGATTGCCCTTCGCCCCACCTTCATCCCCTCATCAAAATCAAAATTCCACCCAGTGACGGCGGATATGGCCGCCGACAGGAGCCGACATCTGTTCATATTCCGGTCCCTCCACCACCATCACCTTATAGGGACCTGCTGTTATGGTCATAACCTGACAGTGATGATTCGGACAGGCCCAGCAGGGACGCTGTCGCTTTGGTTCAAAGTGTTCATTCATGAGGGACCAATCCTGTCCCCCGTTCTACAGCTTTCAGTTTCTTGCTCCCCATTACTGCCCCAATACCATTATGCATAGCCGCATGCCCTTTATCAACGACAATACCCGACCATTTCACCAGATTCTCACCGGCAGGACCTATGGAAAGGACACTGATTTCTCGCTCCTTTTTGCCAAGATCTGTAGTCAGAGTATCAGCTGTACCATCTTCTTTTACAACAAGATATTGCCATCTTTTACTGGCACCTTGCACAATGATTCCCAGAATCCCACATCGCTTCATATAGGCCCCGAAGATGCCTTGCGCCTGTGTTGCCGCTCCGCCGCCGGTGAGAACCCCTGAGGAATACCTTATTGCAAAAAGGATCGCTTCACAGTATATATCCCCTTGCTAAGACAGAGCCGCTCCCCCCAACGGAAAGTTATGGACCCGTAGCCTGAATTATGAGCAGAAAATCCATAGCCATATTCGACGGACCAAAAGATAAAGGACCTCATGATGCAAAAGATCTATTACGGATGGTGGATTGTTTTAGCTTGTTTTTTTATTGCCCTCTTTGTCAGCAGCATCGTGTTCTTTGGTTTTACCGCTTTTTTTGAACCATTAGTTAAAGAGTTCGGATGGAGCTATACCCAAGTATCCTTTGCCGCCAGTTTGAGAGGCATGGAGATGGGACTTTTCGCTCCTTTAATAGGATTTCTTGTAGACCGGTTCGGTTCAAGAAAACTTATTCTGGTTGGAATAATCATTACTGGCATAGGCCTCATCTGCCTCGCCTTTACCCATTCTCTCACTATGTATTATGCATCCTTCATCCTGCTCTCCTTTGGGGCCGGCGGATGTGCGAGCGTAGTAACCACAACGGCCGTTATTAACTGGTTTGATAAAAACGCGGGCAAGGCACTGGGCATCATGTCATCGGGCTTCGGTGCCAGTGGATTGCTGGTTCCGGTCATTGTATGGCTCATCGATATCTACGACTGGAGGATTGCATTACTCCTGCTTGGCGTTGGAATGTGGATAATAGGGGTTCCTCTGTCGTTCATCATACGGAACAAACCCGAAGATTCAATCGTCGAAGACACGCGAAAAGTCAACAAGGCTGATTTTAACTCTCTCTATCCTCCTGAAGTGCCGAATGGAGAGCTGAGTTTCAGGGAAGCCGTCAAAGACAAAACGTTCCTCTACCTCAACTTCGTTGAGGCTATTCGCATGATGACATTGTCAGCCGTGATTCTTCACATTATGCCCTACCTTGGCAGTCTTGGTATGAGTCGGTATCATACCGGTATGATCGCTGCTGCACTGCCATTATGCAGTATCATAGGAAGGCTTTCCTTTGGCTGGCTTGGAGATACCTGTGACAAGCGGTACATCATGGCCCTTTCCTATGGCCTGATGTCAATAGGAATGCTCGCTTTATGTTATGCAGACAGGATATGGGGAGGGGTGTATCTCTTTCTCCTCTTCTTTTCCCCCGGTTTCGGTGGACTTCTGGTTTTACGTTCATCTATTATCAGAGAATATTATGGCAGTAAATCCTTTGGAAAGATGGTCGGCATTCTGATGGGTTTTGCTTCAATCGGTGGAATTATAGGCCCAACAATCGCGGGATGGACATTCGACACAATGGGCAGCTACTATTTGATCTGGATGGTCTTTTGTCTTTTAACACTCATTTCAGGGTTTGTCATTCTGTGCGCAACGCCTCCCTCAAAACATCGAAGGAACTGATCAAACATGCTACCTCAACAACTGTTCTGAAGGGGCTTGTCGCGTAAATTCTTTTCCCCTTGTCTGCAGTGCTTTTTGATCAATCTATGTGTACTTCAGACGATTCCAAAACTCGCCCTTCTACTCCCCCGCCGCTTGCCCTTTCTTTTTAAACATTTCCATGATCAGCAGAACAGCGCCGATGGAGATGGCCGAATCGGCCACATTGAAGGCAGGCCAGTGGTATGAACCCAGATAGACATCGAGAAAGTCTATGACCTCTCCGAAACGTACCCGGTCTATAAGATTGCCCACGGCGCCACTCAGAATCAACGACAGGGAAGAGGTAAGGAGCATGCCCTCTTTGGCGCTCTTCATGATATAGTAAAGGATCAAGGCAATGGCTATCACGGTAATGGAAAGAAAAAATATGGATCGAAAGACAGGCGAAGCGTTCGCAAGAAAACCAAAGGCAGCCCCCGGATTCCTCACATAGGTAATATTGAAGAACCCTTTTATGACGGGGAACGAATCATGAAGGGACATGACGGAGTCCACATAAAACTTGGTCCACTGATCCAGGGCGAGGACAGGAATCAGTATGATAAAGAATATGGCATATCTGTTCTTCATGTGAAGGACCTCCATAGGGAAATCTTGTATCACCGAGTCATCGATAGCATCAGTAGCGATCAGTCTCCCTGCAACCTGCCGATTACAGATTCCCCACACACCGGGTACAGATGGTGGGATGATCGGAATCGGCACCGACGTCCACACTGTAATTCCAGCATCGTTCGCACTTTGTTCCTTCGGCCTTCGATACCGCTATTTTCAAACCTTCAAACTCCGTACTCTCATAGGCATCAACGACCTCATCCGTTCCGACAAGATTGACCTGCGATACGATATAGAGGGCTCTCAGATCTTTCAGATAACTCTCCAGGAGTTTGCGAAGTCCTTCAGGGGCACAGATATGGACACAACTGTCGAGGGAATGGCCCACGACCTTGTTCTGTCTCGCTATTTCTATTGCCTTCGATACCTCCCCCCGTATGCCGATAAGGGTCTGCCATTTTTCACCCAGCTCTGCGTCGACATAGGCCGGATTGACGCCAGGAAATTGCGTCATGTGAATACTCGCCTCTTTCCCTTCAAAGCCGGGCATATGTTGCCATATCTCTTCGGAGCTGAATGTCAGTACGGGGGCAAGGAGTCTGATCATACTATCGAGAATGATGTACATGGCGCTCTGGGCCGATTTTCTCTCCCGCGATTCCGCCTTCGACGTGTAGAGCCTGTCTTTCAGGACATCGAGGTAGAGGGAACTCAACTCTACGGTACAGAAATTATAGAGGGTATAGTAGACGACATGAAACTGGTAATTTTCATAGGCCTTCCGGACCCTCTCGATAACCTCCTGGAGTCTGTGAAGTATCCACCGATCTATCTCTTCCATGTCTGCACAGGATACCATATCCCTGTCATGGTCAAAGTCATAGAGATTGCCCAGTATGTATCTGGCCGTATTGCGAATTCTCCTGTAGGCATCGACAAGCCTCTTCAGAATCTCATCCGAAATCCGGATATCAACGGTATAATCCTCTGCGGCCACCCACAACCTCAGTATCTCCGCTCCATACTGATCGACCATCTTCTGGGGGTCTATGAAGTTTCCCAGAGACTTGGACATCTTTTTCCCGTTACCGTCCACCACGAAACCGTGGGTCAAGACACTCTTATAGGGGGCCCGTTTTCTTGTTCCCACCGATTCGAGAAGTGAAGAATGAAACCAGCCACGGTGCTGATCACTCCCCTCGAGGTATAAATCGGAGGGAGAACGGAGATTGGCGCGCCTTTCCAGGACCGCCGCATGACTGACACCCGAATCGAACCACACATCGAGGATGTTGGTCTCCTGTCGAAACTCATTCCCCCCACATTTTGGGCACGTCGTTCCCTCAGGTACAAGATCCGCGGCCTTTCTTTCAAACCATACGTCGGCGCCATGCTTTTTCACCAGACCAACAACATGGTCCAGTATCTCTCTCGTGAGGATTGTTTCATTACAGCGCTCGCAGTAAAATACGGTGATCGGTACTCCCCACGATCGCTGCCGGGAAATGCACCAGTCGGGCCTGTTCTCTATCATGCCGTATATACGGTCACGCCCCCACGACGGAATCCAGGTCACACTGTCTATCGCCTCCAGCGCCGTTTTTCTCAGATCATTCTTTTCCATGGAGATAAACCACTGTTTCGTCGATCTAAATATGATGGGATTTTTACAGCGCCAGCAATGGGGGTACTGGTGCACCATATCCATAGATCCAAGTAAAGAACCAACTTCCTTTATCTTTTCAATAACCGCCTCATTGGCATCGAAGACAAACTGGCCTGCAAAAAAATCGACGGCGGCGGTAAATTTTCCATCATCATCGACGGGGGCATAGACATCGAGCCCATACTCCAGTCCTATCTCATAGTCATCCTGGCCATGCCCAGGGGCTATATGAACGCATCCCGTTCCCGCTTCGAGGGTCACAAAGGGGGCAACTATGAGTACACTCTCCCTGTCTATAAATGGGTGCCTGCATTTCAGTCCTTCCAGGGCTGAACCCTTAAATGTATCGAGTATCTCGTAGTCTTTACCCCTGTAACCGAAGGCATCGAGGCAGTAATCCGTCAGTTCCTCGGCAAAGATAAGAACTTCGCCCTCTACCTTGACGGCCACATAGCGAAAGTCTTCATGTAATGCTATGGCGAGGTTCGCAGGAATTGTCCAGGGAGTGGTTGTCCAGATGACGACACTGACCTTTTCTCCGGCAAGCTTGGGCAATAGGACAGAAACATCGGATACCATGGGAAATTTAACATATATGGAAGGCGTATGGTGATCGGCATATTCCACCTCCGCCTCTGCCAGCGCCGTCTTGCAGGATGCGCACCAGTAGACGGGCTTCTTCCCCTTATAAACGCTCCCCTTTAAGAAGAGCTTTCCAAACTCTTCAATCGTCGTCGCCTCATAGTCGTAATCCATTGTCACATAGGGATGCTCCCATTCACCGAAGACACCGAACCGCTTGAATTGTTCACGCTGAATACCGACATATTTCTCGGCATAGGTGCGACAGAGCCGTCTCTTTTCGGCCTGTGAGAGGGTGTGCCGTTTCTCCCCCAATTCCTGATCAACCTGGTGTTCTATGGGCAGTCCATGACAATCCCACCCCGGGACATAGACGCTGTCGAGACCCACCATATTCTTCGATTTGATTACAATGTCCTTGATAATCTTGTTCAATGCCGTACCGAGATGAATATTTCCATTCGCATAAGGGGGACCATCGTGCAGTATATATTTTTCTCTCCCCTTGGCAATGTCTCGTATTTTTTCGTAAATATGTATCTCTTCCCACCATTCGAGCATTTCCGGTTCCCTTTTGGCAAGATTGGCCTTCATGGAAAAGCTCGTTTTCGGCAGATTCAAGGTATCTTTGTAGTCCATCGGTGTCTCCTGAATTTTCATATTGGGGTTTTGAACAGTACGCCGCTTCAATCAATCCATAATATTATGGATAAAGTAAAGATGTGATCAATAACATAATTTATCTTAAATAGCCAATACGTTTATTAAAATCACCACTCCTTATTGGATAAGTGGTCAAAAAAAAGCCCCCTTCCCGAAGGAAGAGGGCTCTCATAGTATCATTAGAAATGATGTGTTACATCATTCCGCCCATTCCACCCATGCCTCCTGGAGGCATTGCAGGCATTGCAGACTCTTCTTTCGGTTTCTCGGCAACCATGCACTGGGTTGTGAGCATCAGTGCCGCAACGCTGGCTGCGTTCTGGAGGGCAAATCTCGAAACCTTCGTGGGATCGATGACTCCCGCCTCTACCATGTTCTCATAGGTATCGGTGAGGGCGTTAAATCCGAAGTCGCCCTTCTCGTTCTTAACCTTTTCGACGACGATGGAACCTTCGAAACCTGCATTAAAGGCGATCATCTTCACCGGCTCTTCCAGTGCCTTCTTGACGATATTGACGCCCACCTGCTGATCACCATCAAGTTTCACCTTATCAAGCGCTTTGAGTGCCCTGATAAAGGCCACACCGCCACCGGGGATAATGCCCTCTTCCACGGCTGCCCGTGTAGCATTCAAGGCATCCTCGACGCGCGCCTTCTTCTCTTTCATCTCTGTCTCTGTGGCGGCACCTACTCTGATGATGGCCACACCGCCGACCAGCTTCGCCAGTCTTTCCTGCAGTTTTTCCTTGTCATAGTCAGAGCTGGTCTCGTCGATCTGGGCTCTGATCTGCTTGACGCGGCCTTCGAGACTGGCCTTATCGCCGGCACCGTCTATGATTGTTGTATTGTCTTTATCAATCACGACTCTCTTGGCAGTTCCGAGATCGGTCAACTCGGTTTTCTCAAGCTTGGCGCCCATTTCCTCGGAAATGACTTTTCCACCCGTAAGAATGGCGAGATCTTCCAGCATTGCCTTCCTTCTGTCGCCAAATCCGGGGGCCTTGACAGCGGCCACGTTCAGTGTACCACGAATCTTATTGACAACGAGAGTTGCCAGCGCCTCTCCTTCGATATCTTCGGCAACGATCAGGAGGGGTTTACCCATCTTGGCGATCTGCTCAAGAATGGGAAGAAGGTCTTTCATGCTGCTGATCTTTTTGTCATGAATGAGGATATAGGGATCTTCTACGTTGGCTTCCATCTTTTCGGCATTGGTTACAAAATAGGGTGAGAGGTATCCTCTGTCGAACTGCATACCTTCAACCACTTCCAGTTCCGTCTGCAGACCCTTTGCCTCTTCCACGGTAATGACACCCTCTTTACCGACTTTACCCATGGCCTCGGCTATGATGTTTCCGATTGTTTCATCGTTATTGGCGGAGATTGTGCCTACCTGTGCGATCTCTTTCTGATCTTTCGTGGGTTTGCTGATCTTCTGTAGTTCCACTACAACCTTCTCTACGGCATTATCGATTCCCCTTTTGATTTCCATGGGGTTGCTTCCTGCTGCAACGGCCTTCACACCTTCACGATAGATAGCCTGGGCCAGTATTGTCGCTGTGGTGGTTCCATCACCGGCCACATCGCTTGTCTTGCTGGCTACTTCACGCACCATCTGTGCGCCCATATTCTCGAATTTGTCTTCAAGCTCTATCTCTTTCGCAACAGTTACACCGTCTTTTGTTACCGTTGGTGCACCGTAGGACTTCTCCAGAATAACATTCCTGCCCTTGGGGCCGAGAGTGACCTTGACGGCGTCAGCGAGAGTATTAACACCCTGAAGGATGGCTTTTCTCGCGTCCTCATCATATTTAATTATTTTCGCACCCATTAAAACTTCCTCCTTCTTATAGTCAATGTTTTATTTCTCAATAATTCCGAGGATATCATCTTCTCTCATGATGAGATAGTCTTCATCATCGATCTTGATATCTGTCCCTGCATACTTGCTGAAGAGAACCTTGTCACCGACCTTGACGTCCAGCGCGCCTATCTTACCATCTTCCAACTTCTTGCCTTTACCGGCAGCGATAATCTCGCCTTCCATCGGCTTTTCCTTGGCGCTGTCCGGAATAATGATGCCTCCCTTTGTCTTCTCCTCTTCTGCCAGGCGCTTGACTAGAAGTCTGTCATGTAATGGTCTAAATTTCATCTTTTTTAATTCTCCTTTCATGCAAACTATTTTAAATGTATTTTTTGCGAAGATTTGATAACCATGCATAAGATAAACATAAAATATAGCCTGTCAAGTATGTGCAAACAATATCCATTATTTTTTTAAGTAAAGAGAAGGATTATCTTTTCCCGATATGCAAAATACCCTTGGTAATGTTGCACAGGTGATCGTTCAGCCTTTCCAGATCGGTGAGAATATCCGAAAAAACGAGGCCGGCGTTGCTGATACATTCCCCCCGTCCGAGCCTCATCACATGGTTTAGTTTGAACTGATCGATCAGGGCATCTATCTCACTTTCAATAGTCAGCGTTATAGACGCGGACGCGGCATCATCATCTTCGAGGGCCTTCCGCGTATGTCTCATCAGTATGTCCGTCTTATGGAAAAGCCTTTCAAGCTCTTCCACTGCCTCCCCTGAAAAGTCGAGATTATATTCAAAGGCTCGATGGGCCTGCTTTATAATATTTTCACAATAGTCCCCCACCTTCTCAAGATCGTTCACACTGTGGATAATGGCCGGAATAAGTCGCCGGTGTTTGTCCGTCAACTGGTGTTTTGTAAGCACCGTCAGATATTGCGTGATGTTTTTCTGCATTTCATCGACGGATTCTTCGTCGATGGAGATTTCATTTCTCAATTTGTGATTGTACTTTTTGGTGCAATTCCTCGCCTTTTCAAGCATCTCATGACATATGTCCAGCATGACTATCAGCTCTTTAATGACGGCCTTGAGGGCGAGAGCGGGTGTCGGCAATAAATGTTCGTCCAGATGACGGATCTCTTTTTTTTCATAATCCTGCCCCGGCACGATTTTATTCATCGCCATCACCAATAAGGGGACCAGCGGCAGGAAGAGCAGGGTATTAAAGACGTTGAATATTGTATGGGTATTGGCAACCTGCCGGGCAATATCATGTGCAGTGAGAGGGATATAGGTGATGTAGAGGGGCGCCAGCCACAGGGCAATGACGGCGCCAATGGCGGTGGAGATAATATTCCCCAGTGCCAGTCTCTTGCTGGATCTATTACCGCCGATGCTGGCAATGATGGCGGTAATTCCCGTACCGATATTGGTGCCGAATATCAGGTAGATGGAAGATGGCAAATCGAGCAGTCCTGCAGTCGCAAAGGCTATAATCATACCGGAGACGGTGCTGCTGCTCTGCAGTACCAGCGTAACAACCAGTCCAGTCAGTACCCCCAGGAGCGGTTCCCTGCCGAATTTGATGAACAGATCACGAGTGGCCTCATTATCCGCCAGGGGTTTGACGGCGGAACTCATCAGTGCCAGACCCATAAAGAGCATGCCAAAGCCCAGCAAGGCCAGCCCCCTGTTCTTATTTTTGTCCTTTTTCGATACGAGAAAAACGCAAACGCCCACAAAGACGATTACGGGGGCAATCGCTGTAAACTTAAAGGCCACAAGCTGCGCCGTGACAGTCGTCCCCACATGGGCACCAAGCATAATGGAAAATGCCGCCGCCAGCGGCAGGAGGCCTGCATTCAAAAATCCGATCAGAATCACCGAGGTTGCGCTGGAACTCTGTATAATGGCCGTTACGAAAAGGCCCACCAGTGTAGACTTGATACTGTTGGACGTGAGCTTTTCAAGCATCATCTTCAACAGACTCAGCGATAGTTTCCGCAGTGAATCACTGACAAGATACATCCCATAGATAAAGAGCCCCAGCCCCCCCATGATACCCAAAACGATTTTCCACTCCATCTCAATACAGTTCCCTTTCCATGAATAGTACAGTTTTTATGTGATTACTCGCGTAGTCAGTCTTCAGCCTATAGCCTACCCACCTGAGTAGTTGCGTTTTTACATCCGCCCCCTTACATAAGACAGGGACGGCAACCGCGAAATATAAAACGTCGTGATATCTTACGACGTATGATTCGATCACCCCTTCTTCATGCCGGATTCCCGACCGCGTGAGACATAACACAAGGCTGAATGCCTTTTCAGAAGCCAAGGGCTTTCTATCAGAAAAGCTGTCTAATTTCCACCGTTCTTCACAAGTTTTCCCGCCCGTACACCGAGGAGTCGTACCCTCTTTGTGAGGTCGATCCTCTTGAGGCACTCGAAGATGGCTCGTCGTATTACCTCTTCCGAATCAGTTGCCATGTCGACCGTCTTTGCCCGGGTGAATGTCTCAAAATCGCTGAAGCGCAACTTCAGCGTGAAGGTCTGCGCCCTGTAGCCCGACTGTTTCATGTCGGCCACCACCCGCTTTGTCAGATCGGCAAGGGTTTTCGCGATAAACTGCCAGTCTCGCACGTCTTTCTGAAAGGTCGTTTCTCTGCTTATCGATTTTGGTTCCCGGTGGGTAACTATGGGCCTGTCGTCAAGCCCCTTCGATGCATGATAGAGGTAATTACCGTAAGATGGTCCGAATCGTTCGATGAGGCCATCGAGACTCAGGGCTGCGATCTCACCGATTGTCTGAATTCCCATTTCGTTAAGACACTGCTCTGTTTTCGGTCCCACACCTATCAGTTTCCTGACCGAGAGGGGCCATATCATCGCTTCGATGTCCTGCATCGTGATGATGGTTATACCGTCCGGTTTGTCCATGTCGGAAGCGATCTTTGCCAGGAGCTTATTGGGTGCAATGCCGAAGGAACAGGTAAGCCCTGTTGTTTCCCTTATCCTCTCTTTGATCACATCTACTGTATCTGCCGGATTTGCGATCCCCGATATATCGAGATAGGCCTCATCGATACCCACGTCCTCCATGGCCGGTGTGAATCCCCTGAGAATGTCCTTCACCTGCCTCGATACTCGTTGATACTCTCTGTAATCCACGGGAAGAAAGACGGCCTTGGGACACAACTGATGGGCCTTTTTCAGAGGCATGGCGGAATGGATGCCGAACGTTCTCGCCTCATAGGAGGCGGTAGATACGACACCCCTCCTGGTGGGATCGCCGCGCCCACCGATTACGACAGGCAGTCCCGTCAATTCGGGACGTCTCTTCTGCTCTACGGCGGCAAAAAAGGCATCCATATCGATATGTGCAATTTTTCTCAAAACAAAACAATAGAGAAAATTGTGAATTTTTAATTTTGCATGCTTAATGTTGGCGGAGACATAAACTCATCATTGAGAATTAACCATTAAGCATTCAACATTCACAATTAAGAATTAACCTCACTCCCCCGTATATTCCCCGGCGGCTCTCAGTCGTCCCAATTCTTCCTCTCCAAGCTCCTTGCAGGCGATCTTCCCCACGAGGGTCTTGGGAAAATCATCACGGAATTCTATCTCACGGCAGTAATTTCCGGTTAGGAAATTGCATATAAAGGTGAAAAATAATTATGAAAAACGGCCATTTGTGCCATTATTTCACTTGACAAAGGGTCAATAATGCAGACGCGCCCTGATATTAACAATAATATCGGGGAGTTAGAAATATGCCACGCACTTTTGATCCAATAAGTAAACACGCCAAGAACTATGCGCTGTCTTTCGACAGACTATATAACCCGATTCGCGATGCCATGACCACCATGCCGCCGCTTGAATCACGAGGAAACAGACCATTGCAGATGAGTTTTGAAGAACATCTTAAAGCATTGATATTTTTTCATCTCGAAGAGCATGTCTCAGCGCAACATCTGCTGCAGGCGCTCGAAGAAGACGACTTTGCCCGCACCTGGATAGCCCCCAAAGACGGCATTAAAAAGAGCAGTTTTCCCGAGGCCACTAATACCAGGGAAGTCGAACAGTTCATGTATATCTTCGAACATGTGCAAAAACAGGCGTCGCATGTGTTGCCGGATTGCCATCCCGATCTTGGAAAGCTTGTCGCCATTGATGGTTCACTCATCGATGCAACGCTTTCCATGCAGTGGGCCGATTATAGAAAAGGAGCAAAGAAGGCCAAGACGCACATCGGGTTTGACCTGAATCGTGGCATCCCCAGAAAGATCTTTTCTACCAACGGCAAAGGCGCTGAACGACCTTTTGTCACACAGATTCTTTCCCCCGGAGAAACGGGCGTAACAGATCGCGGGTATCAATGTCACAAAAAGTTCGATCTGTGGCAGGAAGAAGAAACACAAACGTTCTTTCTGTGCCGCATCAAGGCAAAAACTGTTATCGAGGTTTACCCTGTGGCACCCGAGAGCATTGTGTTTTATGACGCCATCGTTTTGCTCGGCACTGCCGGAAGCAACCAGACGAAAACGCCGCTTCTGGTGGTAGGGTATGAAGTGGACAATGTGAAATACTGGATTGCCACGAACCGATACGACCTTTCTGCAGAACAGGTGGCGGCAGCATATAAGCTCCGCTGGGATATCGAAACCTTCTTCGGCTGGTGGAAGCGGCACCTGAAGGTATATCATCCGATTGCATGAAGCAAGCACGGTCTGATGGTTCAAATCCTCGCAGGATTGATAACCTACTTGTTGCTTGCCATCTACTGCCATGAGCACTACAACGAAAAGGTCTCCATCAAAAGAGTGCGACAGTTGAGAACGCAAATCCAGAACGAACTGCAATCTGCACCCGCAAATGCTGAGAATATATGTAATATCAAAGAACCGAATGCGCATAATCTATACGCAAAAACTTAACCGGAAATTACTGAAATTAAATATGTGATTATTGTAATTACATTTATCTGTAAAATCAAGCTTGAAATTAGAACTAGCGGAAGATGCATATTGAATTGAAATAGCTCATATATATTATGTACATCCGAGCCCGGAATCTCACACTATCAACCTATGCAGTTATCTTTTTTAAACGCATTTAGGAAAAAAGCCAACACTGGCAAATCTCCTGAATGATAATTCATTGAGCAGCATGAGGCATGGACAAACAGCCATGGGTATTTGGGGGTAATGCCGGAAGGAACAAAACCCTCAGATAGCGATCATTCAATACATCAGGTTTGCCGGCGAAAAAAGCATCAATCATTTGGCCGAAATGGCACCATTGCCAAATCGGCCAAAAGGCAATGTATTATAGAGCATTACAAAAGCTACTGCCTTGATTTATAAGCATTTGGCCAAAATGCCAGTATTGGCATAATGGCCAAATAGTAATTATCGTCTGACTTTATCTGCGCTACATATTTAAAATCACCACTATTTACCGGAAATGCCAGTCTTGGCATTTCCGGTAAAAGGCATTGCCGAACCAGGCATACTCATTGAAATTAAGGACAATATTGTTCACATGAGATTCATGTATCTTCCCGGACAACAGGGGGATACCATACGGGTTAATCTTCGAAGACGATAGTACTTCAGAAAACTGGTATGATGTCCCCCAATTTAAGTATCCGTTCAGTGAAATAGAAAAAGGAGACGAAATGAAAGCAGAATTCACAGCAATCATAGAACCGGTACCTGAGGGGGACTATTGGGCGATTTGTCCCGAGGTTCCTGGCGCCAATGGACAGGGCGAAACCATAGAGAAAACGAAGAATAATCTGCGGGAGGCCATCCAATTAATACTCGAAGGCCGCAAGGCGGACATACTGCGAGGATTACCCGATGATGTCATTCAAGAAAAGGTGTTGATTGGATGAAGCGTCAGGACCTGGAGCGCAGATTGAGAATGGCTGGTTGTTATTTGAAGGGGGAAGGGACTTCACATTCTCTCTGGATAAATCCAAAAACGGTGTAATGGAAGCGGTCCCCCGACACATCGAAATCAAAGAACCACTGGCTAAGAAGATTTTGAAGAATCTGAATGCAGAGTGAAAGACAGAATACTACGAAAATTGTATCATGGGGTCTTCGTTATAGTACAAGGACATTAGGGGCCATTTGCAGGTAATGCAGGCAGGACAAGGACGAGGTATTCTCTTCAAGCCGGGAACTGTTTGGCAACCTTGGAATTTAAATGGGTGCGTTCAATGTACAAACAAGCCGGGCATTATCTCACCCATTCATGACAAGGGTGCCCAAGCAAAGATGACGGTGCTCCAGAGGGCGTGGGAAACAATTACCGGCGCCAGTTTACCGGAACGCCAGTACTGCGCCCCCCAGAATGCTCCGGCCACGGCGGCGGCGCCGATGAGCATGAAGTTAAAGGACCAGATATGGACACCGGCATAGATGGCCGTTGTGACGAGCCAACCCTGAAAACCACCGAATCGCTTCATCAGACTTTTCTGCAGGTATCCCCGCCAGAATAATTCCTCACTGGGTCCGGTGATAAAAAAGAGGAGCAGGGCTATCACCCACATGGGTGTCCCTTCGCCTTTACCGTATATTGAACCGATCTGATGACCGGCAAAGGAAAAGATCGTCGTGGAGATGATCTTGCCCATCCAGAATATAAAATAGAGGGCCGCCGCCGAAAATATTCCCACGAGAATGGTCTTCATATCGAATCTGAGCCCTTTCAGCAGGCCGGGCTGGAGCCAGAGGGCAAGGCATGCCAGCATGGCGGCGGAAAAGGTAATCTTTATCCAGAAGGTACTCCACGACAGATAGAAGGTTACAAACCAGAGCACCGTCGCCACAACAACAGTTCCGGCCAAGGGCAACCAGTTGAATTCTTTCGTTTTCAAATCACGTTCTCCAGAATCAGGGATAAGACCAGCAGGACACCGAAGGCGGTATCAAGCTGCGCAGTTCGCGCGTCGGCATCATCGGGAACTTCACGTTCCATCTGGCGCAGAAGGCGGAAGGCAAGGGGCAGTGATGCCAGAACAATCAAGGACCAGAGGTGAAGGAGACCCACCAGTGACATAACCAGAATGGCAAGATATGCCATCATGATGAGTGTCGCATAGAACCGGATGCCATTTTCCTTTCCTATGAGAATGGGCAGCGTCTTGATGGAATTTCTCTTGTCATGGGCAATATCACGAACATTATTAATAAGCAGAACAAGCGCCACCAGGGCACCGAAGGGAATGGATATCCAGAAGGCCTCCTGGCTGAACTGCTGCCGCTGGACATAGTAGGCGCCTTCCACCATGAGTGGCCCCCACATGAGAAAGACCGAAAATTCACCCAGGGCACTGTATTTGTATTTAAAGGGTGGCGCCGTATAGAACACACTGGCCCCTGCTCCGATCAAGCCCAATACTAATATAACCCAGCCACGCGTGACCGTCAGATAGAGCCCGCCGATGAGCACCAGTCCGTATAGAAAGAAGGAAAAGTTTCGCACCTGGACGGGCTTGAGGCGCCCCTCCAGTAAGGGGTGCGGGCGATACTGTGCAGTGGAAACATCCACTTTGTCCACACCGCTCTTTACGTCATAATAATCATTTATCAGGTTGGTCGCGCCATGCAGAAGAATCACGCAAAAGAGTGTAATGAGATAGAGATTCCACGAAAAGGCTCCATCCGCAGAGGCAAGTCCCGAGCCGACGCTGACCGATATGGCCGTCATGGTAAAAGACCATGGCCTGCTGGCGAGAAACCAGTCCCG
>Ga0307990_1002129_pt1 | contig 16074 bp, 9 predicted proteins | sample EllFjometagen129_FD_203168 | JGI IMG/M metagenome (GOLD analysis project Ga0307990, IMG submission 203168) | Marine microbial communities from Ellis Fjord, Antarctic Ocean - #129 | ecosystem: Environmental > Aquatic > Marine > Unclassified | place: Southern Ocean | collected 2014-10-08
TTCCACGTGTCAAGAATCATCTGGGACTATAAGGCTGTTGAAGTAGCGACCGGTTTAGTTGGAATGTTGAGCTTCACACCTTTGCACACACTCATCGCCGCCATCCTCATGAACTTCGAGAATTCTTCACTCGTCGGATTCAACTCACAATTACAACGCTAGATTCACATCGTCTCGCCCCCGCTTCTTAAGGATTTCGTCTCACAGATATGATTGGTTTTGCGGGTGCCAAAGTACTGACTTAAACACAAAATACTACAACCGTACTACAACCGCTAGATGCAATACCTGTCATATTTGCGATATTTACCAAACGATAAATGCAGTAATAGCCAATACTTGTCAAATAAGGAATTTTTTAAAGAATTGTGTCGAGCAGGCGCTCTAGCCAGCTGAGCTAACCGCCCCATATACTTCTATACAAAGGGTTTAAAACCGAAAACCCCTTCTTATTTAAATAACAATGACTACAAACATTTTCGAATTTTCAGCAGTCACAGCCTTAGGTTTGTTCCGTCATGCTTGCGTTAAAGGTACGAGCCATGACAAAACTGAACCCACCAGGAAGACACGTTCTGATAAGTTGCCGCTTACTGTACACCCGACTGGACAGTACTGCAAGAAAATTACAGGTAAGCTCTACTACTCTGGCATTGATCTCATTTCAGATCCTGAACAAGTTGCCCTTGGCTGGCGACCTGGTCACCGGCTTCGGGTTGTGACCACGCATTGGCGCCAATCAATAAGAGCAGGGCCAAAATGGCTTTGAGCTGCTGAATGCTCATGACTGAATCTCCATTTTCTTTAGTGCCTCTTCCAAATCTGCACCTCGGCCAGCGACAGGATATTACTGCCCAGTAATTGAACGCGCACAAAACGTCCCTCTTTGACCTCATCGAGACGCAACCCCTCGAATGTAGCATTACCGTTGATGGTCAATGACCCACCTGCAGGCAGATGACCTGCTGCATACGAGTAATTCTTGCCCCAGCGTTCGGTTCCGCCTTTTTCTGGATCGCCATCCCACACCGACACGCGGAAATTTCCCACACGTGAAGGCACATCAATGCGATTGAAGATCACCATTTGGTCTATTTTAGAGGTTTGCTTCAGATCCATCTGCCACCAGGCACGGGGCTCGGGCCGCGTACTGGTAAAGTCTCCCTTGGGCAGGACCACGCTGTTGTTGGCCACACTGGCAAGCCCTGCGTTCACGTACATATTTGTTGACTGGCTGGCCTGACCTGTCAGGGCCATGTTGCTGGTTGGAGGCACATCTGCCGCACTGTAGATCTTGGCACCTGCCAGGATTAATCGGGACCCACCATTGGCCCGCACCTGCAGTGTTCTGCAGAGCACACTGGCCAAGCGTGTGACACCGTCGGCACCGATGTCGTCCCCCATCACAGAATAGGTCCCTCCCTTACTCACGTGACCTGTGCTGAAGTAATGCTTGTGCCAAAGAACCTTGCCACCATCATCAGGGGCACGATCCCAGATAGATACTGTGAAGTCTTTTAACTCGTGAAAGTTTTCAGTGTCCACATTTTGAAGCAATAGCTCGCCCACATTGATGATCTGGGGGAAGCTGACCTGCCATAGCCCAGGGTCTTGACGGATTATGCCATCGGATTCGACGAGGTCGCGCTCGTCCTGAACAATATGGCTTGTTTCGTAAAGGGCAAGTCGATCCAGGTACGCATCATACTGGCCGTTGTTCTGAATGTACAACTGGGCACTGGTCGTGTCGGAGCCCGTCTTGAAGGCCACTTTTTCGTACCGAGCCCGCCAATATGCTTGACCGATCTGCGTGGACACATCCGCATTTCCTGTGTCTCGTATGCCAAGGGTTAGCTTGCTGTCCAAAGGCATGTTGCTGCTAAGCAGACGAAGGGCCGCCAGACGCATCATCTCAGCACCTGGCCCTCGAGCCAGCAGGTACAGGGGATGTTTGCCGGACAAGGGCGGGATATTGATCTGGGTCGTGTACCAGGAATCCTTGACAGACTCATTGTACGAGAACTCGCCCAGTACCTGCCCGTCAGGGCTGTCGACACGCACCTCAAGAAAGGCGGGTGGTACGTCAGGCTTTGTGACTGGGGGACGCGTATAGCTCAACTCAAGCTGATCGTATTTGCCGGCCATGCCGAAGTCGATGTTATTGTAGCATAGCCATTCGTCCAATGTCAGACCTGTCACATAGTCCTCATTGCGATGCGTGCCAGGGGTTATTGATCCCTCAGATGAATCAAACTGCTCTGCTTCGATACACTGGTCCACCAGACGGGTTTCGCTGGCCACGGTATACCAGATACCTGGCTTCAGACCTGTAAAGGATCTCGCAATGCCATCACCTGGATTCAACTGAAAGCATCGTCCACCAGACCGAGAAAGCCCTGTGCCCACTGTGTTCCAGGCATTACCATAAAACCAGACTGGTGTGCCAGTATAGGTCCACTCTGTGGGACTCTGGCTGAACAGTCCATCCTTGATTATGTTGGTGCCTGGCAGGGATTCCCATCTGTATTTTGTTTTGGGAGGCGTGTTGAAATTATGGCCCACTTTCCACATGAACTGACCATGCTCCAGGGCCCCGGCATCAGGCGCCTTGCCCCTGTACCCATCATTGACACCGGGTAGTACAATGCCAACATCAACAGCACCGGAGTCAGATGTCAAACGAAAGTCTCTGTTTTCAAAATCCACAAAATCGGAAGGGCTATAGTTGTAGTTGCCACGGTTATTCACGCCGAGAGAGGACACGTTGTCCGTGGTAACCTGCAGGTTGTTGTTGTAGTTGGATTCCACGGCAATATCCGCAGCATTCACATTGCCCTTGGGTGCCGTGCCAATCCAGGTGTTGTGGTAGTATTTAAGGAAAATGGGCACGCCAGCCCTGAGTGTACTGGGGCCCAGATCATACACAATATTGTGGTGCACCACCAGCTCCAGGCCAGCATAAAATGCGCAGTAAATCCCAATGGACTCTGTATTGCGAAACACATTGTGATGAACAATGCAACCGCCCCCATTGCCGCGTCCTGAATCACCGTCAAACACGCCCGTGTCCCAGGACAGATTGGCGCCGTCCTCAAACAGGTTGAAGGCAAATTCACTTCTATAGGGAAATCCATCCAGAAAGCTCCTCGAAAACTTGCGCACTGTATTGTGGCTAACAAGATGCGAGTCACCGCTCATGCCAATCACGCGTGCTGTACCTCCGTAACCAATATCATGAAAGTAGTTGTTCACCAAACGGTGCCCCGTACCACTGACAGTCATGACGCCTCCCCAGGTCTGAGACACCTCATTGTCGCAAAACACAGTGTGCTTGCCCGAGATCCAGAAACGACCAAACCCGGCCTTGTCATAGGCATAGAAGCGGTTGCCTTTGTAGACATTGTAGTCTGTGTTGTTGTCCATTCGGATGCTCACGCCGCGAAACGTAAGACCCTGAATCGTAATATAGTCTTTGCCGCGTAAATCAAAACCACACTCTCGTCTTTTGAACTCGATATCCAGATGATTGGGATTCTGACCTGATTCGACTTGATAATAAAGTGTGTCAGTTTGTCGATCCTTGAACCATTCTCCAGGTTTGTCCAGCGCCTTGAGTGTATCGTAGATAGTGTAGCCCAAAAGATGCTTTTGAGAGATCACGCCGAGTGGTTTCTCAAAGGTGATCTTACCAGAGGCAGAGTCATAGTCAGCAATCGTGCTGTTTCTGATGACCCAGTCATGCGTGTGGTGCCTGACCTTGGCCCCATTCCAGAAATCATCCCCCCACCCCGTAATATCCTTTGCCGTAAACGAGTCTGATCTCAAGCGACGGCTGGCGATCTGGCCCCAATTTGAAAAGTCAAGGGGATCGTTCTCTGCATGCTCTCTGGCTTCGAATCTCAGATCTCCATTCACAAAGAGCGTATTGCCTGTCTCTTCAGTCCCCGCATCCCAGGTCACTTTTGCCTTCCAGACATCCCCCTTGAACACAGTCCAGTCAGTGACCTCTTCGCATCCTGAGAGTATCACTTTCTCCTGTCTGTAGGCAACAAAGGTAATCGGCGAGCCAGGGGTACCAGATCGTTTCGGTGTCACTGTTTCCCTGTAAATACCGGCACGCAGATAGACTGTATCGCCGGCACAGGTCACCTCTGCTGCCCTCTGAATCGTGCTAAAGGGATTGTCCTGAGTACCGGGATTTTCATCCGCGCCATAGGGAGACACATAGTAGTACGACGGACCCGCCCAGATCACGCCTGCACACAGAACAATCTGGGCAAACACAACGCTTTTCTTTATCATAGCGATTCCTTTATTACGATAATAAAACCTCAAGTATTACCCATAGTCCAATTAAAGAAGTCTTATTTATAATCACGTGCGTTCCTGTCCAATCTCAATATGTGTACTCATCAAAAGGATCTGATGTCTTGGGATCCACGGCACGATAATAATTATGGCTGCACTGACCTGTCTGCGCCACAGCACTGCCCCCTTCAGCGTGGCTGATGATGTTGTCTGTGATCACACAGTCCGTGCAATCATGCAGGCGTATCACGGTTTGTGTCAGCAGGGTATGCACCACATTGTTGGAAAAAAGAAGCTGCTTGGCATTGTCGAACTGAATAAATGACTGGCCATTGCTTTCAGTGTCCACAGTGGTGGTTCGTTTGCGACTGTCCAGATAATGAGCGATACTGTTCCCTGTGATGGTGACATTGGTGGATCTGCGTATATGACAGAACGCACCATACGCTGCTGCACCTGTGGATATCTTCCAGTTGAACAGCGTATTGCCCACAATACTGGAATGCTCAAGGTGACCGATCTCAAAACATTTGCTCACATACGCAAAGGTGTTATTGTGCAGAGAGGACATGACCGGATGGGCCAGGGTCATGGCTGTTTCCAGATCGGCAAAACAGTTGTTACTGATAAACGTCACCTGTCCGGCACCGTGGTAACGGATACCGTGGGTCATCTGACCAAACCAGTTCTTGTCTATATAGCTGACGTCGGATCCTGCCACATCCAGACCGACATACAGATCCGTGAAATAGCAGCCCGTGACGCGGAACATCTCAATCTTGCCACTGCCTCTGGGCAAGACAATGGCACGCTGACCTTCTTTTTCCACGTCCTTGTAGCGTCCTTCACCCGGATACCAGTGCAGGCCGCGAAAATTTGGCTCGTCACCGCGAAAACGACTGTACCCGTGCGCTGTGTCCACGCCCGTATTGTTGTATCCGGCAAAGGCCAGGTTTTCGAGTTCAACCTTCAAGTTTCGCACCTTCCACGGCGTCTCTCCAGAAGGAAAGGCCCTGGTGCGTGCAACGCGTTTGAACGTGATACAGTTCGGACCGCAGTTCTTTCCCAAGCGAAAGATGGTGCCACTCTCAAAGTTAGCACCATGGATATCAATGCCGCCGTGACCATTGCCTTGCATCTTAATACTGGGAATACTGACCGTCACTGGAGCGTCCAGATAGTAGATGCCGGGTGCAAAGTCAAAAGTGGCCGATACATTCGGCAATGCAGAGATTTCATCAAGAATAGCTTGCAGAGCCTTTGACACCTCCACATCACCTGTGTTGTCCAGATGATAGGTTCGTGTGCCATGGTTGGTGATCACCTCGACAGTGGAAAAGCGATTCTGTGTCACGCTCAGGTCCTGGAGGTCCTGCGCCTTGATCTCTTTTTCCTGAGCCTGAACCTGTGTGAGGCACAACATAAAGAGACCCATTACTCTGAGGTGTGATTTCATGGCTTAGCGCTGTTCCTTTCCTGTAACAACCACTTCAGCGAGTTGTAATGCAGCCGTACCGTCCAACTGAATCTTGACAATGCGTCCCTCAACGCCATGGGCTTGAATTTTTACTGAGGGGGCTGGATGAGTCTTTAGATAAGACGTGAACATTATTTTATTCTGATCATCCATGACTGTCACATGGTAGTTCTTCAGGTCTTGTTGGGCCGTGTCCGTTCGATTGTAGATCGTAATCGCATCAATGACACAGGTACGTTCCAGGTCGACTTGCCACCAGGGATTGGCTTCTTCATGGGTTATGGAAGTCTGTTCCATTTGGCCATTGCCTTCAAGTACGCCATCCACGGCAATCTCAGCTCTCGGATAGGCACGTTTGTCCCTGATAAAAGGGGCTGTGCTGGACTGTGTGGCAGTGCGCATGAAGGCCAGGTTGCCGGACACATCATACTGAAAGCCCCAGTTGTCGCCCGGCTCTGTCAGGTCTGCTGGCTTGTCCCAGACCTTGGCGACTTCCTTTAGACGCACCACGGCATCGTCAGGCAAGCGCCCTGCCGGGTTGGGAGAAATGTTGAGCACATACACGGAATTGTGTGAATTGTAGCTGTGCAACTGTTTGAGTATATAAACCACGCTCTTGCCCACCGCATAGTGGTTGTTGTCATCCCACCACCAGCCGCGTTGGATAAAATCAGAGGCTGCTGTGGGACGCATATAATCCGGGTGATAGGGATAGGCCCGCCCTGCTGCATCAGCAAAGGGGATATCTGCATGGGCCAGGTTGGATTCATAGCAGTGATTCACAATCAGGCAGTCTGGTTGAATGGCCTTGATCACACGATAGAGTTCCCCGTAATGAATATCATTGAAGTCAGGCACGGTGGGCCAGGTGGCCCAGCCGTCAAAGTTCATATAATCAATGGGGCCATAGTGGGTGAGTAACTCTGTGAGCTGTGCCTTCATGAAGTCGATTTCTTTGCGTGTGACTTTGCCGTTCTCCACGCCATGATGATAATCCAGGATGGAGTAATAGAGTCCCACCTTGAGCCCGGCCTTGCGAAAGGCGTCAGTAAAGACCTTGACCACATCGGTCTTGACTGGTGAGGCGGCCACATCATAGTCCGTAACCTGGCTGTCCCACAGGCAGAATCCCCCGTGATGCTTGGTGGTCAACCAGCCGCCTGCCATGCGAGCGTCAATGCAGGCCTGGGCCCATTGGTCACAGTCCAAACCCGTAGGCTGCCACATGTCCACTGGATCATCCCCGAAAGCACGGCCCACCTTTTTCTCTGAATTCAAACTCTTGAAGGTGGCCATGTTATAGTGGAAATAGGCCTGATAACGCGTATTCACGAAATCGAGCAGCGATTCCCTGGACAATTCCTGTGCCCCTGCAAAAAGACTGAGTGCCAGTACAACCGAACACATGAGTGTCTTTGACATTTTATCTCCCTTAGGATTAAATGAGTCATGGATTAATCCATGGTGGGTGCCAATTGGAGTTGGTACACATTGACCGGCTTCCAGGTATCACGGAGACTCGCAGCCAGGATCACGTGGTAAACACCCGGCTCATCCACTGTGACCCGACCAAAGTCCACCCACTGGGGCTTGAACCAACCGTTAGTCTGCGGGACCTCGGTGTCGACTTGTTTGCCTGCCAGCGATATATTGACATGGCTGGGTCCCCCGGCACAGGAGAGTTCACCTTGGATCAGCCAGGTGCCCGACTGCTCAATATTGACCAACCAGTGGATCTTGTCCCCCGGATTGTCCCAGTAGCCGATATTCTCACGCCCTTCATTCTCCTGCGTCTTGATCCGGCCTCCCTGAAGTGTCGCCTTGGCAGGCACCAAACTCCTTGACCCGGGCAGGGAAAAACGGGCCTGGTTGTGCATTCCCGTGTTGAATCCCTTCAAACAGAAGGCAAAGGCATGTTCAGACTTCAGGTCCTGGATACGCACATGGCTGAGATCCAGCACAGGCTGACCTGCGTCATTGAGATGATAAGGGATCGTCTGTGATTGGTCCAGCAGAGTGATCCTGGCATGGGGTGCCTGTTTTTTGACATGCACAAAGCTCAAGGTCAATGCCTTACCTGGCCAACCCAGGACAATGGCATACAGGGCCTGACCATCCTTGCTTTGCGTATAACGGATATCCTGGGCCGTATACACACGATCCTTGTCTTCACTAAAACCCCCGCTCTTTGCCATACGCGTAGGGCCTTGCCCATAGATCAGCCAGGGACGCGTGTGATAGATGGCCTCGCCGTTGATCTTGAGCCACTGTCCCATGGCCCGCAAAAGATCCTGGGCCTCAGCAGGGATACTACCCTCTGCAGTGGGACCCACATTAAGCAACATGCAGCCGTTCTTACTGACAATATCGACCAGCACATCAATCAGTTGATCGGGCGTCTTGTAGGCATGGGATTTCTGGTGAAACCAGGGCCCTACCGAGGTATCGGTCAGCCAGGAATATTCTGTGGCACGATCCAGACGGCCCCGTTTAAAGTCGATGATACCTGCATGTTCGTGGATGTCCCAGTGCTTGTGGGCCACACCGACTTGACGCCCCTGGCGCGTGGCCCTATTGTAGTAATCCGCGAACATCTGCCTCTGATAGGATTTGGGGATCAATTTGCCCAAACCAAAGTCGAACCAGATCAGGTCTGGCTGGTATTTGTCCGTGACCTCGTTGATCTTGTTCAACCAGACCTTGAGAAATGGCGCCGTGGGTGGATCGCCGGGCTTGTGCTTTTCACCATAGAGATCAGCGTACTGGGGATCAGCGCCATCGTACGCATAGGCCCCATCAAAATACTCCCAGGAAAAGGCATGGTGAAAGGTGGCGATGAACTTCATGCCCCGCTCGCGCAGGGCCGTTGCCAGTTCCCCAGTGAAGTCGCGTCTGGGGGCCGTGTCCATGCTGTCCCAGCGTGTAAAGGCCGAGTCCCACATGGCATAATTGTCGTGGTGGATGGCCACTGGCCCTGCAAACTTTGCGCCAGACGCGGCAAAGATCTCGGCCCACTCCTCAGCATCGAATTGCCGAGGCTTGAACCTGGCAATCATATCCTTGTACCCCACCTCGTTCGGATCACCATAGGTCTCCACATGGTACTTAAACATGGGATGGTTCTTTTGGTACATAGTGCGACCATACCACTGCACGCCAGTGGGACCATCCTCTGCCCCCACTGTGACAGGCCCCCAGTGTGTATAGATCCCAAACTTGGCATCCTTGAACCACTCGGGAGACTGGTCGTGCTGAGAAATGGATTCCCAGGTCGGTTCATACACCTCTGCCGTACCTGTGCCCATCAAGCACCCCATGCATACCAATAGCACAAACCCCACCGTGCCTTGACGAAAAAGTCTGTTCATAGTCAGCACCCCTTTCTTTTGACCTCATACCTTAATTCAGCAAGATCCACATGAACAATCATTCAAAAGGTTATTTGCAAAATAACCGCTTTGTGAGGACAACCGTCCATCACCGCCACCGGGAACTGGCCCCATGGCGTGTAGCGATGCAGAAATCACGGATTACCTATTTGGCAGGAAACACCTGGAACTCCCATATCGTGGGCGCGAAAGTGGCTTCGAGGATGTGGAGTCGGATATAACGGGCGTTGACCGGTTTGAAGGTGGCGAGGTGATTTATACCGGCCTTGCCGCCCACATGGGCCACACGCCATGAAAGGTCTTGTTCGCCTTTGTATTCCAATTGGTACTGGGTGATTCTTGGCTCAAGTTCAGCAATACGTAGCGACCCCACAGTAATGTCTTTTCGCAGATCGACTTTCAGCCAGCATTCGCGAATATCATCGGACGTGGCCCATCGCGTGGCCATGTCGTCGTCCACTGCCTTGTCCCCGCCGTACATGGTTCCGGCCGAATGCACGTTTGAGGCCTTGACCGGGTGGTGTGCAAGCACCGAACCGGAGTCTACTGACTTGGATCGAGGATTATAAAATGCGCCCACTTCAGCAATGGCAGGACAGGCCCTGGCCTGGTCAACCACTAATTTAATACGATCGGCTTCGACCTCAGGGAATTGCAGCAGATTCTTGTGCCCAATCACCGTGCCCTGGGCCACGGTCTGCCAGGTCCCACGGACACGGGCCTCCATGTGGTAGCGCTGCACACGCTCACCCAACCGGATGGCTTCCTGTACACTGATGACATTGATTTTCAGAGGGGCTTTCAGGTCGATTTCCAACCAGGACGTGCTCACATCGTCATCCGTGGACCAATAGGTCTCCAGGTTGTTGTCCACAACCATTGCCGGATCAAATTGATGATCTCTGCCTCGCACCTCGCTCGCGCATGTGGCCTTGCCCAGGGCAAAATTGACCTTGAATATATCATCCAATGCTGCGTGAAATTCGCGGAGGCGATTGACATCAGCCTCGGCGAACAATCCATGCGTGTCCGGCGGCACATTGAGCAGTAACACGCTGTTGCGACCGACCGACTTAAAATAGATATCCAACAGATGATCCACAGACTTGACTTTCGCATCTTGCGAAGCATGATAAAACCACCCGGGGCGGATAGACACGTCACATTCGGCAGGATACCACACTTGGCCGGTCGACCCAAAATGGCGTGCTTGACTCGCGTCCTTGACACTCGATTCACCGAGGCGTGCCACGCCTGATTCATTCCCGACCCAGCGGATGTCCGGTCCACAGATCGCGATCACGGTTTTATCATAGTGGCCATACAGGGTATCGTAATACGCCTTCCAGTCATAGACCTGCTTTTTCCCGTTCGGGCCTTCCCCGCACGCGCCATCGAACCAGAACTCATCCACAGGTCCGTAGGTGGTTGAAATCTCGGACAATTGATCGGTAAAATGTTTGTTGTACCTGGGAGAATCTCCGTAGCCGGGATAGTTCCGATCCCAAGGCGATAGATAGATGCCTGTCTTCATCCCTTGGGCGTGACATGCGTCTATGAATTCCCGGACCACATCGCCCTGGCCGTCTTTCCACCGGCTGTTCTTAACGGAGTGCTCGGTATAGACGCTGGGCCAGAGGCAAAACCCGTCGTGATGCTTGGCAGTCAGGATCATCAGTTTAAAACCAGCGGCCTTGGCTTCACGTACCCACTGGGTCGCATCCAGGTCAGTCGGGTTGAACTGCTTTGGATCCTCGGTCCCGTCCCCCCATTCACGATCCGTAAATGTATTGACCCCAAAATGGAGAAACAGGGTCATTTCCATGCGTTGCCAAGTGAGTTGCTGAGACGAAGGCACAGGCATCACCGGAAGAGGCGGTTCCACACCCAAAGCAGCAGTCAAACCCGCAAGAGCCATCAACATTCTCAAACCTATGTGTTGCATCATCTTAATCCTTTTTTGTGACCCAATGGCTACTCGTATGCTTTTACAGTCACTACTGACAAGTCGTTTTCGGTTTAGGACATCCGGACTACCAAAGTGTTATCCTCAAACGCTTTTCTCGATATCTTCTTCACGATCAATTCTTTCTGTGGTGGCAAGAGACCACCACCGGGAGTGAGTATACCCTCCGACGCAGGAAAGATCAACGGGCTGTTGGGTACGACAAGAGTGTCCAAGGCGAGCGGTGAGGTTGATCACAAAACACCAAAAAGAGTGAACTCTTCAGACAAACACCTTTCATGCGTAAATGCGTCATCTATTCTTGAATCCTATAGTGATACAGGGCGAAACTGTGCGTGGAGGGCAAGGCAAAGGTCACATCACCCTGAAGCCCAACTCTGGTGCCAAACTCCTTGCCCTGGCCGCATATGGGGTCAAACTGAACATTCTTATGGGGCAGGTCATACAGGGCCATTGTCCCCTGACCATCCGAATTGTGCTCCCGAAAGACCAGCACATAGCCTTCCTTTTCGTTTAGCATGGATTGAAAACCAGTCCAAGTCGTGCCATTGGGCTCTGCACCGATCGGCAGAATAGTCCCTTCATGGATACGACTCTGATGCTGTCTGTAGGCAGCGATCACAGACCCGGTTGCAAAGGCCTTTTCAGGCAATCCGCTGCCTTCAAACCAGGCCAGGGGTTGGGCCATCATGGTGACAGCAAACGCATAGCCAAAAGGTACCTGTTGCGGGGCCAAGGGGTCGTCCTTACCATACCTGCCTGGATTTCGCCATGTGTTCAGGAATTCAATCTGCAATGTCTCAGCAGGCACATATTTGGACAGCATCCACAGATTACGAAGGGTCCAGTAGGGATAATAACGTCCCCAATCCGTGTATCGATTCTCCAGGAAGATATTGCCATACTCATAGAAATAATGATACCCCGTACGGTTGTTCGCCGTGGCATCTAGATTCACAACGATCTGCCCCTCACTATCCCGTGCAATTCGATCAAAGAAACGTCGCAGGTTGATTTCCGAAAGTTTATTGGGCAACTTGATGCCGTCGATCTTGAAGTATCGAATCTTGAAGTGCTTGTAGAGGTTGACCACAATACGCGCATCACGTGCCCAATGCTCGTAGTCATTGGCATTGCTGGGGTGAAACCAGAGGCCCAGATCCACACCTTGGGCCTTGGCATGCTCGACCACTGGAGCAAAACCATGGGGGAAGCGATCCCCATGGGGCTGCCAGTTTTCTTCGGTCCACAGGTCCCACAACTTGCCGCCACTCTGCGATGAATTTGACGAAAGCCCCTGCTGCCAACCGTCATCAATCTGCAAATGTGTAATGCCCAAGCGAACGCAGGCGTCTACTTCTTTGTTGACAAACGCTTCACCCACATGCGCGTCCCTGTTTCGATCGCCCCAGGTATTCATCATGATCATGTCGTCACGCTCGGGCACATGGCGACGACGACGCTTCTGATAATTTCGCAGGGACGTGAGAAACGACGCCTCCGATTTGGAAGACACACCGGTGGCCAGACCATAGACCCTGATCCATTGATCTGGTGTCAGGTCACTGGCAAGAATACCCATACCCAGAGCACGCACCTCAGCAGTTGAGACAGTATAATCATACCCAGGATAATGCAACTGCACAAAAGAGCAAGGCGCTTCCTTGATCATGAAGATCGCGGTGTCATGTTTGGCATTTTGTCCGAACAGAATATTTCCGCGGAGCTCGGTACGCCCGAGATACGCCAAAGCCGAGGTCTCACGCACCAGATTGTTGATGCCATCCGTGCGATCAAAAAACTCCACGGCCCGATAGTGCCAGTGAGCATCAGGAAGACGCAGCGTTTGAAACACGGTATCACTTGGCTCAAACGTTGGGACCTCACCCTTGTGGGCACGCACATAAAAGTCGCACGCAATCACAGGACAATCCGGGTAAATTCGAAACACCCGCTGTACGTCAATCTGGTCATAGACCGTGGTCACCTCTACACGCAGGTGACGGTGGGTCATGGCATTCTCTACTGCGCGTTTGGCCCATCGGCCGGACTTCACCTGACCTGTGAGTTCGCCCAGACGTATATCCGATTGCGGCCTTTGCATAACCAGAGTATGAGGGGTTTTCTTCTCCGTAATCGAGACCGTCTTGAGATCGCCTTTGTTCCATTCAAAAACGCGGCTGATGCGATCGTTCCCCAGGGTTAACAGGGTGTCCTCTAAAGAGGCGTAACACCCGGTGACCTGGGCAGCCTGCGTGGGCACGGTCCCCCCCCCCATTAACAAGGCCTCTGCTAAGATATGAATGGCGATTAGGCGTTTAGACATAGTTGCAATCCTTATTGAGTATATCCATTGTTTGAACCACGGGTAGGCAGTATAACACAGGCATCGCTATTCGTGTACCTTCGTTCCCACCCCACCAATCAAAACCGAGGGCTGTGTCAATAATTTCTTGTGTGACAAAGCACTAGTCCAGTAAAACAACCCAGTCCATTTCAGGTTCGGATGGCGCAGGACCTAGAGTGATCTTTTGACCTGATCTCACGGAGTTGCCCTTTACAAACTTACCGGTTCGTGGGTTGAACCAGCGGGTTGCCAGCTTACCTGTTGCCTCAGTGAGATCCAAGTCAACGGTGCCGCCTGTCTTCAATAAAACAAGATAAGGCCCGCCAGTTTTGGCTAGGCAGTAGCCATCGCCCTTGACCAAGTCATCCGCATTGGTCATCTCCCAAACGGCGAGCTTGGTAGATTTGAAGAAGTTTAGGGCATGGCGACATTGATCCCAGAACAGGTCACGACTACGCCAATCTTGGCAGGTTATACTGCTTCCGCCAGGAAATTAGACATAAGATGACGGCCTTGCAAGGGATCAGGGGTCAGGGGTCAGGCAGAAGAAATGCCTCCGTTGGCTCCACCTGACTCCTGATTCCTGATCCCTTCGCTCATGTCGAAATGCACTGATAACATATATAAGTCCCCGACACATGTTAAGATTTGTTGCGGAAAGAGTATAGTAGGAATTCCTTCTTTGTTGAGTTGTCTGGCAATGGCTCTGCAACCCATACGCTCTTCGCCGTGTGGCTTTCGATTAAGCAACATGTGGGAATGAATATCGTGAGTCCATGGATGCAATTCAGTATGAAGTACTATCGTTGTTTTCTGATTTCCATTTGCGGGGTCGCTGTCAGTTTCTTGATGAGTGGGCATTAGAAATTAAGGGTTAGAATGGGTTGAAGAAATAAAAAAAGAAAGATAAAAGGGACTTATGGTGGTCAAATGCGAGGTCTAGGTAAAAATAATACAAGAGGGATTGGCGTTATTAGTATCTCTGAACCGTTTAATATTACCCAAGTTACGCGGATACGTATTATTACCAAGTTCTTCCCTTAAGTTATTCGGCAATCCTCCGAAAATGGGTGTATAGAGCATAAATTGATTAATTGGATGCATTGTGTAATTGCATCATTTGGTTCAAAGAACGAGGGCTTGATAGGGCCATAAGAGAAGTGAGTGTTTTAGTTTTTAGGAGTCAGAAACATGCTAACAATTAAGAACAACATGATGGCAGCGAATGCAGCCAGGCACTTAGGAAAGGCGTACGACAACCTGGGCACATCCGTTGAAAGACTGTCGTCCGGTCTGAGAATTAACAGTGCAAAGGATGATGCTGCTGGTTTGGCCGTGCGAGAATTGATTCGTGCAGACGTTGCCGTGCTACAGCAGGGATCACGAAATGCATCAGATGGTATCAGCATGCTGCAGACCATGGAAGGTGCCATGGCTGTCATTGATGATAATCTGCTCCGTATGAAGGAACTGGCTGCACAAGCTGCTACCGAATCTTACTCTACGGCACAGCGAACCATTATGAATAATGAGTTTACTGAAATGGCCGCAGAAATTGAACGTATTGCCGATGCCACCACGTTTAACGGTATTGCCATGCTCAATGATGCAGATGCCGCCACAGTGGCCATCCATGTGGGCACAACAGATACCATTGACGTGACCAAGGTTGACATGACAAAGTCTGGCCTCGGCATTACGACTGGTACTGCTGGTTTTGAGGCGATTGGTGCTATCGGTGTGGCCGATGTGGATGCTAAGGCTGATGCTGATGATGCATTCCTGGCACTGGTAGATTCCGATGTTGGCGATGGTACGCTGACGCTTGATATCAAATTTGAGGATGAATTAGCCGTACAAGTGACGCTGACCGGTACTGCGAGCGCTACCAAGTACTTCAACCTTACAGAGGTGGTTGAAGCTATCAATACGGAAAGTCTTAACCAGGCAGTTGCTGGTGACGGAACTGTACAGGCCTACTCAATGGCATCGATTGAACATGACGCTGACTCTGGTGACAACTTCCTGAAGCTTTCATCCAGAACAGCTTCCGCGACATCCGCGACTGTAGAAGCAACTACGGTTGCAGGCCTTACTGCATCTTTAGGTTTTACAGTTGCGGCGGCAACGGATGATGACGATCTTACTGACGCCGACATGGTTGCAGCTGCTGGTACCGGTATTAGTATTGACACCGCAGCCAATGCCGTTCTTGCACTGGACTCACTGACCACAGCCATTAATACCAAGGACTCGGCTCGTGCCACATTCGGTTATAAGATGAATCGTCTGGAAAGTACGATTTCGATTCTGGATATTCAGGCCGAAAACCTGATGTCTGCAGAATCTCGTATCTCCGACGTGGATGTGGCCACAGAAATGGCTTCTTTGACTAGAACACAAGTGCTGACTCAAGCTGGTATTAGCATGTTGTCACAAGCTAATAGTATGCCTCAAATGGCTCTGGCTCTGTTGAGATAAGGGTCTCTTGAACCCTGAGTAAACTTAGTGAGGAGACGGCATGATGCCGTCTCCTTATTCTTTATCCCCCAAATCATCACCGTCTATCTTAAAGGGAGTGCCAAAT